>Ga0209062_1001638_pt1 | contig 37055 bp, 39 predicted proteins | sample Coa_R2_2_FD_187158 | JGI IMG/M metagenome (GOLD analysis project Ga0209062, IMG submission 187158) | Surface soil microbial communities from Centralia Pennsylvania, which are recovering from an underground coalmine fire - Coalmine... | ecosystem: Environmental > Terrestrial > Soil > Unclassified...
TTCCATGTCCGGGCAAACGGCGGCCGGAGGGCGTTAGCGCATTGCGTCGCGCGTCGGTGAACTATACTGTGGCGCGCTGCCGCAGCGCCAATCCGAATTGCATGTGATGATCAACGATCCGCCTTCGTTTTTCCGCCAGCATGTCTTCTGCTGTACCAATACGCGCCCGCCCGGGCATCCCCGTGGCTGCTGCGCCGGCAAAGGCAGCGAGAAACTGCGCAATTACATGAAAGCACGCGTCAAGGAGCTCGGACTCGACGATGTCCGTGTCAACACGGCCGGTTGCCTCGATCGCTGCGAACTCGGTCCGACCATGGTGATCTATCCCGAGGGTGTCTGGTACAGCTATCACTCGACCGCGGATATCGAGGAGATCCTGTCCACCCATATCCAGGGCGGAGGACGGGTCGAAAGGCTGATGATGCCTCACGCCGAGCGATCGAAGGAGTCCTGACCGCTCGCTTGGCGCTCGACCGGTTGCGTGGGAATGGCTTGCGCGCAACGACTGTTTCCTGAACAGCGCAACTATGATGAGAGGTCTGCGATGATCAGGAATTTGCTTGCTGGCATCTCTGTCCTGGCGTTGCTCGCGGGGCCCGTCCTGGCGCAATCGCCGGGGACCACCACGCGCAGTCCCGATGGAACCGCCAACTCGACGGCGCCTGCCGCCCCGCCCAAGCAGCCGGCACCCGATCCCATGAAGCAGGAGGACGTGTCGAAGATCAAAGGCTCGGCCGTCTATGGCAGCGACGGCAAGAAGCTGGGCAGCATAGCCGCAGTGCTGATGAAGCCCGACAGCAAGCAGATCGATCGCCTCGTGGTCGGCGAGGGCGGCGTCCTCGGCATCGGCACCCATGACGTCGCATTGCCGGTGGATCAATTCAGTTGGGACGCCGACAAGGACGGGTTCCGACTCGCCAAGACCGCCGACGACCTGAAATCGATGCCGGAGTGGAAAGCCGCCGGCGGACAAGCCGCTACCTCCGGTTCAAGCACGCCGCCGGCCCCGCCGCCGCCGAGCACACGGTCGAGCGCGCCCTCGACGACGCACTAACGGTCGCATCGCTCTCTCCCCCCTTTTGCAAAGGGGGAGGGAGCTAGCGGCGGATTTTCGATCGGAGCGCCCGCGCCATTGACAGCGCGGGCGTTCTGAGCGACGCAGCCCCATGGCCGACGAGGACACGATCTTCGCGCTGGCGACGGCGCCGGGCAGGGCCGGCATCGCGGTGCTGCGAATCTCGGGGCCGTCGGCCGGGACGGCATTGAGCATGCTCGCGGGCGAAGTCCCGTCGCCCCGGCTTGCCCGCCGCGCCCGGTTCCGGATGCCTGCCAATGGCGAGATCATCGATGATGGACTTGCTTTGTTCTTTCCGGGGCCACGGAGCTTTACAGGCGAGGACGTGGCCGAGCTCCACGTCCATGGCAGCCGCGCCGTCGTCGCCGCTCTCATGGCCGCGCTCGGTGGCCTGCCCCGGCTGCGGCTGGCCGAACCCGGCGAGTTCACGCGGCGAGCTTTCGAGAACGGCAAGTTGGATCTCACCGCCGCGGAGGGGCTGGCCGATCTCATCGCCGCCGAGACGGCGGCGCAGCGGCGGCAAGCCCTGCGGCAATTATCAGGCGAGCTTGGCGACCTCTATGAGGCGTGGCGAGGGAGGCTCTTGCACTCGCTTGCCTATGTCGAGGCCGAGATCGACTTTCCCGAAGAGGGCTTGCCTGGCGAAATCGCCGACCGCGTGCGCGGGGAGGTATTGCAGCTCCGGCATGAGATCTCGATCCACCTTGCCGATGACCGCCGCGGCGAGCGTCTGCGCGATGGCGTGTCGGTCACCATCATCGGTCCGCCCAACGCCGGAAAGTCAAGCCTCCTTAATGCCTTGGCTCGGCGCGACGTGGCCATCACATCGGCGATCGCCGGAACCACCCGCGATGTCATCGAGGTAGGGCTCGACCTCGGGGGCTATCCGGTGATCATGGCGGACACCGCCGGGCTGCGCGAGTCGGGCGACGTTGTTGAGGCGGAAGGCGTGCGCCGGGCGCGGGCGCGCGCGGCCTCGGCGGATTTGCGGCTCGTCGTCGTCGACTCGACGAGGCCGGATGAGGCGGGCGCGCTGGGCGATCTATTGGGCGAGGGGACCATCGTCATTGCCAATAAAATCGACCTCGGACCCGATGATGGCGCGGCCTGGGCGGATGGGCTCGGCGCGGGTCGGGCTTTGCGCCTCTCCGTCGCCACCGGAGAGGGAATGGACGAGCTGCTGGATCACCTGGGACAGGCGATCGCTGCGCGGTTCATTACCGGAAACGCTCCTGTCATCACCCGCGCGCGCCACCGCCAAGCACTGCAAGAGTGCCGGGACGCGCTCGGCCGTTTTGTCGCCGCACCGCTGCCCGAACTGGCAGCCGAAGATCTTCGCGCTGCGACGCGCGCCCTCGGGCGTATTACAGGCCGTGTCGATGTCGAGGATATGTTGGATATCATCTTTCGTGAATTTTGCATAGGCAAATAAGAACAGTCCGATCATTGGAGCTGATCTGCCGTAATTTTTTATGACCCCATCGTTTACAGAATCTAGCGCATAAAACCCAAAAGATGACGTGGCTTTCTTCGATTTCGCTTTTGAGAATCCAATTTGGCTTCGTTTCTTCTTCTATGCGGGTTCTTTAGGGGAGGCGGCCGGCACGGATGGGAAAATCATCGCTGAGAGCGACGATCTCCGCTGGTGACGAGGGCAATGAGCGTGAAAACGACGCCCAGCGCTTCGAATCCGGCACCGGCGGCGTAAAGCGGCGTGTAGCTGCCCAATCGGCCATAGGCATAGGACATGGCATAGGCGCCGCCGGCTTGGAATACGCCGAAGGTGAGGGTGGCAAACCCCCAGGCGCGCGTCCGCTCGGCAGGGCTCACAAGCTCGGTGAGACGGGCGGCGCTCAAGGCGGCAATCCCCGGTGTGAAGGCGCCAGCGACCAGAGAAGAGAGCGCCAGGAATGGCGTTGCCGTCGCGATTGTCGGGAGCAGAACAGCAAACCCCTTCAGCGCGAATACCAGCACGAGCGCGCGGCCCAAGCCGATCCGGTCGCCAATAACGCCGCCCAATCCTGGTCCGATGGCCGCACCCAGGCCAAAAATCAGCCATTGCAGCGCCCCGGCCGTGGTGCCGCGATCGAGGGTACGGGCGATGTAATCGACCCAAAATAGCATATGAGGTATGAAGCCAACGCCATCCATGCCAAAGGCGAGAGAGATGAGTACGATCGGTAGCGTGAATCGACCTGTCGCAAGGCCTCGGTTGACGAGCGGCCCGCGACCGCGCCAGCGCGGCCAAGTGAAGAGAGCGGTCAGCAGGGCGGCGAGGGCGAGCCCCGCCCATGCCAGGGCGAGGTTGAGTGTCGCCAGCGCCGGAACAACGAGACTCGAGAGCGCAATGCCGGCGCCGACGCCCGTATAGATCACCCCGCCGCTGCGGCCTCGTTCGCGCGGCTCAACATCGGCGAGGAGAAAACTCGGCGCGAGGACCATCAGTACCGCCCCTGCCGCGCCGGCGAGAAAACGCCAGGGGACATACCACCAAAATCCGCCTTCCAAAATGCATGCGGAGAGAGCGAGAATCGTTAGTGCAAAGCTCGCTCGAATGACCGATCCAAGCCCCAACCGTTCGCCGAGCGGCGCCGCAAGGCCGGCGCCGGCCAGGTAGCCCGCCACATTGGCGGCGCCGAGATAGCCGGCGCCGGTCGCGGTGACGACGCCTGACCCGATCATGAATGGTATCAGCGGCGTATAGGCGAAGCGGCAAAGCCCGACCCCGTTGAGGGTCGCCAGCAGGCCGGGCCAGGCTTGGTGCCATCCACGCAACTTTTCGCCTCCTGGGCCATTCTCTGCCAATGGGCGCTTTCGCCTCGAAGCTGTCAACCTGTAGATAATTCAGGCCCGGTCTACGCAATAAGCGGGGCGCAGTGTTTCACGTGAAACGGCCGTGGCGGCGCCTTTACAGGGGGAAGGCGCGCTCATAAAGTGCGGTTCATGGAGCGATTCGATGTGATCGTCATCGGAGGAGGGCATGCCGGCTGCGAGGCGGCTAGCGCCTCGGCGCGCCTTGGCGCGCGCACTCTACTGTTGACCCACAGAATCGAGACTATCGGCGAAATGTCCTGCAACCCCGCGATTGGCGGGTTGGCCAAGGGGCATCTCGTGCGCGAGATCGATGCGCTGGACGGGGTCATGGGTCGAGCCATCGATCGCGCCGGTATCCAGTTCCGCATGCTCAATCGCAGCAAGGGTCCCGCCGTCAGAGGCCCGCGCGCGCAAGCCGATCGCAAGCTCTACCGTCAAGCCATGCAGGCATTGCTGGCGGAGCAGGACGGCTTGGTCATCCGCGCCGGCGGCGCGGAAAATCTGACTCTCGATGAATCCGGCGGCGTCAAAGCTGTTCTGACGGGGTCCGGAGAAACCATCGGCGCGGGCTCCGTTGTTCTCACCACAGGGACATTTCTCAAAGGGCTCATTCACATCGGGGAACAAAAGACGCCGGCGGGGCGGGTAGGGGAGGCACCGTCGCTTGGCCTATCTGAGACGCTTGGACGAATGGGCTTCAGATTGGGACGGCTCAAGACCGGCACCCCTCCTCGGCTCGATGGGCGTACCATCGATTGGCGCGGGCTTGAGGCGCAGCCGGGCGATGACCCGCCGATCCCCTTTTCTTATCTGACGCGCGCGATCGAGATGCCGCAGCGCTCTTGCCACATCACGGCGACGACGCGCGAGACGCATGCCGTCATTCGCGCCAATTTGCACCGTTCGCCGATGTATTCCGGGCAAATCGAAAGCGTCGGACCGCGCTATTGCCCGTCGATCGAGGACAAGATCGTGCGGTTTTCGCAGCGCGAGCGCCATCAGATCTTCCTCGAACCCGAGGGTCTCGACGACGATACGATATACCCCAATGGAATCTCGACCGCTCTGCCCTATGACGTGCAGGTCGAGATCGTCAGAAGCATTCCCGGCCTCGAGAATGCTCGAATGCTGCGGCCAGGCTATGCTATCGAATATGACTTCATCGATCCCCGCGAGCTTCGCCCCACTCTCGAAACGCGACGCGTTCCCAGGCTCTTTCTGGCGGGCCAGATCAATGGCACGACCGGCTATGAGGAAGCGGCCGCTCAGGGCGTCGTCGCGGGATTGAATGCAGCCCTAACGGCGGCTGGCGGCGAGGCTTTCATTCTGGATCGCGCGAGCTCTTATATCGGCGTGCTGATCGACGATCTCGTCACCAAGGGCACGAATGAGCCCTATCGCATGTTCACCTCGCGGGCGGAATATCGTCTGATACTGCGCGCTGATAACGCCGATCAGAGGCTTACGCCGCTCGGCATTCACATTGGCTGCGTCGGCTCCGAGCGTGCGGCAGTCTTCGCTGCGAAGCGCTTGGCGTTGGAAGATGGCCGCGCCTTGGTCCGGGACCTCAAGCTCTCGCCTTCCGCGCTTCGAACACGCGGCATCCGGGTCAATGCGGATGGTGTGCCGAGAAGCGCCGCCGAGCTCCTGGGCTATCCCGATCTCGACATGCAAACACTGGCGGGCATCTGGCCGGAACTGGGGGCGCTCCCGCCAGAAATCGTCGAGCAGCTCGAAATCGAGTCGAAATATGCCGGCTATGTCGAGCGCCAGGAGGCCGATATCCGGGCGTTTCGCCGTGATGAGGCGCTTCGCCTTCCGCTAGATCTCGATTACGATGCGATCGCCAGCCTCTCCAGCGAAATTCGCGGCAAGCTCCGAATGGCTCGACCCGAAACACTAGGCGCCGCGGCGCGTATCTCGGGCGTTACGCCGGCGGCGCTTGTTGCCTTGTTGAGATTTGTTCGCCGGCAGCGAAATCCGGCAATGATCGGGGCGTGAGCGCGCCGACGCCACGTGTTCCTCTCGGGGCTGGCGGCTTTGCCAAGCTTATGAGCGTTTCACGTGAAACACTCGATCGCCTCGTCGCCTATGTCGAATTGCTCACGGCTTGGAACCGCCGCATCAACTTGGTCGGCCGCGACACGCTGGGCGATGTCTGGCGCCGGCACATTCTCGATTGCGCCCAGATCTACCCGCACATCCCGAATTCGGCGCGAAGCGTTGTCGATCTCGGGACGGGTGCCGGGCTTCCTGGCCTTGTGTTGGCGATCCTCGGCGCTCCCGGCGTTCAGCTCGTCGAGTCGGATACGCGGAAGGCCGCTTTTCTCAGGGAAGCCATTCGCATTACCGATACCGCGGTCACGCTGCACGCGACGCGAATCGACCGCGTAAAACCCTTCATCGCCGATGTCATCACGGCGCGCGCCTTGGCGCCGCTCGCCGAGCTTCTCGAGATTTCCCAGGATTTCCGCGGCTCCGAGACGATATGTCTCTTCCTCAAGGGGCGCACGGTAGCGGATGAATTGACCGATGCGGTTAAAATATGGAAAATGCGCCACCTTCGGCTGCCCAGCCTCTCCGATCCTTCGGGCAGCCTTTTGCGCCTGGAGAACATTGTCCGTGAACCCAGCGCCCTCTCTCACTGAGATGATCATCGCCAATCCCGCACCCGCGCCGCGGATTATCGCCATCGCCAATCAGAAGGGCGGGGTAGGGAAGACCACGACCGCCATCAACCTCGCAACGGCGCTCGCCGCGGCCGAGAAGAATGTGCTCCTTTTCGATCTCGACCCGCAGGGGAACGCCAGTACCGGCCTTGGCATTTCACGCCAATCCCGGGCTGTCACGAGCTACGATGTGTTGCTTGGCGAACGGTCGGCCGGCGAAGCGGTCGTGCCGACAACCGTGCCTCGTCTCTCCGTCGTGCCGGCATCGGTCGATCTGTCGGGGGCCGAGATCGAACTCGTCACCGCGGAAGAGCGCGAATACCGTCTGCGCGAGGCGATCGAAAGCCAAAACCTACCCTTCGATTATGTATTGATCGACTGTCCGCCCTCCCTCGGGTTGCTGACGCTCAATGCACTCGTCGCGGCTCAGGCGGTGCTGGTTCCCTTGCAGTGCGAATTCTATGCTCTCGAGGGACTGAGCCACTTGGTGCGCACGATCGAAAGGGTAAAGCGCCACCTGAATCCACGCCTCGAAATACAAGGCGTGGTGTTGACCATGTTCGATAGGCGCAATAATTTGAGCGATCTTGTCGCCGCAGATGTACGCGATCATTTTGGCGACAAGGTTTACGATACCGTCATTCCGCGCAATGTGCGCATCTCCGAAGCGCCATCTCATGGCCAACCGGTGCTGCTTTATGATTTCCGCTGCCCCGGCGCGCAGGCCTATGTGCATCTCGCGGGCGAGGTTTTGCGTCGCGAACGGTTGAGGCTCAGCGCATGAGCGACGATCCCCGTCGACGCGGCCTTGGCCGCGGCCTTTCGGCACTGTTCGGCGAGGAGACCCAGGATAACAACGTGACCGAGCTGCCTCGGGGCGCACGTTCGATCCCCGTCGAATTGTTGCATCCTGGGCGATTCCAGCCGCGACGGAATTTTGACGAGGAAACCCTCGAAGCTCTGACCGAGTCCATCAAGGCCCAGGGCGTGCTGCAGCCCTTGCTAGTGCGGCGCCATCCCGAGATTTCCGGCGCCTATGAAATTATTGCCGGTGAAAGACGATGGCGGGCCGCCGCCGCGGCACGCCTTCATGAAGTCCCGGTGATCATTCGCGAACTCGGCGACCGCGAGGCACTCGAGATTGCACTTGTCGAGAATGTGCAACGACAGGATCTCTCGCCTCTCGAAGAAGCCGAGGGCTACCGCCGTTTAATGGCGGAGTTTGCACATACTCAGGACGATCTCGCGCGTGTCGTCGGCAAGAGCCGCAGCCATATCGCCAATATGTTGCGTCTGCTCGATCTGCCAGAGGCCGTGCGTCGGCTGGTCGAAGGCGGAGAGCTCACCGCCGGTCACGCTCGCGCCCTGCTCGGCACGAGCGACGCCGAAGCGCTCGCCGGCGAGGTGATCAGGCGCGGGCTCAATGTGAGACAGACCGAGCGGCTCGCTCAACTCGCAAAGCGCAAGAGCACGGGAACGGCCACAACGGATGATCTCGCGCCCAAGGATGCCGATACGGCCGCGCTTGAGCGGGAACTGACGACGCTGCTGGGTCTCAAGGTGACGATCGCCTTCGATGGCGAGGGCGGTGCGCTCACCATCCATTACCGCACGCTGGAACAGCTCGACGATGTATTGCGCCGGCTTAGCGCAACGCCCGCGCGTGAGGGATCAACGTCGTAGACCGTGCCTTTGGCGCCGTAACGCACCGAGGCCTAAGAGACCGGCCATCAACAGAAGCGCTGTTGCGGGTTCGGGAACGCGCACCGGAGTACCCAATGCGACGTTGTCGACCTCAAAGGCGAAATTCGTCGTGCTCAGAATTACCTCATCATAGAGAAAAGATCCGAAATTGAAGTTGATATAGCGGTTCGACGAGGTCGATCGTTGGTCGCCATTGGCGGCGAGTCCGGTCAAGTTCGCGACCATGCTCCCCGAATATTCGCCGATCTCGTGCCCGTTCTTTAAGAAAGTGACGAGATTATAGGGGTCGATCGATCCCCAATAGAGGCCGAAATAATTGGTCGGCGCGTCGAGGTGGATCACCGTATCACCGCTCGCCAGCAAGCCCGCCACGGTGAGATAGTGTGTCAGGTCGCCGGCAGGCCGGGCATAAATACCCGTGGTCGTGCTCTCGACAGCGCCATCTCCCGACAAAGAACCGCCGGAAAATGCGAAGTGCGGCAGAGCGCCGTCGGTCAGGCCCTCAAACGTAAGAACTTGCACCGAGCCATTGGACGGCGTCAGCACGTTGGGCGCGGCGGCACTGACGACGATCTGACCGGCCTGCACAGGCTGCGCCGCGAGAGCGAGGAGTATTGTCACAATCCCAAGGCCGCGCCTGTCCATGATATGCGTCCACTTCAGGTCGAGGACGCACAATATCCCGCTGAGACGAAATCACCGTCAATCCAATTTGCTTAAGATTTTATAAGTATTTGTCGATAATTTTCTTGTTATATTGGCAATATCTTCCAAGTGCACGTTTAATTATTTTGCCGACTATGCGAACGATTTCGCGCCGTCCGGGCGGTCAACTCACTGCCCAGCGCGCCTCATCTGTACACTTGCACCGCGCACGAGTCGCGACAGCGCCTCGCGACAGATGGTTTCGGCCGGAATGCCGGCGCGCTTGCTGTTGAGTTCGGCCTGAACGAGGATCTCCAGCGCCTGCACGGTGCGGTTCACGGGCCAGCGCCCGAGCTGGCGCTTGAAACGGTCTTGCACCTTGAAGAAGGGTGGAGGACGCAGCGCCTGCATCGCCGCCATCTCGCTCTCGCCGGCGGCAATGCGCGAGCCCGTAAGATGCAAACGTTGGAAATGACGCATCACCGCCCGCAATATGGTGACCGGCGCTTCGCCTTCCTGAAACGCCCGCAACAGCAAGCGCTCCAAGGCATCGGCATCGCCTTCGCCAACCGCAAAGACGACATCCTCGACCGTCACCGCGGCGCTGTCGCCGATCGATGCCCTTGCTCCGGCAAGATCGACATGTCCGCGGTCGCCGGCAAAGAGGGCCAACTTCTCGAGCTCTCTCCGGCTCGCCAGCCGATCGCCGCCGAGATGGTCGACGAGATAGTGAAGCGCCTCGCCGCTGATCGTGATGGCGCGCGCGCCCAGCACTTCGCGCGCGAGCTCCTCGAGCTCGCGCCGGCCATCGGCATAGCAGGCGATGGCAGTGGCAATCGGCGAAGCCTCGAAAGCGCGCCGCAAGGAAGAGCGTGTCGGAAGCTCGCCCGCTTCGACGACAACCAGGCTGTCGCCAGGCGGCGGATCGGCGAGGAAGCGCTCGAACAGGCTGCCCACCCCATCGCCCGCGTCGCGCACGCGGATCACGCGCCGTCCGCCTCCGAGGCTGATCGATGCGGCCTCATCATGGAGCCGGGCCGGATCCGCGGCGAGGGTGGCCGCGCCGAGATCGGCAATTCGAAACGCATCGCGCGGGTCGGCACAGATGGAGTTGGCAATGCGGTCGGCACGCTCGCGCACCAGACCGGCATCGGGTCCGTAGACCAGCACTCCCCTTACGCCTGCATCCACCTTGGCGAGAAAAGCGGCCAAGCGGGCGGGAGGCAGCTTCACCTGCGGGTCATCCCGGACGGCTCTGCCGGAGGAAGAAGATGAGCCGGGTGCCGATCTCTTCGGAGAGCTGGCTCACCGTCCGGTCGCGCGCGTCGTCTCCGGCGACCTGCGCGGCGAAGGCGTCATTGGGAATGTTGAAGGAGCCGGTCGCCGAGGTGCGGCTGGTAAAGACGCGCTGGCCCGTTTTGTTCTCCGTCAGGCTGAACTCCGCATTGACGATGACTTCACCGAATGTCGCGGTAGCGTCGCGCAAAATGCCAAGATCATTCTCGGTGACCGCCAGCGTGACGTAGAGCGTGTAGCGCTGTGCGACCGGGAGATTATGCGGGTTGAAGGATTCGCGAAGCGCGAATTCGAGCAATTGCCCAAGGCGGTTGGCAATCGGCGCAACCTTGACGGACGCCAGTTCTGCCGCTTCCTTGGAGCGTTCGGACTTTGCATAGAGTGGATGAAAACCGCAACCGGCAAGCGGCGCCAGAAGCAAGGGGAGGAAGGCGCGCCTAGACCACAACATTGATGATCCGGTTCGGCACGACGATCAGCTTGCGCGCTGTTTTGCCCCCCATGGCGCGGGCAACCGCCGGATGCGACAGCGCGGCGGTTTCGGCGGTGGCACGATCGGCATCGCGAGCGAGTTCGATCGTCGCACGCAGCTTGCCGTTCACCTGCACCGCGACCGTGGCGGTCACTTCGACGATGAGCTTCGGGTCGGCCTTGGGCCAAGGCTCGTCGGCAAGCAGACGGTCATGGCCGAGCGTCCGCCACAGTTCCTCGGCGAGATGCGGCATCATCGGGCCGACGAGGCGCAGTGCGGTTTCAATACCTTCGCGCATCACCGCGCCGGCATCCTGATCGGAAAATTCCTCGAGCGCATTGGTCAGCGTGCGGATCTGCGCGACGGCGCTGTTGAAGCGGAACTTCTCGAGATGATCGGTGACGCTGCTGATGCTGCGATGAATCACGCGCCGAAGCTTGTCGGCCTCGGGCGATAGCGCGGCTGGAATCGGCGCGCCAGCGGGCGCGAGCTTCACCGGAGGCTCGCTCGCCAGCCGGAACAAGCGATTGACATAACGCCAAGCGCCTTCGATGCCATCATCGGTCCATTCGAGGTCGCGCTCGGGCGGGCTGTCCGAAAGCAGATAAAGCCGCGCCGTGTCGGCACCATAGGAATCGACGATCGCCTCGAGGCCGACGACATTCTTTTTCGATTTGCTCATCTTCTCGTTGCGACCGATCGTGACGGGCCGGTTCTCCGCATCGACCAGCCGGCCGGCGTCGTCGCGATGCACCTCCTCCGGAAAAAGCCAGTTGCCGGATGGATCCTGATAGGTCTCGTGACACACCATGCCTTGCGTGAAGAGTCCGGCGAACGGCTCCTTGATTCCGAGATAGCCGCAATCCCGGAGCGCACGCGTGAAGAACCGCGAATAGAGAAGATGCAGCACCGCATGCTCGATGCCGCCGATATACTGGTCGACCGGCATCCAGTAATCGACATCGGCGCGCTCGAAGGCGCTGGGCGAGCGCGGTGAGCAGAAGCGCGCAAAGTACCACGAGGATTCGAAGAAGGTGTCGAAAGTATCCGTCTCCCGCTCCGCGGGGCCGCCGCAACGCGGGCAAGCGACATGCTTCCAAGTCGGATGATGGTCGAGCGGATTGCCCGGACGGTCGAAGCTCACATCCTCCGGCAACCGCACGGGCAGATCGCTCTCGGGGACGGGCACGATGCCGCATTTTCCGCAATGCACGACCGGAATGGGACAACCCCAATAGCGCTGACGCGAGACGCCCCAATCGCGCAGCCGATAAGCGATGGTGCCTTTTCCCGCGCCCAGCGCCTCGAGACGCTCGATCACTCTGCGCTTGGCCGCCGGCACCGCCAGGCCGTCGAGAAAATCCGAATTGAAGATCGTGCCGTCATCGGTGAAGGCTTCGTCGAGGATCGCGAAGCTCTTGGGGTCGGCCCCAGGCGGCAGCACGACGGGCTTGACCGGCAGCTTGTATTTGCGCGCGAAATCGAGGTCGCGCTGATCATGTGCCGGACAGCCGAAGATCGCGCCGCTGCCATATTCCATGAGCACGAAATTCGCGACATAGACGGGCAGCTCCCAACCGGGAACAAGCGGATGAAGCGCTTTGACACCGGTGTCGAATCCTTTCTTCTCCGCCGTTTCGAGAATCGCTTCGCTCGTGCCCATCCGGTTGGCTTCGGCGATGAAAGCGGCGAGCGCCGGATTGCCGCGTGCGAGTTCCTGCGCCAGCGGATGACTGGGCGCGATCGCGCAGAAGGAGGCGCCGAAGAGGGTATCGGGACGCGTGGTGAAGACCTCGAGCCGGTCGGCACGGCCGCCGAGCGCGAAAAAGACGCGAGCGCCTTCCGAGCGGCCGATCCAATGCTCCTGCATGACCCGGACCCGCTCGGGCCAGCGGTCAAGCGTCGGCAGCGCATCGACGAGATCGTCGGCATAGGCCGTTATGCGCAGGAACCACTGCGACAGGAGTCTCTTCTCGACCACCGCGTTCGAGCGCCAGCCGCGGCCATCGATCACCTGCTCGTTGGCGAGGACCGTGTTCTCCACCGGGTCCCAATTGACCCAGGACTCCTTGCGATAAGCGAGCCCGGCCTTGAGGAAGTCGAGAAACATCTTCTGCTCATGCCGGTAATACTCGGGATGGCAGGTCGCGATCTCCCGGTCCCAATCGTAGGCGAGCCCCATGCGCTTGAGCTGCTCGCGCATGGTGGCGATATTGCCATAGGTCCATTTGGCGGGATGGACATGGCTGGCAATCGCCGCGTTCTCCGCGGGCAGCCCGAACGCATCCCATCCCATGGGATGGAGCACGTTGAAGCCCTGCGCGCGCTTATAGCGCGCCACCATATCCCCCATCGTATAGTTGCGGACATGCCCGACATGGAGCTTGCCCGAAGGGTAGGGGAACATCTCCAATACGTAATATTTTGGCCGGCCGGGATCGGTCGCCACGCGGAAGGTGCCGCGTTCGCGCCATACCGTTTGCCACCGAGCTTCGGCTTCTCTGAAATTATAGCGCGCCATCGCGCGAAGTTGTCCCGCCGTGCCTGATCGAGAATGCGCTGCCGATTTTCGCTATTTGGATGCCGTGCTCAACCGCATCTGACGCGCCCGGGTCAGGATGGCATTCTCGATATTCGTTCCTGTGGCCTGATCGACGGGTGCTTCCGCCCACTGTCCGTTCGGATCGCGCTTTTGCCGGAAGACCGTACAGCGCACGCCATCGGCGCGCAGCTCCCGGCCGAGGATGAAGATGTTCACCTTGAACCGCTCATTGGGCGCATCCGGCGGGCTGTACCAATCCGTGATGATCACGCCGCCAAAGGGATCGGCGGACGCCATCGGCATGAAGGAAACCGTGTCGAGCGTCGCGCGCCAGAGATAGCTGTTGACGCCGACGCCGGCCGGACCGCCGCTTCCCCCGCCGCCTCCGCCGTTATTCTTGTCGCCGCCCAAGCCGAACAGCGTCGATATGATCGACTGGCCGGTTTGTTGCTGAACGCTCTGGCTGTAGCCCGCGTAATCATTGTACCGCGGATCGTAGGTGACATAGTCGTCGTTCTTGGAGGTCGGATAATAGGGATCCTCGGCGCTTGTGACGGTGGAATCGTAGCGCTCCGAACGGTCGCCGCCGAACAGCCCGCATCCCGCCAGCGAAGCGGCCAGGGCGAGCCCAGTGCAGATCCTTCTCGCGGACATCCTATGCTCCCTGAAAAACTTTCCGACGGGGACACCCCGGGCGGCCGGATCTTACACCGACACAACGGGAATTTCCGCTAAATCTTCCATCGGGATGCCTTGACGCGCGCGAATGCCAGCCGCCATGGTCCGTGGCGATGAACGACGCTCCCGTCCACGATATCGTTGGCGCCTTGACCGATGTGCGGTCCCGGATGGCGACCGCCGCCGCTGCCGCCGGTCGCGGCAGCGACGACGTGACGCTGGTGGCGGTCAGCAAGACCCAGGGCATTGCCGAGATCGGCACCGCCATTGCCGCAGGGCAGCGGGTGTTCGGGGAAAATCGGGTTCAGGACGCGCAGCGGAAATTCACCGGTCTCAAGGCGGAGCACCACGATCTGGTCCTCCATCTCATCGGACCCCTGCAGAGCAACAAGGTGCGCGACGCCGTGGCGTTGTTCGATGTGATCGAGACCGTCGACCGGCCGCATCTCGCGGAGACGCTCAAGCGCGAGATGGACCGGCTCGGCCGATATCCGACGTTGCTCGTCGAGGTCAATACCGGCGAGGAGCCGCAAAAGGCTGGCGTGCTGCCCGGCGCGGCCGATGCGTTTATCGAGGATTGCCGCCGACGCCTCAACCTTCCAATCGCCGGCCTCATGTGCATTCCCCCGGAAGGCGAAGAGCCGTCGCTCCACTTCGCGCTGCTGCGCGATATCGCGCGCCGTCACGGGCTTCAGAAGCTGAGCATGGGCATGAGCGGCGATTTCGAGACGGCGATCCGCTTTGGCGCTACCCATATTCGGGTCGGCACGGCGATCTTCGGTGCGCGCCGGACGAAAACCTAGGCAGGCAAGGTCCCAACGGCGTGCACAATGACGCGTGAACCAGCATCGGCGGAGCTGAGCACGGCAAAGAGATCAGCCGACGACAGGGCAACGCAGCCTTCGGTGGGTGCGAAATCGGCTTTTGCCAAGTGGAGAAAGATGGCGCTTCCCAAGCCAGGCACGACGGGATCGTCGTTATAGCCAAGCGGGACGATGAGATCGTAGACATTGTCCTCACGCCACAGCGTCTCGGCGCGAGCCGCGTAGGGAAGCGTCACGGGCCGGTTGTAGTTCGAGTCATTTGGGTCGTCGCACCACCCGTCCCTGAGCGAAAGCGGAGCCGTCGGCAGCGCTGTGGCGGGCCGCGCCAAGCGGTCGGGGCGATAGAGGAGCTGCCGCATGAGCCATGCGCCCGCGGGCGTCGCGCCGTCGCCTTCGCGCTTTCGCATGGAGATCCCGGCGCGGCCCAGGGCGCACCGCATCCGCCGACCGCCCCAGAGCGCCGTATCTGGGGAATAGACCAAGAGATCCATGGCGATGGTATAACCCGCGGATCCGTTTGGCGGAATCTACTGGACGAGATCGATGGTGCTGCCGCGCTGTTGGCGGAGCTGCATATACTTGTCCAGGGCCTCCAGCATGCGTTGCGAGATCTCGCGCGGCGGGTTTTCCGGCGCCGCCGGGGCCGGCGTGACCACAGCGGGACGGTGGGGCGCGAGGGGGAGTCCGGAACCGGTGAGTTGCAGCGGGATCGGCGCGGTGATCGGCCGCGCCGCCGCGTGCTCGCCGGCGAGGCTCCGTTGCAGGACGGCGTTTTGGGCGGCGGTTTGCGCGAGAAAGGCCGCTTCGGGGCTCTTTTCACCCGCCGAGATCGGGGGCGAGAGGGGGCTGAGGGAGGGCCGAAGGGGCAGCATGGGAGGTGCTGCGGCATGGGCAGCCGGGGTGGTCGGCGATGGGCTTGCGTCTGGAGCAGGAGCGGCCGCGGCCGAGACTGCCGCGACTTTGGGTGACGGCGTGTCGGAGCCCGTGACCAGCGAGATCGCCATTTCGCCGGGATCCTTTCCGGTCTCCTCCTTGACGGCGACGGAGAGGGCCCCGGTGACCAAACCGATCGGTCCGCCGAAGAGACCGTCTCCCAGAATTCGGGACACGTTGCCGGGTATGTCGTCGGTGAGCCAGCGATAGACCGAACTCACGATCGGTATGTGCTGAAGCGGGTTGAGCAGATCGAGAACGTCATGAAAGCCGAAGGAGCCGTTCTTCCAGGCATGCGTGTGCGTCTCGGACGTCGCAGCGGAAGGGGTCACGCCGGGGATAAGCGAAAGGGGCAGGGGTGCGGCAACCATGCGGCCATTCAGAGCAAATACGGTGCCAAAGCCAAACCCATATAGATCAATCGGTTAAGTTGCCAAAAGGGGGCCAGCCGGCAGGATTTGCCGGTTGTTTCCGCCGCGATCGGCAGAGACGGAGGCGCAATCCCTAAAGCCAATGGCCGCTGCGCGTCGCCTTGGTGCGAAGATAGCGCTCGTTATGGCCATTGGCCGGAAAGACATGGGGCACGCGCTCTTCGACGGCGATGCCGCAACGGATCAGCGCTGCGACCTTGTCGGGATTGTTGGTGAGGAGGCGCACGCGGCCGAACCCCAATTGGCGCAGCATTTCCGCGGCCGGCAGGTAGATGCGCTCATCGGCATCGAAGCCCAATTGCTCGTTCGCATCGACCGTGTCGAGCCCGGCATCTTGGAGCTGGTAAGCACGCAGCTTATTGACGAGCCCGATGCCGCGGCCTTCCTGGGCGAGATAGAGCAGAATGCCACTGCCGGCGCGGGCGATCTCGGCAATGGCGCCGCGCAGTTGGTCACCGCAGTCGCAGCGAAGGCTCCCGAGGAGGTCGCCGGTGAAGCACTCCGAATGAAGCCGCACCAGCACCGGCTTGTCCGCGTCGGGGTTGCCGATCAGGATCGCGATATGCTCGATGCCGCCATCGCTCGGCCGGAAGGCGATTATTCTGGTATTCTCGGCATCGGCGAGCGGCACATGCGCCTCGCTCACCGCGCGAAGCGAGCGGGCCGCCGTTTCCCGGTAAGCCAGGACATCGGCAATATCAAGCGGCAGGATGCTCTCGCGCGACGCGATTGCTTCGATGTCGCGCTCGGCAAGGCGCCCGGCCACCGCCGCGGGCAGCAGCCTGGCGAGCTTCACGAGCTCGACCGCGGCATCAGCGATATCCGATGCCCCGCCCGATTCGAGCGGCGCTCTCGCCGCAGCAACCGCGCCGGGGTCGGCAAGGTCGCGGAGCTGCGCCGCGTCGGTACCGGCCGCGATCTCCAGCAGGACGGTACCGCCCGGGCTGCTCGGCGGCTCGACCATGCCGAGCGCGGCGGCGCGGCGCCGCGTCAGCACGAGCCAGAGCGGCCCCTGCGCGAGCGCCTCGAGCTGGGCCAAGCTCTCGGGTTTGACGGCTTCGGCCGCTTGCACGACCAAAGCCGTTCTCGCCTTCTGTAGCACGACGAAACCGCCGCGCCGCAAATCGGTGATCGCGTGATCGACCCGGCGCAAGGCCCGGCCATCAGGAGTGGCGACGAAAGCGACGGGTCTGCCGATCAGCAATCGATCTCTCCGATCCGACGGCTCGAGTGAATCCGGCCCATCGCACCACGCCCACCCGGCCACACGGTAACGTGATGCCCATCGCCTGGAGAAAATTCATGCCGTCGGGTTACAACCATCTGGCCGCCAAGGATATAACGCTTCAACCTGCTCGTCAGCATCGCCGGCGCGTCCGCGGCCGAAGCGCCGCGAACAGAGAACGCCAGCCGCAACAAGTACGGGCGACAGACGTTCGGCTTCGCTAGAGTTGAGGCGCCGAGAGACAGGTGTCAATGCAGGACGAGATCTGGCAGGCGCTGCTGAGATGGCGCCGGAGCGGCAACAGAGCCGCCTTGCCCGATGCCGCGCTCGCGCCATCGACGCCGCTCTTCGACCTCTACTCTCCCCTATGCCGAATGGGTCGCAACCAACCCTTCGCCATTGCTCATCTGGGCCAGAGCTTGGACGGGCGCATCGCCACCAGCGCGGGCATATCGCGGTGGGTCACCGGCGATGCCGATCTCGTCCATACTCATCGCCTGCGGGCTCTTGCCGACGCCGTGATCGTCGGCGCCGGCACGGTGCGCCACGACGACCCCAAGCTTACCGTGCGGCGCTGCCCCGGCGATCACCCCGTGCGCGTCGTGATCGACCCCGATCGTCGGCTCGGGCCGGATTACAGCGTTTTTCAAGACGGGGCCGCACCGACGGTGCTGCTTTCAGCCGCCGATCTCGTGCGGCCGGGAGAGAGGCTGGGGCAGGCCGAGATCGTTGGCCTGCCGCGCGATGCGGCGGGGCTTTCGCCGCACGACATCCGCGCCGTTCTCGCGGCACGGGGGCTGCATTTCCTTTTCATCGAGGGCGGGGGCATCACCATTTCGCGCTTCTTGGCGGCCGGAGCAATCGACCGGCTTCAGCTCGTCGTCGCCCCCATCCTTCTAGGCTCGGGCCGAGCGAGCCTGACGCTCCCCGAGATCGTCGATCTGCGTCAGGGCTTGCGGCCGCGCATTCGTCGTTTCACCCTGGGCGAGGACATGCTCTACGAATGCATATTCCATGACTGACGGCCGCACGGATTCCGATCGGCGCTCACGCGCCTTCTGGATCGTCGAACCGGGCCGGGGGGAGCTGCGCGCCTCGCCGCTTGCGCCGGTTCGCGACGGCGAAGTCCGGGTGCGCGCGGTCGCCAGCGCCATCAGCCGCGGCACCGAGAGCCTGGTCTTCGCCGGCCACGTACCACCCAGCCAATATGCGGCGATGCGGTGCCCCTTTCAGGAAGGCGATTTTCCGGCCCCGGTGAAATACGGCTACGCTTCTGTCGGCATTATCGAAGAAGGGCCGCCATCGCTTCTTGGGCAACGCGTCTTCTGCCTCCACCCGCACCAGGACAGATATGTCGTGCCCGCGGATCGGGTCACGCCCGTCCCCGACGCCATTCCCGATGCCCGCGCCGCGCTTGCGGCAAACATGGAGACAGCGCTCAACGGCCTCTGGGACGCCGCGCCGCGGCTTGGCGATCATATCGCGGTCATCGGTGCCGGCGTCGTGGGCTGCCTTGCCGCCGCGCTCGCGGCGCGGCTCCCGGGCGTGCGCGTCACGCTCATCGATGTCAATCCCGACCGTGCCGCGCTCGCGGCGGCATTGGGTTGCCGCTTCGCTTCGCCCGAATCGGCGGCGGGCGACATGGATCTCGTCATTCATGCAAGCGGCTCGGCGAGCGGTTTGTCGACCGCGCTCCGTCTTGCCGGATTCGAGGCGACGATCATCGAGATGAGCTGGTATGGCGACGCCGCCGTTTCCGCGCCGCTGGGCGAGGCGTTTCATTCCCGCCGCCTGGTGCTGCGCTCTTCGCAGGTGGGAGCCGTGGCGACGGCGCAGCGTGCCCGCTGGACGCATCGGCGCCGTCTCGCGCTCGCGCTCGACCTCCTGCGGGATCCGGTTTTTGATCGCCTTCTCACCGGCGAAAGCGCCTTTGCCGCGCTGCCCGAGACGATGGCGCGATTGGCGCGCGATCCCGCGGGCACGCTTTGCCATGTGGTCCGCTATCCCTGACTCTGGAGTCCGTCACCATGTACAGCCTTGCCGTCAGCGACCATGTCATGATCGCCCATAGCTTCGTCGGCGAGGTCTTCGGTCCTGCGCAACAACTGCATGGCGCGACCTATGCGGTCGAAATCGAAGTGCGGCGCGCGCAGCTCGACGGCCATGGCCTCGTCTGCGATATCGGTCTGGCGCTCGAAACGCTCAGATCGGTTCTCGGCGAGCTCAATTACCGCAATCTCGACGATGTCCCAGCCTTTCGCGGCCGAAATACGACGACAGAATTCCTCGCCGGCGAGATCTTCCGGCGCCTGAAGGATCGCATCGCAGCGGGTGCGCTCGGGCCGGGAACGGCAGGAGCGCTCGCCACGCTGCGCGTCGTTTTGCGGGAATCCCCGGTCGCCTGGGCGGCCTATGAAGGTCAGCTCGACTGATGTCGCTCTCTTTCATCGTGCCGGGCTCGCTCGATCAGCTCACCGGCGGATATCTTTTCGACAAGCATCTCGTGGATGGCCTGCGCGCCGCGGGGCGCGCCGTGACCGTGCATGAGCTGCCGGGGTCATTTCCCGAAGCCGATGCCACGGCGCAACGCGCCGCCGGCAAGCTGATCGCCTCGTTGCCCGAGGGCGCGGTCGCGGTTATCGACGGTCTGGCCTTGCCCGCCTTTGCCCAGTGCCTGACGCGCGCCGCGGCGGCGCGCCTGCGGCTCGTCGCCTTCGTTCATCATCCCTTGGCGCTCGAAACCGGCCTCAGCGCGGAAGCGAGCGCGCAATTGGCCGGGCTCGAGGCGCGGCTCCTGTCGCGCTTGCGCGGCGTGCTCTGTCCGAGCGCCGGCACCGCTTGGGCGATCGAGGAATATGGCGTCGAGCGCGACCGCATCATCGTGACGCCGCCGGGCTTCGCCAAGCCCGCCCTGCCGCCGCGCCGCACGCCGCCTGGCGGGCCGCTGCGCTTGCTCGCGGTCGGCACGGTGACGCCGCGCAAGGGTCATGCGCTGCTGATCGAAGCGCTGAGCGAGCTTGCCGACCGCGCTTGGCACCTTCGCTGCATCGGCAGCCTGACACGTGATCGCGGCACGGCGGCCGCGCTCGAGCGCGCGATCGATCGGCACGGCTTGCGCGATCGCGTCGAGCTGGCCGGCGAATGGCCGCCCGAGCGGCTCGGCGCAGCTTATGCCGAAGCCGATGCCTTCGTGCTTCCCTCCTATTACGAGGGCTATGGCATGGCTTTCGCGGAGGCGCTGATCCACGGCCTGCCGATCGTCGCGACGACGGGCGGCGCCATCGCCGAAACCGTGCCGGCGGAGGCGGGGCTCCTGGTGCCGCCCGGCGACCGCGGGGCGCTGGTCGGCGCGCTCCGCATGCTGCTCGATGGGCCCGAGCTCAGGGCGCGACTCGCAGCGGCCGCGCTGCGGGCGGGGGAGAAGCTGCCGGACTGGAAGACCGCCCTCGCGCGCTGGAGCGCGGCGCTCGATCGCCTCACCGCGTGAGCGCTGCTCATTGTCGGCGGGCGATGCCGTACAAATATGGAGAAGGACTGACGGAATAATCGACCCTTTCGGGAGATCAAGGACATGGCGAAAGCGGTTTGGCACGGCGCGACTTTGGCGGAAAGCGACCACTATGAGATCGTCGAGGGCAATGTCTATTTCCCCGCCGGCGCCCTCGACCGGCGCTTCTTCAAGCCAAGCCCCACCACGACGATTTGCCCGTGGAAGGGCACCGCGCATTATTACTCCGTCGTCGTCGACGGGGCGGAGAATCCCGACGCCGCGTGGTACTATCCCGATCCCAAGCCGGCGGCCTCGCAGATAAAGGACCATGTCGCCTTCTGGCATGGGGTTCAGGTCGAACGCTAGGATCGCGCGTCGCGGAGGAGAGGGGATGACCAGCGGTCGCAAGGTATTGATCGTCGATGATGACGGGCAGCTACGCCACGCGCTGGCCGAGCAACTCCAATTGCACGAGGAATTCTCCGCCGGCGAGGCGGAGACGGCGGCTGCGGCCTTGGAGATGGCGAAGCAGACGCATTACGACGCGATCCTGCTCGATGTCGGGCTCCCCGACATGGATGGCCGCGAGCTCTGCCGGCTGATGCGCCGCTCGGGCGTGCGTGCGCCGATCCTCATGCTGACCGGCGCCGACACCGACGCCGACGCGATCCTCGGCCTCGACAGCGGCGCCAATGACTACATCACCAAGCCGTTCCGCCTCAACGTGCTGCTCGCGCGGCTGCGCGCGCAGCTCCGCCAGCACGAGCTCAGCGAGGATGCGGTCTTCACCATCGGCCCCTACACCTTCCGCCCGAGCGCCAAGCTGCTCGTCGATGACAGCGGCCGCAAGAAGGTGCGCCTCACCGAGAAGGAGACGGCGATCCTCAAATTCCTCTATCGCGCCGGCGACAAGATCATCGGCCGCGACACGCTCTTGAACGAGGTCTGGGGCTACAATGCCGGCGTCACCACGCACACGCTGGAGACGCATGTCTATCGCCTGCGCCAGAAGATCGAGCGCGATCCCACGAAGGCGCAGATCCTGGTGACCGAGCCGGGGGGATATCGCCTGGTGCCGTAACGCCTATTCCCAGCCGACGCAGAAGGGCTCGGGCCCCATATCCTCGGGTAGGCCGGCTGCCATCGGCGGCGGGAATTTCTGCTTGAAGGTGAAGGCGTGCGCGGTGGGACCGTGCCGGTCGAGATGATCGAGCCGCGCCAAACCCTCCTCGACACTCGGCAGCGTTCCCGCCGCGACCCACCAGAGCGCCTGGTAAGCGCGCTCCGGCCGCTCGAACCATTGGCGGCGCTTCGCCATCACCAGGCGGTGCGCGGATTTGTAGACGAAATCGAACAGCGCCTCGGGGCTTTGCCAGACCGACATGTTGACGATGAATTTGGGATCATCGGTCATTCGCAGATCGGTCGCATTGCCTTGCGCCGATTGGAGGCGCCAGACGAAGCCCGGACTGCCATCGGCGAGCGCATTGACCTCGTCGAGCAATCCCATGAACTCGGCGATGCGGGGATCATCGAGCGGGTAAAGTGCCGTCGCCACGTTGATCTGTGCCAGATGCCAATCCGCCAAGATGCCCTCCCTCGGGACCGGAGCGCCCGCCGCACGGTAGCCCAGTCGCGCGTGGCCGCCAATCACCCCGAGGTTTTCGCGCCGAGCGCCGCGTCGAAATGTTCGGCGGCCTTCGCAAATTTGTCGCGGCATCCGGGATTGCAGAAGCCGACGACCTCGCCGCGATAAAGCGTCAGCGAATCGGGGCTCACCGGCTTGCCCGACCAGGGACCGGTCGTGTTGATGCAGTCTTTGATGTCGAGTCCTCTCATGACTGGGCTCATTCGGCGGTTGCTGCTTTGTTACGCAACGATCACGCGCATCGACAAAGGACATAGTACCCGCTTTTTCTGCCAGATCTCTCGGTAGAGAAGCTGGAACGGAAGACGGCGAGCGAACAAGAGCCCGTCAACTTGCCGTAAAGACGAGAACGCTACAATATTGTGAGCGATCCAACGGATGCAGAAGCACCCCTGAGCAAGTGCGACGCACCCGCGATACTCGTCTACCTAGGCAGGCCGAATTATGGGCGAACAAGTTATTGATGACCCGATCTTGCGGCGGTTTCGGACGGCGCTCGAGGAGCTCTATGGCCGCCGCCTCGAGCGTATCATTCTGTTTGGATCGCGCGCGCGCGGCGAGGCGCGTGAAGATTCAGACTATGACATAGCGGTTTTCCTTCGAGATCTCGGCGACCGTTGGCAAGAGATCGACCGCATTGTTCCCGTCGTCACCGACATTATCGACGACACCGGCGCGGTTATTCACGCGCTGCCCTATCCCGCCGGCTCCTACGCAGATCGCACATCGCTGATGAGGGAAATTCGACGCGAGGGCATTGACTTGTGACCCTATTATAGAGACGTGCGAGCATCTTGAGAAGGCGCGAAGCGGCGCTCATTCGCGCCTTGACCGCGCCTTCTCTCTCAGCGCCGGATAGCGCGCCAGCAGCCCCGCGCATTCGGCCATGGTCTCGACATCGTTGAACATCGGCACGCCGGCTTTCTCCATCGCGGCGAACCATTCCGATTTGTGCGTGAGCGTCCCCATCATGCTGTGCATGAAGGGAATCGGCACTTGGGCCGCGAGTTCGGCGAGCCGCGCGATCACCGGACCGGCCTCGACCATGAAGGGCACGACATGGATGCCGAGGATCGAATCGAAGGCGCCTCTGCCCTCGCGGACCGCCGCTTGGAGCGTCAGGCCGAAGCGATCCTCGCGCGCATCGGCGAGGAGGTCGAGCGGGTTTGCGACGGAAGCCTCGCCCGGGAGTGCCGCGCGCAGCGCCGCCGCCATCGCCGCCGGCGGCGGCGGCAGCTCCAATCCTTCCTCTGCGGCGCGGTCGGTGCAGAGGACGCCGGGGCCGCCGGAATTGGACAGAATGAGCACGCGCTTGCCGAGCCCTTGTGGAAAGGCGCCGAAGCCTTTCGCGGCGATGAGGAGCCGGCGCAGGCTCTCGACGCGGAGCACGCCGCTCTCGGCGCAGAGCCTGTCCATCGCCGCGTCGTCGCGCGCGGGCGCGCCGGTATGTGCCGCCGCCGCGCCGGCGCCCGGCGCGGTGCGTCCGCCGATCAGCGCGACGACGGGCTTTGATGCCGCCACGCGCCGCGCCACGCGGCCGAACAGCGCGTCGTCGTCGATGCTCTCGATATAGAGCAGCACCACGCTGGTCTCGGGATCATCGCCGAGGAAATCGAGATAGTCGGTGACGCCAAGCTGCACCGCATTGCCGACGGAGACGACGGAGCCGAGCGGGATCGCCTGAACATGCGCCGCGGCGATCGCCTCCTCGGCAAGCGCGCCGGACTGGCTGATGAAAGCGCAGGAGCCTCGCTTGTTCGGCCCCGGCGGCATGTCGCGCAGGAAGGTCGCGGCGAAGCGCGTGCGCCGCGTCAGATGGATGATGCCCGCGCAATTGGGTCCGGCTACGGTGAGACCATGCTGCGCGATGAGGCCGCGCAACTCGCGGTCGCGCGCTCGGCCGGCCTCGCCCGCCTCGGCAAAGCCGCCCGGCAGAATGACGAGATGGCGATGACCCGTTTCCGCCGCCTCGCGCACCGCGTCGAGGATGAGGTCGGGGCGGATGACGACGACCGCGAGATCGGCGGGATGATTGAGCTCTTTGAGCGAGCGGCGCGCGGTGAGGCCAAACATCTCGCCGCCCTTGGGATTGACCGGGATGATCGTGCCGGTGAATCCCGCGATGCGCAGATTCTGGAGCACGGCGCCACCCGACGAGGTCGCGCGCTCGCCCGCGCCGATGATCGCGATGCTGCGCGGACCGAAGAAGGGCGAGAGATCGCGCGTCACCTGGGCGCGCTCACTCGCTGAGGCGGAGAACGACGGGGACATGGTCCGATGCCTTGAGCCAGCCGCGAACCGAGCGCTGCACCTCGGCGCCGGCCAGATGCGGCGCCAAGGGCGGCGTCACCCAGATGTGGTCGAGCCGCCGCCCGCGATCGGAGAGATTCCAATCACGCGCGCGATAGCTCCACCAGGTGTAAAGCCGCTCTTCCGGCGGGATGAAATGCCGGACCGCATCGACGAAGCGCGCCGCGCGCTGCAACCGGCCGAGTTTCTCCACTTCGACCGGCGTGTGGCTGACGACGGTGAGGAGCTGCTTGTGCGACCACACATCGGTTTCGAGCGGCGCGATGTTGAGATCGCCGACGAGGATCATCGGCTTCGAGGAATGGCGCTCGGCCGCGAACCACTGGGTGATCTCGTCGAGGAATTGAAGCTTGTGGGCGAATTTCGGATTTTCCGCGGGATCGGGAATGTCGCCGCCGGCGGGAACATAGAGATTGTGCAGCTCGACACCGCCGGGAAGCCGCACCACGCCGTGCCGGCAATCCTGCCGCGCGCACCAGCTCTGCGTCGATGTCTCGGCAAGCGGCAGGCGCGACAGCACGGCGACGCCGTTATAGCCCTTCATGCCGTGCACCAGCATGTGCGAATATCCCATCGCCGCGAAGGCGTCGCGCGGAAACACCTCGTCGGGCGCCTTGGTCTCTTGCAGACACAGCACATCGGGCTGCGTCTCGGCAATGAAGCGCCGCACATTATCGATGCGCAACCGCACCGAGTTGATGTTCCAGGTCGCGAGCGTCAGGGGCATGACGGGATTCGCGCTGGATCGACAGGATGCGGCTCCTCAGGGTGAGGAAACATCGCGGATGCCATCAAGAAAAATGCCTCACCCTGAGGAGCGCGCATCGCGCGCGTCTCGAAGGGCGCACGGCGCCCATGCAGCACGATCAGCCCTCAACCAATCGTAATGACGAGATCCCTCAGCCCATCGACATGGCCTTCAAGCTTGTCGCCCTTGACCACGGCGGCGACGCCCGCGGGTGTTCCGGAATAGATGAGGTCGCCGGCGCCGAGTGCGACGTAGGCCGAGAGATAGGAGATGGTCTCGGCGACATTCCAGATGAGCTGTGCGATATCGCCCTTCTGCCGGACCTGCCCATTGACCTTGAGCCAGATCGCGCCCTTGGCGATGTGGCCGACCTTGGCGACCGGCGAGATCGGCGCGCAAGGTGCGGATTGATCGAATCCCTTGCCGAGATCCCAGGGCCGGCCGAGCTTCTTGGCTTCGCCCTGCACGTCGCGCCGCGTCATATCGAGGCCCACGGCATAGCCGAAGACGAGATCGAGCGCCTTCTCCACCGGCACGTCGCGCCCGCCGCGGCCCAGCGCCACCACCAGCTCGATCTCGTGCTGATAATCCTTGGTCTTGGGCGGGTAGGGGATGGTGCTGCCCGTCGGCACGACGGCGTCGGCCGGCTTCATGAAGAAGAAGGGCGGCTCGCGATCGGGATCATGTCCCATCTCGCGCGCATGATCGGCATAGTTCCGGCCGACGCAATAGATGCGCCGCACGGGGAAGGGGTCGCCGCCCAGCACGGGGATGGTCGTGACCTCGGGGGCGGGGATCGCATAACGCATGGGAAGGCTCTCCTCGGGATCGGCGAAGCGGGCGCGACTAGAACACAAAGAAGGTGTCGCCGACAATGCCCAGGGGCCAGCGGCCGGCGGCAAAGAGGCGATATTTGATCGCGAAAAGATGGTCAGGCCCGGCCGCGGCGGCGAGCGCCAAGGCGGCCTGATGGCAAGCCTGCGCGCCCGCACCTGCGGCGACGCGGCTCAAGGCGGGATCGGCGAGGCCGGCGCGCCCCGCCGCCAGTGCGGCGGCGCCGTGGAGCGCATCGGCGGCCTCGGTGACCGCACTCAAGGCGCCGAGCAGCGCCGCACGGCCGAAGCGCAGGCTCGCCTGCTGCTGGAGCGCGGCTTGCGCCTCGGCCTCGGCCTCCCACCAGGCGCGGCTCCAATCCGGGCGCTGCGTGACGGCGGCGGCTTCGGGCCAGGCGGCGACGCCGGCAATCGCCGCGCCCCCAAGGCCGAGCGCGGCAAGATAGGCACCCGCCTCCTCCCGCTCGCTCTCGGTCAGCGGCTCGCCGCAAGCGGCGAACCATGAGCCGTGCGGGATCGCCGCGGCGAAGTCGCGGATGGGGGCGAGGGTGTCGGCTGCAAAATCATCGCCTGGCATCCGCAATGCTCAGGCCCCACGCTCCTCGCGCCACAAGCCGAGCTTCTGCTGCACCGGGCGGTCGGAGAAGCTGAAGAGAACGGCGTCGCTCGCCGCGCGGTGGCTGTGGCGCGCCCAGCTCGGCACCATGAAGATGTCGCGCGGCCCCCAGGCGAGCGTCGCATCGCCGATGCGCGTCTCGCCATGGCCTTCGACGCAGGCGAAGACGGTGCCGTCGGTCGAGCGATAGGCGGCGCCCGAGAAGCCCTTGGGCAGGAGCTGCATGAAGGTCGCCATGGTCGGCATCGCATAATCGCCGGTCGAGGGATCGACGAAGCGCAGCTTGAGACCATGGCACGGGTCCCATTCCCCGGCGCGCCGCATCGTCTCCAGCGCCTCGCGCGTGCGTTCATAGGGATAATTGAAGACGGGCGAGGTCTTGGTCTTCTGCTGCCAATCGACGGGCAGCAATCCCGAGCCGTAGCGCGCGAGCGCATCGCCCGCGGGGCGCGTCTCCATCTGCTGCTCGGCATTGCCGGGCTCCATGAAGCCGGCATCGAGCTGCGCCACCAGCGGGATGTCGAGGCCGTCGAGCCACACCATCGGCCGGCCGGTCTCGTTGCCGTGGTCATGCCAGGTCCAGGACGGCGTGATCACGAAATCGCCGGGCTTCATATAGGTGCGTTCGCCATCGACGGCGGTGAAGGCGCCTTCGCCTTCGAGGATGAAGCGCAGCGCCGATTGGCTGTGGCGGTGGGCGGGCGCCACCTCGCCGGGCAGGATGAGCTGAAGCCCGGCATAGAGCGTGTGCGTGATCGAGGCTTTTCCCTTGAGCGCCGGGTTTTCGAGGATGAGCACGCGGCGCTCCGCCTCGCGCGCGGTGATGAGCGCGCCTGAGCGCATGAGATAGGGCCGCACCTCGTCATAGCGCCACAGCACGGGCACGCAGGGGGTCGCCGGCTCGGGCGTGATCAGCGCCCGCAGCACCTCCCAGAGCGGCGCCATGTTGCGCGGGCCAAGCTCGCGATAGAACGCTTCGCGCTCCGGAGTGCGGGTGGGCGCGGCATGATCCATGGCTCTTCTCCTGCCGGCTCTGGTGCCGGCCTTGCCTCACGCGGCGTCGGCGAGCTCGGGCAGCTTGAGCTTCAGATGATCCTCGACGAGCGCGCGAGCGCGCGCGACATAATCGGCGCGCATCTCCTCATTGCTACGCTGCTTTATTCCGAACGCCCGGTAAAGCTCGTTGTTCTTGGAGCCGCTCTTGCCGAAGAAGGCGGGGAGATAGGGGTAGTAGCGGTTGATCGCGTCCTGCACCTTGGCGCGGCCTTCCGCCGTCTGGCACAGCTCGGTGCAGAAATCCTTGCCGAACTGCGCATGGAAGCGCTCCTCCGGCATGGTCATGCGGGCGAGATTGCGGAGCGGATGGAAGGTGCAGGAGAGGAGATCCTCGACCTGAAGGATCTCGGCGAGATCGGCGAGCAGCTTGATGACGCAGAACTCCTCCCAGGTCTCGAGCGGGAATTCGAAGATCGACAGCGGCTGCTTGACCGTGGGCGACATCTCCTCGGGCGCGATGCCGATCCGCTCGCCCAGCTCGCGGAAGCGCACGTGATGGCCGTATTCCTCCATCGCGACGCGGCAGGTCAGCCATTTTGCATAAGGCGTCGGCGCCAGCGCGATCGCGGGCTCGTCGAAGACCTGCGCGCCATAGAGCTCGTTGACGGCATGGCTGCGCACGATCTTGCGCACCGCGGTCTGATAGTCCGGTGCGGCGGTGGCGAGTTCCTCCACGGTCTTGATGGGGGAGGGGGCGACAGCATTCATCGACAGAGTCCTTTTATACGACGGAAAGCGATACCAGCGGTTCATCTCAAACGACCGGCTCGCCGCTGAAGGCTTCGAGATCGGTGCCGAGCGCGACGTAATGGGGCGCGAGCTCGCGGGCGATCGCGGCGCCGAGCCCATCGGCGCCGGGGCTGAGCACGCGCGCGGCCGGGCGCGGCTGCGAGAACAGAAACACCTCGCGCCCGCGCACGCCGAAGAGCTGGCCGCTGACCTCGGCCGCTTCGGGACCGGCGAGCCAAGCGACGAGCTCCGCCACGGGCCGCGCCGGCACCTTCAAGGCGCGCTCCTTATAGGCGGCCTGTTCGGGATTGGCGGGCTTGATCCCCTCGGTGACGCGGGTTGCGGCGAAGGGTGCCACGGCGTTGCAGGTGACGAGGCTTCGCTGCATATCGAGGGCCACCACGCGCGTCAGCCCGACGAGGCCGGCCTTGGCGCTGGCATAAGCCGCCTGGCCGTAATTGCCGTAGAGCCCGGCGCTCGAGACGATGTTGACGATGCGCCCCCAGCGATAGGGCTTGCCGCCACGCTCGGCCTTTGCCTGCTCGCGCATCACCGGCGTCGCCGCGGCAAGCACGTGATAGGGCGCGTCGAGATTGTTGCGGATCACCGCCTCCCAGGCGAGCGGATCGGCCTTGAAGATGAAATGATCGCGCAGGATCGCCGCGTTGTTGACGACGATGTCGAGACCGCCGAACCGCTCGACGGCCTGAGCGACCGCGGCGGCGGCGGCGCTGGGGCTGGCGATGCTTTCCGTGAAGGCCGAAGCGCTGGCGCCCAAGCTCTCGGCGAGGCCGCGCGCCACTGTCGGATCGGCGCCCGTGCCGTCGATGGCCGTGCCATTGTCGGCGATCACCACCGCCGCGCCCGCGGCGTGAAGCGTCTCGACGATGGCGCGGCCAATGCCGCGGCCGCCGCCGGTGACGAGGGCGACGCGGCCTTCGAGCGATCCGCTCATGAGGCCTTCGCCATCATCGCCGCCTTGTCCGCCTCGCTGTAGAAGGCATCGGCGTGGATGTCCTGGCGGCGGAGGCCGCGCGCTTCGAAAAGCTGGGTCGCCGCCTCGACCATGGCCGGCGGCCCCGCGAGATAGGCCTTGGCGCCGTCGAAATCGGCGAGATCGGCGGCCGCCGCCTCATGCACGAGCCCGACGCGGCGGCTCGTGGCGCCGCTCGGCTCAGACAGCACCGGCGTGAAGCGCAGATTGGCGTACCGGCGGGCGAGTTCGAGGAAATGATCTTCGAGATAGAGATCGCGCTCGTCGCGCACGCCGACATAAAGATGGATCGGCTGGCGCATGCCCGAGGCCAGCGCGCTCTCGACGATCGACTTGATCGGCGCGAGGCCGGAGCCGCCGGCGACGGCGATGATCGGACCGGTATGCGTCTGGCGCAGCCAGGAGGAGCCGAAAGGCCCCTCGACAAGGACGCTGTCGCCGAGCGCGAGCCCGTCGGCGACATGGGCGCTCGCGCTGCGCGGCGCGGTTCGGCGGATGTGGAATTCGAGAATCGGCTCTTCGGGCCGGTTCGCCATCGAGTAGTCGCGCGGCGGAAACCCGGTGAAGCGCAAGGCCGCATATTGTCCGGGCGAGAAGGTGAAGGGACCGCCCGATTCGATGGCGAGCCGCACGCGCTTGATATCATGCGTCATCGCGTCGAGCCCGACGACGCGGCAGGTCATGCGGCGTTGCGGATGGGCGACCACCTCATCCGTTTCGAGCCAGCTCACCGCGGCATCGCTCCACGGCATGGCGCGGCAGGCGAGAATGAGGCCCGCCGCCCGTTCCTCATCGCTCAGCGCGAACTCGGAGTAGGCGGCGAGGTCGATATCGCCGGATTGGAGCCGCGACTTGCAGGCGCCGCAATTGCCGGAGCGGCAGCCATGGGGGTAGGCCACGCCCTGCGCCAGCGCCGCGTCGAGCACGGTTTCGCCGGGCTCGACCGTGATGGGTTCGGGGTGCTGCTCGATCGTGACCGTGAAGCCCATGAGAACTCCGATATCGGCCAAAGCTCAGTTATACTGATAATCAGTTAACATAACAATATTGGAGCGGCCGTCGCGCCGTCAAGCCCCTCATGGATCTTAACACCCGATTCCTGCGCCGCGGGTTAACCCGTGGCGGCCAGCCGCTTTGGCGAGAAAAGTGTCTGGAATCAAAGGCGCCCGGTCAGGGGGGTTGACCGGGCGCCGGAAGCGCCGTTGGGGAATCCGATCCGCTGGGGGCTGGACCGGACAGTCGGAGGGAGGGTCCGCCGACCGCTTCAGACTCACAGGTGGGGCGTTAACCTTTCCCCTGGAAATGCACATAAGGCATGGCCGTGATGCGATTCCTGCATGGCTTCCGGCCCTATCGCAGCATCGCCAGAACCAGGTCGCGGCAGGCATCGGGCTGCTCGAAGATCATCATATGGCCGGTGCCGGCGAGCACGGTGAGGCGCGCCGCCGGCAAGGCCGCGGCCATCGCCGGCATGGCGACGCTGACCCAGTCGCGCTCGGGGCGGTCGGGATCGCCGCTCACGAGATGGAGCGGCACGCTGGCGGCGCCGAGGCGGGTCCAGGTGTCGGCGACGCGGTGATTGCGGAAGATCGCGGACTCCACCGCCGGCGGGCAACAGAGCGTGTAGCCGCCTTGCGGCAGCGGTCGCAGCGTCGCGCGGCAATGAGCGGCGAGGAGATCGGCACGAAACCGGGCGAACATGCCGCGCGAGCGAAGAATCCGGCAGAGCGCATCGGGATCGGACCAGTCGGCCCGACGCCCGGCGCTGCGCGCGATGAGGGTGGCCTGCTTCTCCAAGGCCTCGGCGGAGAAGGGCGCCTCGCGCGGCGGAAAGATCGGCGGCTCGAAGAGCAAGATGGCACCCGACCACGGCAACGCTTGCCCTCGCGCCGCAAGGCGGAGCGCGGCGGCGGCGTTGAGCGAATGACCGGCAAAGTGGAGCGGGGCGCCGGCGAGGCGCTGCGCGACGCCGCCGGCGATCGCCGCGAGATCGTCGGCGAAGCGATCGACATGAAAGATTTGCTCGAGCGGCCCCTCGGGCCAGCGCGCGCCGCCATGGCCGCGCGCATCGAAGGCGAAGACGCGCGCCGTGCCGGCCAGCTCGCGAAGCCATGGTTCGTAGGAACCGGCGGCAAGCCCGTTGGCATGGCCGAACAACAGCCCCGGTGCGCCTGCGGGACCGCCCAGCGCATAGACCGGCAGGATCGCACCATCGGCCGTCTCGATCTCGATGAGCTCGGCACAGCCCAGCGAGAGGAAGGAGCGGGTCAGCATTGCGCGATGCCCACGCGAAGCCGCTTGTGCTCGCGGACCGCGATACGGCATTCTCTGCCGCTCGCTCGGAGCGGCAGCAAGACGATCTCACTCACAGCCATGGACGCAAACGACAAGCCGGCCGGTATCAAGCTAGGCATGTTGACGAGCCTGCTCGGCTACCATCTGCGCCGCGCGCAGATTGCCGTGTTCCAGCATTTCACTGCGACCACGGGCGTCGCCGACATCACGCCGGGGCAATTCGGCGTGCTCACCGTCATCAACAGCAATCCGGGGCTGAGCCAGACACAGCTCGGCAACGCGCTCGGCATCGACCGCTCGACGGTGGTGACGGTGATCGACCGGCTCGAATCGCGCGACCTTGTCATGCGCGCGCCCTCGCCCACCGATCGCCGCTCCCACGCGCTTCGCCTGAGCGCGCGCGGAGCAGCCCTGCTGGCCGAGCTCGAAGAGATGGTGCGCGCGCATGAGCGCCACATCGCCCGCGATCTCTCGCCCGAGGATCAAGCGCTGCTCGTCAAGCTGCTCGATCGCATCGCCCGCACCGACTGAGCCCATCACGGGGCGCGGCCGAGGCGACGCCGGGCGCGTGCACGGCAGGCCGCTCCGAAGGCGGCGAAGAGCGCCTGGGAAAAGGCGACATCTCTGATCCGGTATTCGGGATGCCACTGAATGCCGATGACGAACTCGGCTTCAGCGTGGCGCACCGCCTCAATCTGACCATCGGGCGCCACGGCCTCGATCACGAGATCCGGGGCGAGCCGGTCGATGCCTTGGCTGTGCAGCGAATTGACGGTGAGCTCCGCGGCGCCGGCAAGCCGCTCGAGGAAGCCGCCCGGGCTGAGCGATACGCGATGCGCCTCATGCGCGTAGCGGGTCTCGATCGGACCTTCGGGGGCGCGATGATCGAGGCGGCCCGCGACCTCATGGACGCGCTGATAGAGCGTGCCGCCAAGCGCGACATTGAGTTCCTGAATGCCGCGGCAGATGCCGAGCACCGGCACGCCCTCCGCGACGGCGGCGCGGATGAGCGGCAGGGTCAAGGCGTCGCGCTGCGCGTCATGCAGCGTTCCCGGCACGCTCGCTTCGCCGCCATAATGATGCGGCTCGACATTGGAACGGCTGCCGGTGACGAGGAGGCCGTCGAGACGCGCGACGAGCGCGGCGCCGTCGATGCGCTCGCCGAGCGCCGGGATCAGCAGCGGCAAGGCGCCGGCGGCATCGCTGACGGCGAGGACATATTTCTCGCTCACCACTTGCGCCGGATGGTCGCCCATCATGCGCGTGCAGCATGGGAGCCCCACCAGCGGCAAAGGCTCGACAGGAGCGTTCTGGATCGCCATCGGGCGGCACCTTGGCTCGATATCGGCGCTCATGCAAGCGGCTGTACCGGCGGCCAGCGGATGAGCGCGGCCTTGCCGTCATCGCTCAGGGCATAGACGCCGCGCTCGACGCGGGTGAACCAGCCATAGACGTTGTGGAGAAGGATCTTCGACGCGTCGGGCGCGATCAGCCGGATATCGCGCGTGCGGCGTGGGCCTTCGACCAAGGCCGCCGCGCAGACGAGCGCCTGCTGGCGATAGGCCGTCATGATCGGCGCGCGGGCGCTGCCGCCCGAGGTCGGATCGCCCTGCCGGCGGCGATGCTCGCTGACGAGCTGCGAGCGCCAGGCCGAGTCCCGGCGCGGCCGCCACGGGCCGGGCTCGGCGATGATCTCGACGAGCCCGTTTCTGGCGATGCCGAGGAGGCCGATCCCGAGGAGCCGGCAGAGCTTCTTGACGCGGCGGTCGCGCTCGCGCCCGCGGCCGCGCGCCGAGGCGCGCACGGCGAGCCAGACCTCGTCGCAGGCGGCGAGGCGATCGACCGCTTGCAGCACGAGTTCGAGCGTGAAGCTGAGCTTCAACTCGGTGATGACGACGACCGGTGGTGCCGCGCCCTTGATTGCCACGACATCGCAGCCGCAGACCTCGCCTTTGACCTCGAAGCCGAGCTTCTCGAGAAAGCGCTTGACCGGCGGATAGAGCGACGTCTCCAGGGCGCGGTCCTCTTATTGGCCTGGTCCCGGCCTCTGCGACGTCCAGATGAAGAGCGTCGGCGAAAGCTGCACGCCGAAATGCGGCTCCTCCAGCGCCACGGTAATGGGCTTCTGCTGCGCGTCGATCACCGTCCATTGCCGGAGCTGGAGCGGGTGATCGCTCATCACCAGCGTGAGCCGGCCATTGTCGGGATGCTGCGTCTCGGTCATCGCGATGCGGAGCGCGCCGGGCGAGCGCTCGAAGCCGATGACGGTGACATCGCCGGTGAGGCGGATCTGCGGGCGCAACAGGAACCAGGCCGGCGTCTCATCGACATTGATCTGCGAGAGCTGCTGGAGTTTCTTGTCCCAGTAATAGACCTCGCGGCCATCGGCGACGATGAGGATCGGCACGGGCTCGTCATAGACGATGCGCATCTTGCCCGGGCGCTCGAGATAGATCGTGCCGGAGGCGACGCCGCCATCGGCGGCGAATTGCTGGAAGCGCGATTGCAGCGTGTGGATGCCGTTGAGATATTCCTGAACGCGCTGGATATCGCTCTGCTCCTGCGGCGTGAGCGGCGCCGGGCGCGCGGTTGCCGCCCGCGCGATCGGCGGCCTCAACCCGAAAGCGGCCAGCGCTCCGAGGGCGGCAAGCGCCGCGCGGCGCGACATGGGCCGAAGATGAAGAGGATTTCCGCTCAAGCGTGACATCCGTTCAATAATCGCCGAGGCGCCGCGCTGGTTCCCCACATCAATCGATATTGCGCGCCAGCACTTCGCGCTTGCCGACATGGTTGGCCGGGCTCACCACCCCTTCGGCCTCCATGCGCTCGATGATGCGTGCCGCGCGGTTATAGCCGATCTGCAGATGGCGCTGCACGAAGCTCGTCGATGCCTTGCGCTCGCGACAGACGAGCGCCACCGCCTGGTCGTAAAGCGCATCGCCCGAGCCGTCGCCTTCGCCGCCCAGTGCGCTGGCGCCGCCTTCCTCTTCCTCCTCGGTGATTTCGTCGACATAGACGGGCGGCTGGCCGTTGGCCTTGAGGAAGCTCACGACGGCCTCGACTTCCTGATCCGAGACGAAGGGGCCATGCACGCGCGTGATGCGCCCGCCGCCCGCCATATAGAGCATGTCGCCGCGCCCCAGGAGCTGCTCGGCGCCGGCCTCGCCCAGGATGGTGCGGCTGTCGATCTTCGACGTCACCTGGAAGCTGATGCGCGTCGGAAAATTCGCCTTGATGGTGCCGGTGATGACATCGACCGAGGGGCGCTGCGTCGCCATGACGATATGGATGCCGGCGGCGCGCGCCATTTGCGCCAAGCGCTGGATCGCCGCTTCGATGTCCTTGCCGGCGACGAGCATGAGATCGGCCATCTCATCGACGACGACGACGATGAAGGGAAGGGGGGTCGTCGCGAGCGGCTGATCCTCGAAGATCGGCTGGCCGCTATCGGGATCGAAGCCGGTCTGCACCTTGCGCATCAGCGTCTCGCCGCGCGCCGCGGCCTCGCCGACGCGCTGATTGTAGCCCTCGATGTTGCGCACGCCGAGCTTCGACATGGCGCGGTAGCGGTTCTCCATCTCGCGCACCGTCCATTTGAGCGCGACGATCGCCTTCTTGGGATCGGTGACGACGGGGCAGAGAAGATGCGGGATCCCGTCATAGACGGAGAGCTCGAGCATCTTGGGATCGATCATGATGAAGCGGCATTGCTCGGGCGGCAGGCGATAGAGCACCGACAGGATCATCGTATTGATGCCGACCGATTTGCCCGAGCCCGTCGTGCCCGCGATCAAGAGATGCGGCATGCGCGCGAGATCGGCGATGACCGGCGCGCCGCCGATATCCTTGCCGAGCACCAGCGTAAGCCGCGAGGCCGTATGCTCGTAAGCGGGCGCCGCCAGGAGTTCGCGCAGATAGACCGTCTCCGCCTTGGCATTCGGCAGCTCGATGCCGATGACGTTGCGCCCGGGCACCACTGCGACGCGGGCGGAGATGGCGCTCATCGAGCGCGCGATGTCGTCGGCCAATCCGACGATGCGCGACGCCTTGATCCCCGGCGCCGGCTCCAGCTCATAGAGCGTCACGACGGGGCCGGGCCGCACCTTCACGATCTGGCCGCACACGCCGAAATCATCGAGCACGGATTCGAGAAGCCGCGCATTCTGCTGAAGCGCCTCTTCGTTGATCGTCGTGCCGCGCGCGGGCGGCGGCGCGGTCAGGAGCTCGAGCGGCGGCAGCAGGTGCCGGTCCGCCGGCCCCAGATCGAGCGTCGTCTGCCGTGCCGCCTCGCCGCGCCGCGCATTGCGCTTCGGTGCGACGATGTCGGCGGGAGGGGACCGCCGCGCGGGTTTTGCCGCGATCTCCCGCTCTTGCGGCTCGGCGCGTTCGGCGTCGGCCTCGCCGAATTTGGGCTCGCGGCGCGTGGCCGTGATCTCGTCATCTTCGACCGGCTCGCGGCGCGCAAAGGCACGCGCGATGAGCGTGCGTGCCGCGCCGAAGGGCGCGCGCCACCACGCGACGACGGCGAAGCGCCGCTCGCTCGCTCGATCGTGCTGCCGCGACCGCGGCGCGGGTTCCGCGTGCTGGCCCGTCTCGAGCGAGAAGCCCATGACGTAAAGCAGCATCAATCCGACGAGCGCCGCGGCGGCCATCGCGGCAAGCGGCGCCGCCACGCCGGCGCGGTCGAGCGCGTCATGGGTGAGCGTGCCGACCACGCCGCCCAGCCCGCCCGCCATCGACCACCCCGACGGCGCGGGCACGATCGCGAGCGCGAAGGAGGCGAGGAGGAGCACCGGCGGGACGAGCAGGAGGCGCAGCCAGAACCAGGCGAGCCCGCGGCCCAGCAGCAGGCGCACCGCCCAGTCGAGCAGGATGAGCGGCAGGAGAACGGCCGCCGCGCCAAAGATCTGGAACAGCGTGTCGGCGAGCGAGGCGCCGGCGAAGCCGAGAATATTGGTCTGGAGCGCGTCGACCGCGTGATTCCACGAAGGCGCGCCGCGGCTGAAACTCGCCATGGCAAGCGCCAGC
>Ga0209062_1001641_pt1 | contig 36965 bp, 29 predicted proteins | sample Coa_R2_2_FD_187158 | JGI IMG/M metagenome (GOLD analysis project Ga0209062, IMG submission 187158) | Surface soil microbial communities from Centralia Pennsylvania, which are recovering from an underground coalmine fire - Coalmine... | ecosystem: Environmental > Terrestrial > Soil > Unclassified...
TATTCTTCCGGAACCGTATACCCCACCGTATCGGGAAGATTCACCGTGCGCGCGCCCGCCGCCACCACCGCCCGGCAGACCTGCTCCAGATAATCCGGATCTGTTCGCGTCGCGTCTTCGGCCGAAAATTCGACATCGTCAACATAGCTGCGCGCCAGCGCCACCGCCGCGCACGCCTCCTCTAAAACCTGCTGCCGCGTCTTTTTCAATTTGTATTGCAGATGAATGTCGCTGGTCGCCAGGAACGTGTGAATCCGTGGCCGGCGCGCCTGCTTCAACGCGCGCGCGGCTTCATCCACGTCCGCCTTGTTGGCTCGCGCCAGCGCCGCAACGTTGGCCCACGGAAATTCCCTGCTGACCGCCGCCACCGCCTCGGCGTCCCCTTCGGAAGCGATCGGAAAACCGGCCTCTAAAATATCCACGCCGGTCTCGATCAGCTTCGCCGCCATTTTGATCTTTTCCGGCACGGTCATCGAGCAGCCGGGCGACTGCTCGCCATCGCGCAGGGTCGTATCGAAAATGTATACGCGTTCGGGCATGGCCCAAGAATGGCACCTTACTCCGAATTTGACAAATTTATAATTTTCAATATTCTATAATCTGTTTTTATGGATCTGAATCCGCTGCGGGTCTTTCTCACGGTCGCCTCTGAAAAAAGTTTCTCACGCGCCGCCGAGAAACTGCTCCGCACCCAACCGGCTATCTCTCTGGCCATCCAGCGGTTAGAGTCCGAACTGGAGGAAAAACTGATTGACCGCTCGGCCAAGGAGCTGCTGCTTACCGACGCCGGACAGATCGTTTTCGACTATGCCCGGCGATTCGACACGTTAGAAAGCTCTCTCGAAAATGCGCTGGCCGAGCTGCGCGACAAATCGGCCGGGCGGCTGATCATCGGAGCCAACGAATCCTCGACGCTCTATTTACTCGACCACATCGCCCGCTTCCGCGCCCGTTATCCACGGATCAAGCTGCAAATCCGCCGCAGTTTTTCAAGCAAAATTCCAGCGGAGTTGATCGATGGCGAGCTCGAGCTCGGCCTGCTGAGCTACGATCCCGAAGACGACCGGCTGATCACCACCGTCATCTACACCGATCATCTTTCCTTCATTGTGTCGCCGCGGCACCGCCTGGCGTCGCGCGAGGAAGTTTCCATCACCGATCTCGGCGAGGAGATTTTTATCGCGCACAACGTCATTTCACCCTATCGCGCGCAAGTCATTCGCGAATTCCAGCGTTATAAAGTTCCGCTGCACATGGATGTCGAAATGCCGACCGTGGAGGCGATCCGCAGGATGGTGCAGCGCGATCAGGGAGTTGCGTTTCTGCCGCGCATGGTGGTGGATGAAGAGATCCGGCAGGGAACACTGCGCGAGGTTCGGGTGCGGGAAATCGGGATGGAGCGTCCGATCCGCCTGGCCCATCCCGCCCGCAGGGCGCTGAGCCACGCCGCGGAGGCGTTTCTCGAACTGGTGCGCGCTTAAATCGCGCCGACCTCGCGATCGAGCCACGTCAGATATTCTTCCGAGCCATCGACGATCGGCATCGCGATCACCTCCGGCAGTTCGTAGGAATGGACGCTTGAAAGCTCGGCGCGCAGCGCGGCGAAAAGATCGCGGCGCGATTTGATCAGCAGCACCAATTCCCCCGCTTCTTCAATCGCCTCTTTCCAGCGATAGATGCTGCGGGCGCCCGGCACAATATTGACGCAGGCGGCCAGCCGTTTTTCGATCAGGCGCCGCGCGACCTGTTCGGCCTCTTGTTCGGAATCGCAGGTGGTCAGCACGACAATCTTATCCGTCACTCTTCCACCGATACCATAGTGTCGGGCGCTATCCGAGCAAAGCTCGCGCGATCCCCCCCGGTGTTCGCGATTCGATCAGGCAGCGCGCCGCCCCTTGCCGTCCTTCGACGCGAATAGTTCCGCAGCGTTCCGAGACGCGATACGCGGTCTTCGCGCCGTGGTGCCACAGCAGCGAATCGAGCGGCCAGTCGGAATCTGCAATCACCCGGATCCCGGATTCGCCAAGCAGGATCGTCAGATCCGAAGCTGAGCCGGCCGATTCTGCCGCCCGAAAAATTTCTTCCGCCTGCTGGGCGAACCCGCTCATAAAGTACTTATCGCAAAATACCCGCGAAACTCGAAGCCGGAGACGGCCGATTCACGAAAAAGTGTTGCTGTGGAGCCGCTTAGGCGTACGCCCGGCCGAGCCATTCGGCAACCAGCGCCGGTTTTTCGCGGCCCTCCACTTCAACCACCACTCCCCAGGCGATTTCCACGCCGCCTTCGACATCCTTGAGCGAGTTCAGCGTGAAGCGCGCGCGAACGCGGCTGCCGGCCGGGACGGCTCCGGTGAAGCGCAAGCGATTAAATCCATAGTTGATCGACATGCGAGCGCGCAGCGCCACGGCTTCGCGAATCAGAACCGGCAGCAGCGAAACCGTCAGAAAGCCGTGCGCGATGGTTGCCCCGTAAGGCGACTCGCGCCGCGCGCGCTCGCAGTCGATGTGAATCCATTGGTCGTCGCCGGTGACGCGCGCGAAATCGTCGATCCGCTGCTGCGTGATTTCGCGCCAGGAACTGACGCCGATTTCCTGGCCGGCGCGCGACCGCAATTGGTCGATGGTCACTTGCCGTCGATCGAAAAAGCGAGCAGGACGTTGCCCGGCACGCCGCCGAATAATCCGTAGCCCGAATTCACGTAGACCATGCCATGCGCGATCGTCGGCCCCGGACCGTCAATCGAGCCGCCCTTGGCGTCCACGCCGTTGACGGTGTCGAATTTGCGATTGGTGTCAAAATTCCACAAAATGGCGCCATTTTCGGCGGAATAAGCGCTAAAACGACCGTTTAGCGCGCCCGAAAAAACCACTCCCGGAATTACCGATACCGCCGCCGAGTGGCCCTTCATGCCCGGCACATCGGCCGGCGGCGCGAACCATTTCTGCTCTCCGGTGGCGAGATCCAGCGCATAAAGCCCCGGCGCGCCATCGTTTCGCACCAGGCGATCGGAAATCGCCGCGTAAACCAGATGATCGTCGGCGGCATGGCCCCATTCTACGCCGCCCAGCGCGCTGCCTTTGCCCAGTCGCTTCTGCCACAAAATCTTGCCTTTATCATCCGGATCGAGACCGTAAACGACGCCGGATTTCTGCCCGGCAATCAGAATATCCTTGCCATCCGGCAGCGTTTTTAAAATCGTGGATGTGCCGAAATCAAAATCCGGACCCGCTTCTTCCGGGCAATTCGGATTGTTGGGACAGCCGATGATGAAATTATCGTTGGGCTGCACCTGGCTCGCCCAAAGCAGCCGGCCGGTTTCCAGATCAAAGGCCAGAATCGAGTCGCTGGTGTTGATCGGGACGCCGGTATAGGAGTTTCCGCCGCTGGCGTAAAGCCGCTTGCGTTTCAAATCGATCGTCGGGGCGGACCAGACCGCGACGCCCGCGGGTCCGTAAAGTTGAGTGCCTTTGCTGTTGGTTTTATAGGGCTTGGCGGGATCGGGGACGGTGTACGTTTTCCAGATCAGCTTGCCGGTTGCCGCATCGAGGGCCGAAACGCTGCCGCGAAAAGTGCAGCAAGGATAGTTCGGATTCATCGCGGCGGCTTCCTCGGAGATCGAGCTAATCGGCACGTACAGACGGCCGTTGGACAACACCGGCGCGCCGGTGATGCCGGCCACCGGATGATCGTCGATTTTGATTTTCCAAAGCAGCGCTCCGGTTTCCACATCGACGGCGTAGGTTGTGGCGCGCTGATCGCCGAAGTAGGCGGCCCATTTGCCGTTGGGAAGCTTGCCGATGATGACGGCGCTGCGGACGCCCGCCGTCGCCGCAAACGACCAGTAAATGCACCCGGTCCTGGCATCCAGCGAATAAACATTGCCGGACATGCTGCCGGCGAAGATGCGCCCGCCGGCGACGGTCGGCTGCGCCCAGGCGCGCGCGTCGTTAGGGAATCCGAAAGCCCACTTCAGCTTAAGCTTCGCTACATCGGAGGCCGAAAGGCCGGGATGGCGCTGATAGTGCGAGTTGCCGGGATCGATGCCCCATCCGTTCCAGTCTCCATCGGCCAGCGAAAATTGCGGCGCCGGCGCGGAGCACTTTCCCGCGGCGGCGGTGTTGATAGAGGCGGCGAACTCCTTGCCGGTCAGATAGCGCGCGACGGCGCGGCCTTCCTCCTGGCTCAAGCCTGCCGCCTGCTGGGTCATCGCGCCGTGGAACATCGCGTCGAAAATAAATTCCGGCGTTTTCGCCGCCAGCTCGGAGCGACCCGGCATCCGTCCCTGCGGAGCGCCGTCGTGACATGCCGCGCAGCGAGCTTTATAAAGCGCGGCGCCGTCGGGAGGAGCGGCGATCAGACAAAGTGCGGCGGGGATTGCAAGCAGCAGCCGTCGTAGGCGCATGGTATGTTCCTCCGGATAAATTTAGCAGATTTATGCCGGAGCGGCCTATGCCGGCGAACCGAGCTTTTCGCGAAGCAGGCGATTCACCGCCGCCGGATCGGCCTGGCCCTGGCTGGCCTTCATCGCCTGGCCGACCAGAAAACCGAGCACCGCCGATTTCCCGGAGCGATACTGTTCCACCTGTTTGGGATTGGCGGCGATCACGTCCTCGATGATCTTCATCACCGCCGATTCATCGCTGATCTGCTTCAAGCCCTCGCGATCCATGATGGCCCGCGGCGATTCGCCGCTCGCGAACATTTTCGGGAAAATTTCCTTGGCCAATTTTCCGCTGATTTGTCCTTCTTTGATCAATGCGATCAGCGCAGCCAGATTTTCCGCGCTCACCGGAGATTCTTCGATTTCTTTGCCTGCCTGCTTTAACAGCGCCGCCAGATCGCCCATCACCCAGTTGGCCGCCGCGCGCGGATCTTGCGATCGGGCGGCGGCGGTTTCGAAATAATCGCTCATCGCGCGCGTGGCGGTGAGGACGCCGGCGTCGTATTCGCGCAGCCCGTAGGATTCGACGAAGCGGCGGCGGCGCGCGGCGGGCAACTCCGGAACCTGTTTGCGAATTTCTTCAAGCCACGCCTCGCTGATCTCGAGCGGGACCAGATCCGGCTCTGGAAAATAGCGATAATCGTGCGCCTGTTCCTTGCTCCTCATGCCGGCCGTTTCGCCGGTTTCGACATTGAATAGCCGCGTTTCCTGCATCACGCGCCCGCCGCTTTCCAAGATCGCGGCCTGGCGCTCGATTTCATGATCGAGCGCCATTTTGAGGAACCGGAACGAATTTAAGTTTTTGATCTCCGCTTTTGTACCGAATTTTTCCTGGCCGCGCGGCCGCAGGCTCACGTTGGCGTCGACGCGCAGATGGCCCTTTTCCATATCGCAGGTGGAGACCTGGACGTATTGCAGGATTTGCTTCAGCTCGGTCACAAAGCCATAGGCTTCCTCGGAGCTTCGCATATCCGGCTCGGTCACGATTTCAATGAGAGGCGTGCCGCTGCGGTTCAGGTCCACGTAGCTGTAGCGGTCGGAATCCTTGAAGCCCTCGTGAATGCTTTTGCCGGCGTCATCCTCCATGTGGACGCGGGTGATTCCGATGCGCTTTCCGGCGATTTCGATGAAGCCGTGCCCGGCCAGCGGCTGATCGTATTGAGAGATCTGGTAGCCTTTCGGCAAATCGGGATAAAAATAATTTTTCCGGGCGAAAATGGACCGGCGGTTGATGTGGCAATTCAAGGCGAGCGATGCCTGAATGGCCAGCTCCACCGCCCGGCGATTCAAAACCGGCAGCGCGCCGGGCAGTCCCAGGCAGGTGGGGCAGACGTTGGAGTTGGGCTCGGCGCCGAAGCTGGTAGGGCAGCCGCAGAAAATTTTGCTTCGCGTCGCAAGCTGGACGTGCACCTCCAGGCCGATGACCGGCTCGTATTTGGTGATCACGTCCGCGGAGAGAGTGCCGGCGGACATGCTTCATTATCGCGCGGAATGTGTTTCGGCTTGCGCGCTCTTCAGAAGACGATCTGCGCCTTGAGCTGGATGATACGAGCCGAGGCATCGGCGCCGGCAAACGAGCCCAGGATGCTCGTCGGAGGCGACAAGGCATTGATTATCAGACCGAAATTGGGATCGCTGACATCGGCCACGGGCTTATCGAAGTTCGGATGATTGAACAGATTGAAGAACTGGAATCCGACCGAGAAGCGCGCCGATTCCGAGATGGCGAATCCCTTCATCACCGCAAGATCCGTATTGAAATAATCCGGCCCCCGGTATTGGTTGCGCGTCTGCTCGCCGAAAGAGGCAGGCTTGGCGGTGGGACCGGTGAACTGATCCGCGCCGAGACACGGAGCGTTTACCGCGTTTGGCCCGCAGGTCGTGTAGCCAGCCCTCAGCGGCGTGGCGAACAGAAACATCGGACCGGTGCCCGCCGCCGCGTTGAAGTTATGCGCGCCGAGGGCCGCCGTGCCCTCGTTATCGATCACCGTGAACGGCAGGCCGCTGCGCGCGAAGATCGCGCCCGAAAGCACCCATCCGCCGAAAATGTGATTCGGTCCCCAACGGAAGATGTGCCGGAACAGATCGTCCCAGACCCAGCTCACGCTGCCGTAGTGGCGGACGTCGTAATCCGCGTTGCCGTAGTTGTAGAGCTTGAGATTGTAGGGGTCCTGCGCGGCGAGAACGCTGTTGTTGGTTGCGCCGGCGTTGACGTAGGCAAGCGGCTCGAATCCGCCGTTTGAAACCTCATCCAGAGCATGGCTGAGCGTATAATTCACCTGGAAAGTTAAGCCGCGCGAGAAGCGGCGGCTCAGGCTCGCCACCAGGCCCTGGTAATTCGAATTGGCTCCGGTGTCGTAAAAATTGACGACGCCGAATCGCGGATCGGGAGCGGTTTGCGGAAGTCCGGCGAATCCGGGGAAGTAGCCGTTTAATCCCGGATTGTAGATGAATTCGTGATAGCCGTGATTGCCGACGTAGTTCAGGCTCGCCACCACCTGCTTGCCGAGGCTGTGCTGGACTTCGAAATTCCATTCGAGATATCGCGCCTGGTTGTATTTCGGCTCCATGCTGGTGTAGTTGGGCGGGACAAACGCCGGATTGGAAGCCGAAATCGAGGCCAGCGTTCCTCCATTGGCGAAGGCGCTGCGGAAGGATTGATTGGCTTGGGCGGCTTGCGTAAACAAGCTGTTGGGCGCTCCCGGCGCGATCGCGCCGCCGGAAATCGTGAAGCTGTTCAGCTCCGGCGAGTTGCGCGCGAACGGTTCGGCCGCGGTCCCGGGATAGGTATCGCCGAAAATCCCGAAACCGGCGCGGATTACGGTTTTGCCGCTGTTTCCCGGCGTCCAGGCGATGCCGATGCGCGGCTCCCACAGGATATTGGTCGTGGCGCTGAACGCCTGGTGCAGGCCGGTGTCGATCACCTGGTTATAGGGAATCGCGGGGTTGTGGCTCAACTGATTAAACGGAGCCGTCATGCGCGCAAAACAGTTCGTCTGGCACACCGGATTGGAGTTATGGTCGATGCGCAGCGCCGGGATGATTTTGAGCGAGCTTCCGACCTGAATCTCATCCTGGACATATGCGCCCAAATTGTAAAAAGCAAAGGGTTGTTCGGGCGCGGTGGGGAAACGCTGCGTCAGGGTCGCGGCCGGTCCGCCGCCGTTATAAAAATCGCCGAGATTGGACTCGGTGATGCGGCCGTTGGTGAATTCCTCAAAGCTCAGATCGGTCAAATCGACGCGATGAAAGTTGATGCCGGCCTTCAGGTTGTGGTTGCCGTGCGTCTTTGAAAAATCGTCAATCACCTGATACTGGGTGACGCGCCGGCCCTGCGGGAATAAGTAGCCTTCGTTGTTCAATCCGTAAAATGCCGAACCCGAAAATTGAAGGGTGGTCGGGAAGGTGCTGGTTACGGTGGACTCGTTCGGCGGCCCGAATCTGGCGCTGTAAAATTGGCCGGACAAAATAAAGTTATTGAACGCGGTCGCGCCCAAGGTGTGATTTTCGCTGATTTGCCCGTTCATCTCCGGCTGGGGGCTGAAGGCGTTAAATACCGGATTGATCGGATCGGTGTAGGTGGGCTGCGTGCCGCGGTCGATCTGAATGCGAACGAAGGCGCGGTCGCGCTCGCTGAAGGTGTGATCGACGCGCGCGGTGCCGAGATCTTCCTGGGTGCGATTGCCGATGGTGGAGCGGAACTGGACGGCGCAGGGAACGCCCGGGCCCAGGCCGGTGAAGCTCCCGCAGCCGCCTCCCGGCGTCGGCGTGGCGCGCGAAGCTCCGGGTGCGCCCGCATACAGCTTGAAAATATTCTGATAGAACGGCACTTCGGCAGGATTGGCGGTGGCGACATTGGAGAGGGTCGCGGAAGCAAACTGCGGGCTCGGGATGCGAACCAGCTCGTCGGTCGGAAGAACGATCCGCAAGCCTTCATAATCGGCGAAGAAGAACGTCTTATCCCGCTGGATCGGCCCGCCAATGCTGGTGGCCCACATGTTCACGTTCGAAAACGGGCGCGGCGTATCGCTGGAATTGTTGAAGAAATTGTTGGCGTTCATGGCGCGGCCGTTCCAGTAATAGATCGCGTTTCCATGAAAAACATTGCCGCCGGATTTGGAAACCATGTTCGTCTGGGTGCCGGCCAAGCCGCCATATTGTCCGGAATATCCGTTATTGACCACCGCGACGTCCTGGATTTCATTAAATCCGAGCATCAAATTGGACGCGCCGCTATTGTTTAAATTCAGAAAAACGTCATTGTTCACCTGCCCATTGATGGTAAATACGTTGGAGGTCGCCGGCAGCCCGAAGGCGGAAAAATTCCCGTATCCCGGCGTGGTGTTCATCTCGACGCCGGGAGCGATTTGCGCGTAATAGGTCAAATCGTTGCCGGGATTGGGCAGATTTTGTACGGTTTCAACGCCGACATTGGTCGTGATATTGGCATTGTCGGTCTGAACCGAGACCGCCGCTTCGCTGACCTGGATGCTGGTGTTTCCGGCGGCGAGGGCGAGCTGAAAATCGACCACCGCTCCTTGCCCGACGGCGACCGGCGCCGTTTTCTGCTGCGGCTGAAATCCCGACGCGCTGGTGGAAATGGTGTAGCTGCCGGGGGAAACGAAAGAAAACCGATACACGCCGTCGCTGTTGGTGCGCGTGGTCTGCGTGGCGCCGGTGCCGTTGTTTTTGAGCGTCACAGTCACGTCGCGCAAGACGCCGCCGGTTTGATCGGTGACGGTTCCGCTGATGTCTCCGGTGGTCAGCGTTTGCGGGAAAAGAATTGGAGCGCTCAGCAACAAGACCGCGCAAAGAAGGAGCCCCCTACTGTATCGCATATCTTCATGACCCTTTCGTGCTCGGATCCGGAGGCGTTATGCCGCGGAAAACGAGCATGCTTTGCACAGTTAGATATGCTTGGGATGAAAAAGTAACGCGGGGCTGTTTCGTTTTTCGCGGAATCAGGCAAACGAAGCGGAGACAATCGTGACGTTACCGCGCACGGATATGGCTTGATTTTCTCCAGAATACATCAAAACATCTCCGCTTTTCATCGAATTTCCGTCAATTTCGCCCTGGCCGGAGACGGCAATCACAAATCCGGGTTGGCGGAAGGAAAAGTCCAGGCGGTCGCGGACCTCGAATTTACGGGTTACGAAATGCGGGCAGGTGACCAGCGTTTCCGCATCCGGATCGCGACGGGCAGGATGCGGGCCGAGGCGGCTCACTTCGCAGGCGTGGTCGAGGTGGAGCTCGCGCGGGCGGCCGTAATCGTAGAGGCGATAGGTGACATCGGAGTTTTGCTGAATTTCCAAAAGCGCGAGCCCGCCGCCGATAGCGTGCACGGTTCCGGCGGGAATAAAAAACGTATCGCCGGGGCGGGCCTGGTGCCATTCCAGCAACTGCTCGATCGCTCCGGTGCGCGCGGCCTCGCGCAGATCCTGGCGGGTTAACGGCTCGCGAAATCCCGCCGCGATCCTGGCGCCGGGCTCGGCCGCGAGAATGTGCCACATCTCGGTTTTTCCGCGCGAGCCGTGATGGCGGCGCGCGTAGTCATCGTCGGGGTGCACCTGCACCGATAATTTTTCAGAAGTGAAGATGAATTTGACCAGCAGGGGCAGCCCGGCGTCAAACCATACTTCGCCGATTTTGCGGTCGGAATCGGGGAACCATGGCGATAATTTGGTGGCGCCCCAGATTTTTTCGCGGAAATCCGGGCTCAGGCGCCGCGGCCGCATGCGAGTCGGGATTGAATGAATTTCTGCATGCGGTCCAGCCCGCGCTCCAGCTCCTGCATCGAAGTCGCGTAGGAGATACGGACGTGATCGCCAGTGCCGAAGGCCTCGCCGGGCACCACGGCCACCAGAGCTTCCGATAAGAGCTTGCCGGCGAATTCGAGCGAATTGGAAATGCCGTTGCGAAACGCCGCGCTCACGTTCGGATAGGCGTAGAATGCCCCGTGCGGCAGATTGGCGGTGACACCGTCGATGGCGCGCAGCCGCTCGATTACGTAGTCGCGGCGTTTTTTGTATTCCGCGAGCATCGCGCCCACCGATTCCTGGGGGCCGCGCAGCGCTTCGATGGCGGCTTTTTGCGCGATCGAGGTGGGATTGGAGGTGGAGTGGCTTTGCAGCTTCATGATCCCGCCGATCACCGGCGCGGGCGCGAGCACGAAGCCGATGCGCCATCCCGTCATCGCGTAGGTTTTTGAAAGCGAGCCGGCGACCACCACCGTTTCCTTCATTCCGGGGAAGGCGGCCATCGAGTACGGCTCGCCGTCATAGAGGAAGCGATGGTAGCACTCGTCGGTCAGGATCCAGATGCCGCGGTCGCGCGCGATGGCGGCGATCTGCTCCAGCTCGCGGCGGGCGAAAACGGCTCCGCTGGGATTCGAGGGCGAATTGATGACGATCATTTTGGTGTGCGGCGAAAGATGCCGCTCCACCATCGCCGCGGTCAGCGCGAAACCTTCCTTTTCGTCGGTATCGACGAACACGCAGGCGCCGCCGGCGTAATTCACGACGTCTTTGTAAGTCACCCAGTAGGGGACCGAAATCATCACTTCGTCGCCGGGCTCGATCAGAGCCTGCATGAGATTGAAGATGGCGTGTTTACCGCCGACGGTGACGATGCATTCCTTGGTCGAGTAATCCGTGCCGTAGTCGGTTTGATGGCGGGAGCAGATGGCCTGCTTGAGCTCCTCGACGCCGCCGGTGTTGGTGTATCTGGTGAAATTCTGTTCGATGGCCTTGAAGGCGGCCTGCTTGATGTTATCGGGCGTGGGAAAATCCGGCTCGCCCGCGCCGAAATCCACCACGTCGGCGCCCTGCCGCCGGAGGCGGTCCGCTTCGGCCGAAACCGCCATCGTGGACGAAACGCTGATCGTCGAAATTCTCGCGGCCAGCTCCTGTATGGTTTGCAATTTACTTCCTCCCTATCCGCCTATGCGCATTCGGTCTAGGCTCCGCCGCGCCGTTCGAAAAAACGGCTCCTGAGCCGCTCCTCGACCAGCGGCGGCACCAAGCCGGAAATGTTTCCGCCGAGCTTGGCCACTTCCTTCACCAGCCGGCTGCTGATGAACGAGTACGCCTCGCCGGACATTAGAAATGCGGTCTCGATCCGCGGCTGAAGGCGCCGGTTCATCAGCGCGGTTTGCAGCTCGTATTCGTAATCGGAGATGGCCCGAATGCCGCGTAAAATCATGTTGGCTCCGCGCTCGCTCGCGTAATCGACCAGCAGGCCGTGAAACGTTCCCACTTCGACGTTGGCATACGGCTTTACGACCTCTTCGAGCATTGCGGCGCGTTCCTCGACGGAGAACAGAGGCTGCTTGGCCTCATTCCTTAAAATAGCGACGATGAGCCGGTCCACCAGGCGGCTTCCGCGAGCGATCAGGTCCAGGTGGCCGTTCGTAATGGGATCGAACGAGCCCGGATAAATTGCGGTGATCTTCTTCGCGGTTCCAGCGACGCTCGCGTCGTTCAAGTTGGCACACCTCGGAGGGCACGGCGAAATCCCGGCTGAATGGACTATTGTATCATCGCGTAAATCGTCTGCCCGGGCCAGGAGGTACTGGTCGGCGGCCATCAGCACGTTGGCGCTGATGGCTGTATTATGGCGCAATAATTTAAGAGCATGTCCGACTTTTTCTCACGACGCGGCGTCTTTACGAACGGAGCCGAGAGTTGATCTTCCGGGAAGTCGAGGATCGCGATCTGATCGCCAAGGCCAGACGCGGCGACGTGGAGGCTTATAACCTGCTCGTGTCGCGCTGGGAACGGCGCGTCTATTCGTACCTGGTCCGGCTGGTCAACAATCGCGAAGACGCCATGGATTTGAGCCAGGACGTATTTCTGAAAGCGTATCAAAATCTCGGGAAATTGGACGATCCGGCGCGATTTTCGTCGTGGCTGTTTCGCATCGCCCATAACGAGGCGTTTTCGCTGCTGCGCCGGCGCCGGCCGGAGGGCGAGCTGAGCGAGCCTTCCTATCAGGACAAAGGTTCGGCGCTGCTGCCGATGGAGATGTCGCTGGCGGTCGAAAGCGCCCTCAAGCGTCTTTCCGAAGATCAGCGCGAGGCGGTGCTGTTGAAGATTTATCAGGGGTTCAAGTTTGAGGAGATGGCGGAAGTGCTCGGCTGCCCGGTGTCGACCGTGAAATCGCGGCTGTACAGCGCGCTTGATCTGCTAAAGACGACGCTGGCTCCGGCGCTGTTGCGAGGGGAGTTGCGAGGGGAATCATGAGCTGCTCGAATTACGACTGGAACGCTTACGCGCTGGGAGAGATAACTGGGGCGGCGCGGGGCGAGGCTGAGGCGCACGCCGCCTCGTGCGCGGCCTGCCGGGAAGAGCTGGCGGGCACTCGCCTGATGCTGGATGCGCTTTCCACCTTGCGCGAGGAGGAGCCGCCGCGGCGCATCGCGTTTGTATCGGATAAGGTCTTCGAGCCGCGCTGGTGGGAGATTTTCCGGACGCCCTCGTTTGCCGGCGCGCTGCTGATCGCGATGGCGATTCTGGTTCACGCCTTCGCGCGGCCCGCGGTCGACCAGAAGGAGATTCAAACCGTGGTCGCCCGCGCGGTGGCGGATGTGCAGGCGAACTATCAGAAGCAACTGCTCGCCGATTATGAGGAATACCAGAAGCAAGAGCGTTTGAATTACATGAAGAATGCGAGACTCGTTCGCCAATAAAGGATCATTTATGAAAAAAATTGCCTTGAGTTTCCTCCTCCTTGCGGCCGTTGTCCTGGCCGCCGCGCCGCGCGTGAGCCGGGCCAGTTTGCGGGCCATGGAAAGCAGCCTGGATGAGCGGATCAGCCGGCTTTGGAACGATGTTCCGTATCTGCTGATCGGGCCCACGCGCGGCGTGTATCTGGAAGGCTACGGCGCGGTGTTCACGGCCGAGGTGCACCTGGTGAGCGACCGGCGCTCGCTGATGGCGGCCGCGGTCAGCAAGGCCGACGTCGCGCAGGCGCATCAGACGAGCCTGGAGCGCATCCCGGTGCTCAAGAAGGCGCTGCGCGAGGCGCTGGTTTCGACCGCGGCGTCGCTCGATACAGTGCCCGGGCAGGAGCAGATCGCCATTGTCGCTTTTCTCGATCATTATCCTTGGGAAGACGTCAGTGGCATGCCGGCGTCGGTAATGGTGACGGCTCCCAAGGGAAAGCTTCTTGAAGCGCAGCGCGCCGGCAATGCCGAATCAGTGATCCAGGTCAGTGAGAATTAGGGGAGCATGAAGCTTGGCGAAATTCTTCTCGAACGCCGCCTGATTGCGCCGGAGGATTTGGAGCGCGCGCTCGAATTGCAGCGCGAGCGCAACGACAAGCTCGGGAAAATTCTGGTGGATCTGGGATTCGTGGCGGCGCGCGACGTGCTCTCCGCGCTCGCCGAGCAGTTGCAGGTTCCCGTGGTCACCATTGACGGCGCGGCTTCGTCTCCGGAGACCGAGGCGCTGTCGGCGAAATTTCTGCGCCAGTTCAAGTGCCTGCCGGTGGCCCTGCACGATCATACGATGACGCTGGCGATGGCCGATCCGCTCGATTTCGAGACGCGCGCGTCGGTGGAAGCCTGTACCGGGTTGAAAGTGCAGGCGGGCATCGCGGCCGAGCAGGAGATTCTCGACGCGATCGACAAATTTTACGGGCAGGCCGAAAAGCAGGAGAGCGAACTGGCCGTCCCGGCCGGAGACGCGGAAGATCTGGAGCATCTGCGGGACATGGCGAGCGAGGCGCCGGTGATCCGGCTGGTGAACGCCATGATCGCGCAGGCGGTGGAAAAGCGCGCCAGCGATATTCACATCGAGCCGTTCGAAAAAGAGTTCCGCATTCGATACCGCATCGACGGCGTGCTGGTGAATCAGGACGCGCCGCAGCGGGAGCTCAAGGCGGCGATCATTTCGCGCGTGAAATTAATGGCCAGGCTGAATATCGCCGAGCGGAGGCTGCCGCAGGACGGGCGCATCAAGGTAAAGACGCTCGGCCGCGAAGTGGATTTGCGCGTTTCCACCTTGCCGACGCTGTATGGCGAATCGGTGGTGATGCGGCTGCTCGATCGCTCGGCGGGGGATTTTTACGATTTGGAGCGGCTGGGCTTCGATCAGCATATGCTGTCGCGGATGGAATACTACACGTCCCTGCCGCACGGCATTTTTCTGGTCACCGGGCCGACCGGCAGCGGCAAATCGACGACGCTGTACTCGGCGCTGAAGCGCATCAATCAGAGCGACAAGAAAATCATCACCATCGAAGATCCGGTGGAATATCAGATGGACGGGATCAACCAGATTCACGTGAATCCGACCATCGGGTTGACGTTCGCCGCCGGGCTGCGGCACATCGTGCGCCAGGACCCGGACGTGATCATGGTCGGGGAAGTTCGCGACCGGGAGACGGCCGATATCGCGATTCGCGCCGCGCTGACCGGGCATTTCGTGTATTCGACGCTGCATACCAATGACGCGCCGAGCGCGATCACGCGTCTGACCGACATGGGCGTTGAAAATTATCTGATTACCTCCTCGCTGGTGGCGGTTTTGGCGCAGCGCCTGGTGCGCGTGATCTGCGCGGAGTGCAAGGGTCCGGGCGGAACGGCGCTGACGCCGGAAGGCGAAACCATTCCGGTTTTCCGCGGCGCCGGATGCGGCCATTGCTTCGGCACCGGCTTCCGCGGGCGCGTCGGAATTTTCGAGTTGATGGAGCTGAATGAAGAACTGCGAGCGTCGATTATGCGGAACGAAGATGCGAGCAAGATCACCGCGATCGCGCGCCGGCAGGGCATGAGGAATCTGCGCGAGGACGGGTGGTTGAAAGTCCGCCGCGGCGTAACCACGGCGGAGGAGGTCATGCGGGTGACGCAGGAGTTCTGATGATGAGGGACTTCTGACTCTGAATTCTTGTGGCAAGCACATTCCACTTCCGGGCGGTCTCGAGCGACGGCAGGCTCCGCAGCGGAGCCATCACGGCGGAAAGCGACAAATCGGCCGCGGCCGAACTGCGCCGCCAGGGACTGATCCCGGTCTACGTCGGCGTGGAAAAGCAGAAAAAGCTGGAATTCAGGCTGCCGTCGCTGGCGCGCGGAAGGCGCAAGGACATTTTATTTTTCACGCAGGAAATGTCGACGCTGCTCAACGCCGGCGTGCCGCTCGACCGGGCGCTGGCGATCACCGGGGAGTTGACCGATCGCGGTCCTTTCCGTTCGATCGTGCTCGACGTGATGCGCGTGCTGAAGGGCGGAAAATCGCTGGCCGATTCGCTGGCCACGCATCCGGCGTATTTCTCCGAGCTGTACATCAATATGGTCCGGGCGGGGGAGGCTTCGGGGTCGCTGGCGCAAATTTTCGAGCGGCTGGCCGAGTTCGAGCGCACGCGCGACGATCTGCGCGGCTACATCATCAGCTCGCTGATTTATCCGGCGCTGCTCGCCTGCGTGGGGGTGGCATCGATCTTCGTGCTGCTCAACTTCGTGGTGCCGCGCTTCGCCGAAATTTTTTCCGATCCGCGGATGAAGATCCCGACGCCGACGGCGATCCTGCTCCAGGTGAGCGCGATGGTGCAAACCTATTGGCTGCCGGCCGCGGCGACGCTGGCCACGGCGCTCATTGCGATGCAAAGCTATATCCGCACCGTGCCCGGAAAATTGTGGTGGGATTCGACGCGGCTGCGCGTTCCGTTGCTTGGCGATGCGCTGCGGAAGGCGGAAACGGCGCGCTTCGCGCGGGCCATGGCGACGCTGGTGGCGGCGAGCGTGCCGCTGGTGCAGTCGCTCGGCATCGCCCGCGGCATTTTGAACAACCGGCGGATCGCCGGGACGCTGGAGGGGATTGCGCAGGGAGTCAAGCGCGGCGAGGGAATCTCCGGGCCGCTGGCGAAGGCGGGCGAATTTCCGCCGCTGGCCGGGCATCTGCTGGCGGTCGGCGAAGAGACCGGACATCTGGACGCCATGTTCAACCGCATGGCCGATATCTACGAAACCGAAACGCGCACGGCGATCCGGCGCTTCACGTCCATTTTCGAGCCGCTCATCATTTTGGTGATGGGCGTGATGGTGGGAACATTAATTCTGAGCCTGATGCTGGCGATTACCAGCATCAACGACGTGGCGGTATAAACCATGAGAAAAACATCTGAACGCGGAATTACGCTGATCGAAATGCTGGTGGTGGTGACCATCATCGCGCTGTTCGCGGCGCTGGTGGCGCCGCGCATGATGGGCCAGGCCGATAAAGCCAAGCGCACGCAAGCGCGGGCGCAGATCGAATCGTTCATGACGGCGCTGGGCGCTTATAAGCTCGATACGGGAACCTATCCGACCACGGATCAGGGATTGAACGCGCTGCGCGTCAAACCGGAAAATCAGCCGCAGTGGGCCGGTCCGTATCTGCCCAAGGATATTCCGTTCGATCCGTGGGGCCGCGCCTATCTTTATAAGTATCCGGGCGAGCACGGCGATGAGCCGGATATCATCTCGCTCGGCGCCGACGGGCAGCCCGGCGGGGACGGGAATAATGCCGATATCGTCAGTTGGAGCAATCAGTAGCGGCCGGCGGAATCGTGGCGTCACGCTCATCGAGATGATGGTGGTGGTGACGCTGATTGCTTTGCTCGCCAGCCTCACGTTTCCGTCGGTCGCCGCCGGGCTCGATTCGCTGCGCCTGCGCTCGGCTTCGGATTCGATCCTGGCTTTGATCAACACCGCTGCGGATCGCGCCGAGCGCCGCCAGCAGCCGGTGCAGCTCATCATTTCGCCCAAGGAGAATACGCTCGCGGCGGTCTCGGCCGACGCGGGATTTAGCAGGCATATTGAGCTCGGCCGGAATATTCACATCCTGTCGGTCGCGCCGGGCAATGCGCCGAGCGGCGCGAGCCGGCAGTTTCTGATTTATCCCGGCGGGACCGTGCCGGCGATCGCCATCGAGATCGCGACCGCGGCCGGCCACCGCCGCGTCATCGCCGTCGATCCGATCACGGGAAGCGCGCGTTCGGAGATCGCGAAATGAGGCAGCGCGGCTTTACGCTTCTGGAAGTGATGGTGGCGACGCTGATCATGGGCATCGCCGTCGCCGGATTGCTGGGCGCGCTTTCGGCGGCCTCGCGCAACGCCGCGCATTTAACCGAATACGATCGCGCCGCGCTGCTGGCCAAATCGAAAATGGACGAACTGCTCGTCGATCAAAGCCTGCCGCGCGATGAACCGCTCCAAGGAACCTTCGATCCCGCGCTGGACGGCGGCGTGGTGGCGGGCTGGACGGCCACGGTGACCGCGTTTGAAAAACCGCCGGGCGCCGGAAAAGGGCAGTGGGTGGTGGATCGGATTGCGCTGGAGGTGTGGTGGATGGAGGGCTCAACGCGCCGGGTATTCCCGCTCGAAGCATTTCGCCGGAGCATTCTGTGATCCGGGATGAGCGCGGCGTTACGCTGATCGAACTGATGATCGCGGTGACGCTGGTGGCCGCCATCTCCACCGGGATGCTGCTGGCCGTGCGCGTGGGACTCACCACGATGGAGAAGACGGATCATCGCGTGGAGGCGAATCGCCGGGTGATGGCCGCCAATCAGATTCTCTATCGCGAGCTGGCCGACGTGATGCCGGTGAAGGGCGCCTGCGGGCCGTTTTTTCACGGGGAAGAGCAGATGGTGCGGCTGGTGTCGAGCTACTCGATCGCGCAAGGCTCGCGCGGTGCGCCGCGGATTCTGGAAATCGCGGTGGTCCCCGGCGGCGCGGGCGGGGTGCGGCTGATCGTGAATGAATCGCTTTATTTCGGACCATCCAGCACGCAGCGGTTCTGCGCCGATGCGGTTGCCGCGCCGCAGCCCAATCCGCAATCGTTCATCCTGGCCGATCGTCTGGCGTCGTGCAAAATCAGCTACAAGGACACGATCCGGGACTCCGTGCTCAGCGGGCTGTGGCTCGACGCCTGGGCCAAACCGGATCTGCCCGCGGCGGTGCATTTCGAACTCGTTCCGCTGGCGACCGATCGGGCCGATCTTCCGCTGGTCAGCGTGACCATCCCGATTTACGTCAATCGCGAGGTGATTCCGGATTATGTCGATTCCTGGTAGCGCGGGGCGCCGGCGATCGAAGGCGGGCGAGCGCGGCGGGGCGCTTCTGGCCGTGCTGTGGATTTCCGCGGCGCTCACCGCGATTGCGTTTTCCGTCTCGGCCACGGTCCGCTCGGAAACGGAGCGCGCCGGCAACTCGACGGACGGTCTTCGAGCCGCTTATCTCGCCTCGGGATCGGTGGAGCGCGCCATCCAGTGGATGTGCTGGGGTCCGCAATACCGCCAGCCCGACGGAAAGCCTCTTTTTTACGAATGGAAAATGCCGCGTCTCGCGATGAGCTTTCCGACCGGCGATGCGGTGGTGGAAATGATCCCGGAATCGGCCAAAATGAACATCAATCAGGCGCCGGCCGAGGATATCGCGCGGGTGATCGCGGCCATTTCGGGCGATGCCGGGCAGGCGCAGCAGATTGCGGCGGCGATTGTCGATTGGCGCGGCGGGGGTTCGGGCCCGTTCGACGCGCTTTATGCGGCCCTCGATCCGACTTTTCAGGCTCGCCATTCGTCTATTCAGGAGATCGAGGAATTGTTGGACGTGCAGGGCGTCACACCCGAGCTTTTTTACGGCAACTACGTTGCGGACGCGCAGGGCCGGCTGTACGCAAGCGGCGGCCTTCGCGACTGCTTTTCGGTGTGGGGCAGTTTGGGTCCGTTTGATGTGAATACGGCCGCGCCGGCGCTGCTGCTTGCGTTGGGCGTGCCGGCCGATGGCGTCGCGGCGATCATGCGCCAGCGCCAGATCGCTCCGTTCACAAAAATGACGGACGTGAGCGCGTTAGGGGTATCGGCGCCGCGGCTGGCGATCGGCGGAAACGTGATCTGGACGCTGCGCGGCGTCGCGCGCTTGCGGCGCCCGGACGGATCGCCGTCGGAGGTGGTGCGCAGCGCGGCGGCGGTGGTGAAAATCCTTGACCCGATGTATTATCCCGGCAATCCGGTGCATGTGATCCGGTGGTATGACGATGCCTGGTCGGAAAATGAAATCGCGCCGCCGGCGGCGTTGATGGGAGCTCCAGGGCAATGAGGACGTGCGGCAGTTCGACCTCGCATTTGGCAGGATGGAATCTTTTAGCTTTTGAAGGCGGCGATGGACTTTGATTTAAAAAAACTCCTGGCCTTCGGCAGCGGCGTCGGCATTCAAATCGCCGGACCGCGCGGCGCGGAATCGCTGGAAATCGCCGCGGGGCGGGTGCGGCCGAATTGCGCGCAACTGCTGGGGCGGCTGACCATTCGCGATTTTTCCCGCCAGCCCGCGGCGGTCTGGGGCAGCGATTATTCCGCGTTCCTTCGCAAATACGACGTTCGCCACGTGCCGGCGGCGGTGATTCTCCCGCGGCACGAGGTTATTGTTCGCCAGCTTTCGCTGCCCGGCGTTTCCAATAAGGATCTGGACGCGGCGGTCCAATTTCAACTGGAAGGGCTGCACCCGTATGGGGACAACGATATCGTCGCGAGCTGGTCGCGGCTGGGGGGAACTTCGACCATTCTGATTGCGATCGCGCGCCGCGCGGCGATCGAGCGGTATACGTCGCTGTTTGCCGAAGCGGGCATCCGGCTGGGATCGTTTACCTGTTCGGCCGCGGCGATCTACTCCGCGCTGCGCTTTACGCAAGCGCCGCGCGGCGATCTGCTGCTTTTTGAGGCGATGGGGGAATACGTCGAATATTACGGGGAAAGCGCGGCGCGCCCGCTCTTTTCCGCCACTTTTCCCGATTCGGAATCGCGCGCGGCCGCGCTGGCCGCCGCGGAATTGCGCATCGATCCGTCGACTCAAGTGAAAACGCTCGAGGAAGTTCTGTCGGCCGCCCCGGCGCTGCCTTATGCCGCCGCGCTCACTTCGGCCTGCCCGCGCCTGTCGCTTCCGCTGAATCTTTTGCCGGCCGAGCTGCGGCAGGCCAGCTCGCGCGCCAACTGGGTTCCGCTGGCGATCGCCGGATCGATGGTAGTGGTCTCGGCCGCCGCGCTGTTCGCTGTTCCCGCGATCGAAAACCGGCGCTATGAAAGTACGTTGCAGAACGAAATCCGGGTGGTGGAGCGGCAGGCCAATCGCGCCGCGGCGCTCGACCGGGAAACGGCGGCGGTGCGCGCGCGAACTTTGCTGCTCGACGATTTTCACCGCCAGACCAAGGCGGATCTCGACATTTTGGCGGAGATGACGCGTCTTCTGCCCAATACGGTGTGGCTGAATCAGCTTGACGTGATGCGCGGGCAGGTGACGATCGCCGGGCAGGCCGATCAGGCGGCGCCGCTGCTGAAGCTGATCGACGCCTCGCCGTGGTTTGAAGGGTCGGAGTTTATCGGGCCGCCGGTGCGCGCCCAGGATGCGGAAGCGTTTCGCATCCGCACCAATCGCGAGGGCGGCAGATGAGGCTGAGTCCTTTTTATCGCCGTTCACTGGCGTTTTTCGCGGTGTCGCTGATCCTGGGACTGATCATCCGGCTGTGGCCCGACGATACGCGGCAAACGGTGGTCGCTCCGACGGCCGAGACTCTGGCCGCGGCCGAAAGACGGCTGGCGCACGCGCGCGAGGTGGCCGCTACGGTTCCCGGCAAGGAAGAGATTTTGAAGCGCGCGCAAGCCGAGCTGGCGCTGCGGGAAAAAGGATTGCTCGCCGCCGACACGGCTCCGCAGGCGCAGGCGCAGCTTGTGCAGATCCTGCGAGCGGTGGGCGGAGCGGAATCTCCTGCCGTCGATATTCGCTCGGAATCGTTCGGCGTCAGCGCGCTTTCCGGCGATTACGGCGTTGCCAGCGCGGGCGTCCTGTTCGAGTGCCGAATCGACCAGCTCGTGAACATGCTGGCGGCGATCACCGCCCGGCCGGAGCTGCTTTCAATCGCCGATCTGCATATCAATTCGACCGCGAACAAGGACAAGCGCATTACGGTCCGGCTGACGCTTTCGGCGGTGGTGCCACGAAAACTGGTCCCGGGGCGGCGCGCATGAACCGGCGCGCGGTGCTGCTGACGTTCGCGCTGCTGGCGCTCGCCGGATTCTGCGCCTGGCGGCTTCGGGAAAACTGGCGCGAGGAAAAATCGCACGAACGCGAGGTGCTGTCCCGCGCCGTTGAGCGGAAAAAGCTGCTTCCGCCGGCGCCCATCGATCCGCCGCAGCCGGTGGTGGCGGCGCAGTACTCCGACGTGGCCCAGCACACGCTCTTTTCCAAGGATCGGAACCCCACCGAAATCGTGGAAGTGAAACCGCCTCCGCCCAAGCCGCCGCTGCCGCCGCTGCCTTCCTACTACGGGCAGGCGAGGCTCGGCGATCCGGTGATTTTTTTGAGCGCCGCGGGCGAGCCGCAGAAAACCTATCGCGCCGGCGACAAAGTGGGGGGCAAGGACAAATTCGTGATTGTCGGCTTCGACGAGGAAAAAATCACGCTGAACTTCAACGACGAAACGGTGGAGAAAAAGCTCGACGAGCTGCGCCCCAAGGAGGCTCCGGCGGCGAAGGCCGCGGGTCCACGCCCGGCACAGGCGCAGCAGCCCGCCTCCAGCAGCGCCTCGCTTTCCTCGAATTCGTTATCGCTGGAACCGGGCGCGGAAAAAAAGGATGAAATCATCGGCGCGCCCTACGGCGGCGGCTTTTTCGCTTGCGTGGCGGGTGACAACTCACCGGACGGGACGGTCAAAGACGGCAAGCGCAAGGTGATTTCGCATACATTGTTTGGACAAAACTGCCACTGGGAGACCATCAGGTAAAAAATGCATCGACTGACTCGGATTGCGATTTTCGCGGTACTTGCATCGCTGATCGTTACGCGGGCTCGCGGGCAAGCTCCCGCGCCCGCTCCGCAGAATCCGGCGCCGGCGGCTCCCCAGCAAAACGCGCCGCCGGGGCCCGCCGCGCCGATCGGCGCTCTGAACCTGCAAAACGCCTCGCTGAGCCAGGTGGTGGACCAGCTCGCGCGCTACCTGCACATGAACATCATGGTAGATTCGAAGCTCGACGGGAGCGTGACGTTCAACACCTATGGCCAGACGAATAACCTCGACGCGCGCGATTTATTGAACCAGATCCTGCGCATCAACGGCTTCGGGCTGACGCAGGCAGGCGATATTTACCGCGTGGTTCCGCTCAGCGATATCGGCCACCAGCCGCTGCGCCCGCAGCAATTGAGCGCCGCGGATATTCCCAACGACGATCAGACCATCCTCAACCTGGTTTTTCTCAAATATGTCGCGGTGGACGAGCTAATGAAGGTTCTCGACGCCTTCAGCGGCGAACATGCCCAATTGCGCAGCTACGCTCCAGCCAATCTGCTGTTCATTCTGGACAGCCGCCGCAATATGCGCCGCACGATGGAGATTATCAATCTGTTTGACAGCGACACGTTCGTGAATCAGCGGATCAAGCTATTCGAGCTCAAGAACACGCGGCCCTCAGATATTCAAAAAGACCTGGAAAATATTCTGAAAACGATCGCGCTCGATGCCAAGAGCGCGGCCGCGAAATTTCTGCCGATCGACCGCATCAACACGCTGATCGCGATCGCCTCCAACCCGGGGATGTTCGAAACCATCCAAAGCTGGATCACCAAGCTCGACGTTCCGGTAAAGATCGCTCCGGGGGGTGCCATTGAAACGCACGTTTATCGGGTTCGCTATCGCGAATCGTACTGTCTGGCGATGGCTTTATCGCAGCTTTATAACATCGGCGCGCCCGGCTACGGCGGCGGATATGGTTATGGCGGATATGGGGGAACCATGCCCACTGCGGGTTATGGCGGGTACGGTGGATATGGCGGCTATGGCGGAGCGTACGGCGGCGCTGCTCCGGGCTACGGCGGATACGGCGTAATGGGCGTGCCGGGCAGTAATCCGGGCGGTTACGGCAGCATGAACAGCTTTACGCCGGGCTTCGGCGGCGCGGGATCGTGCGGCGGGATGATGGGCTCGCCTTACGGCGGCGCGGGATACGGAGGAGCTTACGGCGCTCCCGCTTTTGGCGGCTACGCCGCGCAGGTCCCTTACGGGATGAATCCGAACGGCGGCACGGGCCAGACCGTCGGCACCGCGCCGGCGGGCGCCAATGCCAACGCCGCCACGGCCGCGGCTTCGCAAAGCGCCAATTCCGAGAATGAGAAGGAGAAGCCGCCGCGCATTGTTCCCAATCCGCTCGATAATGCGCTGATCATCCAGTGCGACGCGCAACAATATCAGAATATTTTGTCGATTTTGAAGGAACTCGACACGCCTCCGCGCCAGATTCTGCTCGAAGCGAAAATCATGCAGGTGGACCTGACCGACCAGTTTGCCAGCGGCGTGACTTACGCGCTTGCGCCGAAGGGCAACGACCGGGCGCTTGGACTTGGCCTGAACGGCGTGGGAACCGCCCTGCTCACCGGCGGCGCGCTGGTCTCCAACGCCAAGGAGCTGCTCGCCGCGCTCAGCCTCAATGAAAACGCCTCGCATGTCCATACGCTTTCCGAGCCGAGCCTGATCGCCACCGACAGCATTCCCGCCACGATCAACGTCGGCACGCAAGTGCCGGTATCGACCGGATCGACGGCGATTCCCACCAGCGGCGGCGTGGCGACCACCTCCAGCCTGTCTTCGGAAGACACCGGCGTGACGCTCCAGGTGAACGCGCGGGTGAGCCCCAGCGGCATCGTGACGCTGTACATCGGCCAGCAGATCAGCGCGGTGAATAACAGCGTGGCGCTGAACGGATCGCCGGGCTTCGATCAGCAGGTGGTGCAGACGCAGATCACGGTGCAGGACGGCGATACGATCGCGGTCGGGGGCACGATCAAGGATGTGGTGAGCGATCAGGTGAGCGGCATCCCCGGACTGGTGCGGATTCCCTGGCTGGGGGCCTTGTTCGGCAGCAAAATGCGGCAGCACACCCGGACCGAGCTGATCATGTTCATGACCCCGCACGTCATTTGGGACGAAACCAGCCTGATCGAGGCGAGCGATGAGCTCAAGACGCGGGTTCATCTGCTGAAAAAGATGGTTAAAAATCTCTAACGCCGATTTTGTAACGTTCGGGCAGGTTCTGTATCCACTCAAGCCGCATCTTCTGCCATTCAATGCAGATTAACTCCATTCACTGCCTGGAATTGACGCCGGGCGGTGTAACGTGCTCGAATGTGGGGAGTGAAAGGCTTGCGGCGGGGCGTCCCTTGGGGGGCGCAAATGCAACTTTTTCCTTGACTTGGACCGCCGGAGAGTGTTATCAATAACTGACTGCGTCCAGGGTGTAACAGAAGTAAAAGATTTTCGTGCGGCATTCATGACCGTGAATCCCGCGAGCACAGAAGCAGTACCAGTTGAAACGAGAAATAGAGAAGTCAAGCAATGAGCTTTGCAGTAAAGCAGTCGAGCGGAGATCAGCCAGGTCCGTGGTTGGGAAGGTCGGCGGAAGACGCCGGCTGGAACAGGCGGGCTCGAAGTGGTTTGGGGTTTTTGAAGTCAGGCTGGGGGGAAGCTCGGATCCCGCGCGGTTTAAAAGACGTGAGCGGGCATCGCAAATTGAGGCTCAGGTTGAAAAAGAGAACTTCCATCAATTCAATTCCAAGAATTCACAAGGAGAAGGAAATGGCAGATTTTCGCAAATGGCTTTATGCGTTAGCCATGGTGGCCTTGATTGTGGGGCTGACCGTACCGGCTAATGCTCAAGGAGGCGTGGTAACTTGTACTGCCTCCACCGTCCCGACCCTGATCAGGGCGCAGGCGTATGCCGATCTGGTTGGCGATTACACGCTGACCTGCACCGGCGGCACGCCGACAGCCGCTGGTCAGGTCGTTCCGCCCGTCAACGTTCAGGTGTTCCTCAGCACCAACGTCACCAGCAAGCTGACGACTTCGAGCGGGGCGTTTAATGAGGCGCTGTTGATTATCGACGAACCGAACACTCCGACCAATCCGAGCAGGCCGATTCTGAACTGCGGCAATTCGGGTGCGAATGACAGTGGAACTTCAGGGCCGGGCGTGTGTCAGATTGTGAGTGACGGCAATCCTGCGGACACTTACAATGGAGTGCCGAATGTGATGGGTCAGTTCGGCGGCGGCAATGTCACCTGTGATGGGTCTTCGGCAACTTCATGGCCGGGCAACGTAGTCTACCCGCCAACTATGGGTGCGCGTACCGGTGATCCGGCGGGGAACAGCTATGGTTGCGGCCACCCCAACATCTTTCAGGGCCGCACGGCTGCTGCGCAGTCAACCGGCATTAGCAGCAGCATCGTGTTTGCGGGTGTGCCGTTTGACCCTCCGGGCACGACTACCACTCGTTTTCTGCGCATCACCAACGTCCGGGCTGACGCCGAGATTCTGGGCGTTGCGTCCTCGTTTGTGCAGCAGACGGTGACGATGAGCGTCGCCTTCACAGGCAGCCAGACGGTCACGATCACCAACTTCACCGCGCAGCAGACGGTAGCGACCATCCTGAATGGCCTGAGCGTTACCAGCGACGGCAAGGGCGATACGAAGTATAGCAATCTCGCGTTTCTGCAGTGTAATAATGAGAACGAAAAACTGTTCGCGGGAACTTCGAGCACCGGGTCTAACGTTCCGGGGAACGACGGCCATGGAAGTTATACGACCCAGCCAACGGTGACCTTCGTGGAAGGCTACCAAAACGCCTGGAAGACGAAGAATATTGCGTTTATGACCACGGGCACGTCAACTCCGGGTAATAACGCAGTAGGAAACGGGACCTACTCGACGCTTGGTGTGACATACGGGAGCACAATTAACTACCCGTCCGATGTTGCGCAAAACGTGCCAGGGGTAAACTACAACACGGAAAGCGGATTTGAGTGGGTTGGATCGGGTCCGGGCGTTGGATTGGGCGCTGGGCAGCCGGTTCTCATCTCGAACCCCCCGAACGGCGTTTCGACTGTGACGGTAGCCAGCAATGGCTACTCGCTCTATGACCAGAACGGAACGGGCATATCAAGCGCTGGCCAGGCCACGCAGGGCACGCGCTTGGCGCTGTCGTTCACGAACGTCCCGCAAGGCGCCTCTATCTTCGTGAATCCGATCGTTCTTTTGACGAACGGCACGGCGACGACTGGCGTCATGGTTCTGACTCCTACAGCTGCGGATGGCAGCGGCGCCTTCTCGGCTCCTTCGGGCGCGACAGTTGGCGGCGCGGTTACGAGCCTCGGCTACACCGGTGGCGCCGGATCGGTCGGCACGAACAACCTCGTTCCGGTCTCGGGCGGGCTGGCCGTGTACGAAATCCTGTTCACCGATCCGAACTCGGTCGAAACGGCTCAAGTGCCGGTGGTTGTCGCCTATGCCTCCAACCTGAGCTCCAATCCGCCGATCGGTCTTCCGGTCCCCGGAACGGCGACTCAAGTTGCCGGTGGTTTCGCTCCGTTCTACACTTCGGCTGCCGCTCGCCAGCCTTCGAACTCGTTGCCGGTTCCGCGCTTCATTCCGGGTGCGACTCCGCTGAATCTCTTTGAAGTTGTGAAGTGCGCCTGCGATCTGCTGTTCCCGTTCACGGTCTCCAACAGCGGCTTTGATACGGGTATCGCAATTGCCAACACTTCGCTTGATCCGGGAGCCAACTTCGGCTTCGGCGCCACGCCGCAACAGGGGACGGTCACGTTCTTCTACTTCGGCACTGGTCTCGGAGGTCAAGTTGCGCCCTCTTCGCAAACCAGCGGTGTGGTTCCCGCCGGCCAGGTGCTGACCTATGTTCTCAGCAGCGGCGGCGGCTCCATCGGCACGACGGGCGCTAACGGGCTCGACGGCCGAGCAGGAACGGGCCAGTTTGAGGGCTATATCATAGCCCAGGCTGGATTCCAGTACTGCCACGGCTTCGCGTTCATCAGCCCGCTCGGCGGCGGTCCGCTGTCGCCTGGAATCTCCGAGGGTTATCTCGCTCTGGAGCTTGACAAGGGCGGCTTGGGACGCACGGCCCAGACTTCGGAAAATCTGGTCCACTAACCGGAAGCAGTAGTGAATCGCAAAGGGAGGAGCTTTTGCTCCTCCCTTTTGCTTTTTTTAGTACTGAATCGTTGCAAATCGTGGTACAATCCTTATCTGCCCGCGTCTGTTCTCGTCCTCCGAGAGGTTTCTCTTCATGTCGAATCGACCGTTTTTCCTGACGACGCTTTTGTGCGCCGCCGCGAGCCTGATCGCCTTCGGGCAAGGGAACGGGCAGGAGTACCTGTTCCAGTTTTCGGCGCCGCCGAATACGTTTACACAGGCGGCGGGATACATTGACAGTGGCAATCTGGCTGCGCCGAATTACAACATCCAGGGCCCGTCAGGAATCGCCGCCATTCTGCCGACGCCCGACGGAACGAAGTTCTATCTGATCGGAACGGCAGGGCCTACTTCCATCGAGTCCGCCGATAGGAATTTTGACGCAAGCTCTTTCCATACGATCAGCGGCCTCGGCGCAAGCTGCGCCGCGGGATCGGCGGCAAGCTGCGGAGCGCCGACCGCCGCGGCCATCACCCCGGATGGCAAATATTTGATCGTCTCGGCGGACGAGCTTTATTTCATCCCGACCTCCGGTCCAAGCGCGGATACGGTTGTCAAGGCGTTGCCGATTAACGGGCAAGCCACCTTCGCTCCGAACACCCCCGGGCCGTCAGTTTGTATTAGCTGCTGGATCGCCGTCACCGGAGACTCTCAGTACGCTTTTCTTCTTACAACGGCCAGTGGCGGCAGCGTGATCGCTAAGATTAGCCTTACGAATCTTGCGGTGGTGAGCACGATCACCTTGCGGGGAACGGGTACGTCTCTTTCGATCTCCCCCACCGGACAGTTGTATGAGACGGTGGAGTTTGGCATTTACCAGATCGATCCCAACACGTTCTCCGTGGCGAGCGGATGCAGCAACGGCACTTCGATCTGTTTGAATTTTCAGCCCGGGCCGCTGCGTTACACACCCGACGGAACCACTGCCTACACGGTCAACCTGAATAGCTCGACCGGCGGCGGGGCGCTGGCCCAGGTCAATCTTAGCAGCGGTTCGGTGTTCTACTGGAATCCGCAAAACGCGCCGCAGCTTACCGATATTCTCGTTGCCTCCAATTCGCGGATTTTCGCGTACTCGACCAATCTCGGCGCGCTGTACGACGTATCCACCAATCCCCTGGCGGCTACGGTTGCCGCGCCAAGCCTGGTCACCTCGAGCTCGGGCATTCTCGATATCGTGGTGCGCAATGAGATCGTTGCCGCCGCAATATCGAATGAAATTCCGTCTGCCAACTGGCTTTTCCTTTTGGTCGCCAATGGCCAGCAGCCTGATCTCTATCGCGTCGATCTGACCAAGAACGCCCTGAGCTCCAACACGCTTTCCACCTTCAACGGCGGAGTAATGGAGACCACCTATCAGCCTGCCACGAGCGGCGCCTCGCAGTTCGTACAGTTCAATAATAATCAGACGATCACGGCCAACGGAATGACCTCTTTGCCCCTTATCGCGCAGGTTTTAACGGCCCAGGGGCTGCCGGTTTTTGGGCAAAGCGCGACCTTCACGACCGATAGTTCGACGGGATTGGTGATCAACACGCCGACTGCCACGACCAACGCGCAGGGGTTCGTGCGAACTACGGTAAGCGTACCAACGGCCGGCGCAGCTTGCGCGTCCGGCATCTGCACCGTGACCCTTACTGTTGGAGGCGCGTCCACCACCTTTACCGTCACCGTGCCTGCCAGTAACACTGGCGGGGGAAACAACGGCGGCAACGGCGGTAACGGCGGCAACAATACCAGCAGCCAAATGACTATCATCTCTGGCGACGGCCAGTTGATTCCCTCCGGTTTCGGGAACGTTCCCACGCTGCCGCTGACCGTGATGGTGACCGATGCCAATGGTAAGCCTTTGCCCAACCAGACCGTGAATTTCACAACGACGGGCGCGCCCCTGATTCTGAGCGCGACAACGCAGACCACCGACCAAAACGGACTGGCGAGCATCGGCGTGATCTCCCCTGCCATTGCACCGGGCTTCCAGCAAGCTACGGTTACCGCGACGTCCGCCGTAGGGTCCGTGACCTTCACCGAAACGGTGTATTACCTGCTGTCGGGTCTAGAGGCGCCCCCGACCGTGCAGCTCATCGCGCCCTCCACTTGTTGCTCGGTGAACGTGACCGCGGGGACCCCTCTAACGGCCGGAATTCAGGCGCAGGTCATCTGGAATGGGGACGAATGCCCGAACGGCGGCAGCGGGTGTCCCATTCCGGGCGTCGGTATCCAAATTTACGATCCCGACAACACTCCAACAGCGGGTAACTACACTTCGAGCGGGACACAGCCGGTGGTCAAGTGCCAGGGCTCGAGCGACTCCAACAGCCTCGGCGTAGCAAGCTGCAATGTTGTCGCTGCGGTCTGCCCCGCGGGCGGGCAGCCAATCAGCAAGGGCATCGTTATCGTGGTCGGCAATATCATCAACTCCTATAACTACACCGCCACTGTCAGCCCCGGCGGCGCGAACGCCCTTAGCATCGTGAGCGGAAACAACCAAATCGGAAACACCGGGGCGGCGGTGAAGAATCCGCTGGTGGTGCAGGTGGTCGATGCCTGCGGTAATCCGCTTCCTGCCCAGCAGGTCAGTTGGAAGGTGACGCAAGGCTCGGCTACCGTCCAAAATGCGACCGTGAACACCGGCCCCAACGGGCAGGCGAGCGATGCGGTGACTTTCGGGCAGACCGCCGGCACGGTTATCATCACCGCGTCGCTGGCAAACGGGTCTTCGGTGAAGTTTACCCTTACAAGTCAAGCCGTGGCGACGTCGCTTGTTCTCACCAGCGGTGGAGGCCAGACGGGGACCACGGGTCAGGCTTTCGCCAATCCGCTCATCTTCACTCTCACCGATAAATCGAACAATCCGGTGGCCGGCGCGACAGTCAACTTCATTGTGACCACTGGCAGCGCGACTCTTAGCCCGACCAGCGCGACCACCAATGCGAGCGGGCAGGTACAAACCACGGTGACGGCCGGCGCAACCGCCGGTCAGATCATCATCACCGCCTCCGGCGCCGGGCTCACCGCGACCGCGCAGCTCGTCGCGCAGTTGCCGGGACCGACGCTCACCCCCAGCAGCTTCCAGAATGCCGCCAGCTTCCAGCCCGGACTGGTCCCCTGCGGGCTGGCGATTGTTACTGGCAGTGGTATCGCGCCAACTCCGAACTCGCTGTTCACCGGTCCCACATTCGGACCGCTGCCTTACTCGATGGGTCCGATCAACAGTCTTACGATTGGGGGAATCGCCGCGCCAATCTCGTCGGTAAGCAACGAAAACGGCATCCAGCAGGCGACCTTCCAGACGCCCTGCGAAGTGCCGACTGCGTCCGGGACCACCACGGTCGCGATCACAGTGAACGGTGTCACAACCCAGGTCTCCGGCGTTCAGGTACTGCCCTCCCAACCCGGGATCTTTACCTACTCCGGTCCGAACAATATTCCTTATGCAGCAGTGATCGGCTCCGACAGCCTGTACGTCACGCCGAGCCATCCGGCCGTGCGCGGCCAGCTGTACTATCTGATCGTCACCGGTCTGGGGCAGACGGCGCCGGCGGCGAGCACGGATAATCCCGGCTCGGGCCAGGCAGTGAACCAATATGTGATCGTCGGCGTGAACAATGCCGGTGTTCCGGTAGGGACGCCGATCTATGCCAGTGGACTGATCGGCGCGTACCTGATTCCGTTCACGATTCCGGCCACCGCGAGCCCTGGCACAAACGTTCCGCTTTCGGTCGGGACGCTCCCGCTGGTTAATGGCCAGCCGAGCACAACTGCGACTCCGGTCTACAGCAACCTAACCTATCTTCCGCAGATCCAGTAGATTGCGTTAAACGTGAAGACCAAACCCGCCCCGGCGATAAGTCGTGGGCGGGTTTTTCATTGCGAACTGCGGGGCTCGCCGCGCTTCACCTGCGCGCGTCTGCGGCCGGAGGTGAGGTTTTGGGCTGCGTCCTGTTTGGCGTCGTCGCTGACTTTAATATTGTTTACAACCGCTTTGGCCCCCGCAGACTTCGCCATCCGCGTAGCGGCGCCCTTATGCTGGAGCACGCTGGTCGAACCGTCCCATGTCGCCACGCCGCCCTGCACGTGCACTTTAAATCCATCTTTGCCGATTTTAGATTTTTGCAGCTTCGCCAGAATCGCCGCCTCGATCTGCTTATCTTCCTGAGCCGATGTGCCTTGCGCTGCGACGGGTTTTTTCGGAGTCGTTTTCGCGGACTGGCCGAGCAGGACCGCGCTCAAAATTAACGCGATGAGGAATCGTTTCATCCCTTACTTAGTCTGGCTCGTTCGGGCGTTCTCTCAATGAAAAAGCGGGTCGTCGATTCTAGCGCCACGACTGGAGTAACTGGGGCGTATCGTCGAAAGTCTTAATGGTGACCGAAACGAAAATGCCGCGGGAAATGGCCAATTACATCGTATGGATTTCGGCATATGCAAGAAAAATCGCGCATTAGGTTGCCAGGGACCTTGACAGGGTGCTTTTGGCCCTCTTATACTTCGGACGGTATGTTATCGGCGTAGTGGCGAGTGCCACGGAAGTAGCATGGGGTGTGTAGTGGTAACCAAGCCGTTGCCAGGGAGAGCTGAATGAGAGGGATTTTTGTATCCACCGCATTATTGTTAATGTCGGCGGCGATAGCGGTGGGGCAGAATGCCGCGACTCCGGCGGTGTCCCCGCAGCGCGCCTTTCTCAATCAGCACTGCGCGATGTGCCATAACGACAAACTGAAGACTGGCGGGGTCACCATGACCAAGCTGGATGTCGACCACCCGGAGAAGACCGCCGAACTTGCCGAAAAGGTAATCCGTTTTTTGCAAGCCGGAATGATGCCGCCGGCAGGGATGCCGCGCCCGAAGGCGGAAGACCAGAGGGCATTTGTGAGTGCATTGCAGCATGCTCTTGATTCAGCCGCTTTGTTGCACCCGAACCCCGGCAGGCCGCCGCTGCACCGGTTGAACCGCACCGAATACGCCAACTCGGTTCGCGATCTTTTGGGCGTGACAGTCGATGTTTCCTCTATGTTGCCAGCCGACGACATGTCGCATGGCTTCGATAACATGGCCGACGCGCTGACCATCTCGCCGGCGCTGATGGAGGGTTATGTCCGCGCGGCGGGCAAAATCAGCCGCGAGGCCGTGGGCGATCCGCAGGCGCTGCCGCTGACCAGCACGTATTCCGTCCCGCGCGTATTGAATCAGACGCGCCACATCGACGGGACGCCGTTCGGAACTCGCGGCGGGATTGCGGTGATGCACGATTTTCCCGCCGATGGCGAATACACCTTCAAGATGGGCTTTTATTACACGCCGACGGGTCCGCTGTTCGGATTAAATCAAGGGCCCGGGCAGACGATTGAGGTCGCCATTGACGGTGAGCGGGTGGCTCTGCTCGATATCGATATCCGGATGACGCTCGCCAAGGACGGAATCAAGACGCCGCCGATCAAGGTTCGTGCGGGCCCGCATCGTGTTTCGGCGTCCTTCCCTATTAAAGGCGACGGGCCGATCGATGACGAGTATATGCAGTTCGATCAGAGCCTGGTGGACGTCAGCGCCGGGGCGGTGCCGGGCATTACGACACCGATTCACCTTCACGAGTTAAGCATTACCGGGCCGACCAATGCCGCCGGTGTCTCGGATACGCCGAGCCGGCGGAAGATTTTCACCTGCCGTCCGGCGACCGAGGCGGACGAAATTCCCTGCGCGAAAAAGATCCTCGGTTCGCTAGCGCGCCAGGCTTATCGCCGGCCGGTGACACCCAATGATCTGGAAGCGTTGTTGAATTTCTATCAGCAGGGGCGTAACGGGGACGGCAAAAATCCCGGAAATTTCGAGACTGGGATCCGCACGGCGATTCAGGCCATGCTAACCAATCCCGAATTTGTGTTCCGTTTCGAAAAGGCTCCGCCCAATGCGATGCCGGGCACAAATTATCGCATCAGCGATCTGGAGTTGGCGACGCGCCTGTCATACTTCCTGTGGTCGAGCGCGCCGGATGATCAGCTCATCACGGTTGCCAGCGAAAACAAGCTGCGCGAGCCGGGGATGCTGGAAAAGCAGGTCCGCAGGATGCTGGCAGACCCGAAATCGGAAGCGCTGACGGACAATTTCGCGGTCGAATGGTTGCACTTGAACGATTTGAAATCGTGGAATCCGGATCTGTTTTTGTTCCCGAATTTCGATAAGAGCCTGGCCATTTCGGCGCGGCGCGAAACCGAGCTGCTGTTTGACAGCGTGATGCGCGAGGACCGCGACATTCGCGACATCATCACAGCCAACTACACCTTTGTCGATGAGCGTCTGGCGCGGCACTATGGAATTCCCGATGTGCTAGGTAATCGTTTCCGGCGGGTGACGCTGACCGATCCCAATCGCTTTGGGATCCTGGGCGACGCCAGTGTTCTGATGCTGACGTCGGTGGCAAACCGGACTTCGCCGGTCAAGCGCGGCGTTTACGTGATGGAGGTTCTGATCGGCACGCCGCCCCCGCCGCCTCCGCCGAATGTTCCGCCGCTCAAGGAAAATTCCGACCTGCGCACCGGGCACGTCGCCAAACCGCTATCGGTACGCGAGCGCATGCAGGAGCATCGCACCAACGAGCCATGCAAATCCTGCCACGCGATGATGGACCCGATCGGCTTTTCGCTTGAAAATTTCGATCCGGTGGGCGTGTGGCGCACCAATGACAGCGGATTCAAAATCGATCCGACGGGCCAGATGTATGATGGCACGAAGCTGAACGGCCCGGTGAGCCTGCGCGAGGCGATTCTCAAGCACTCCGATTCCTATGTCACCAATTTTACGGAGAATCTGATGGCGTACGCGCTGGGCCGGATCATCGATTACCGCGATGAACCGTTCGTGCGACAAGTTGTAAAGGAAGCGGCGAAAGACGATTACCGCTTTTCCTCGATTGTTTTAGGTATTGTGAAGAGCATCCCGTTTGAGATGCGAAGGACGGACGACGCCGAGCCGCGACCGACCGACATGACGGCCGACCAAGCGGCGAATCGTTAAAACGAACTTATGGTTTTCTGGCATGTTATAGGGTTTCAGATCGTTTAAGGAGACAGGTCGATGTTGATCACCAAGAAGCACCTTTCCCGGCGTACGATGTTGCGCGGCATGGGAGTGTCACTAGCATTGCCGTTCCTGGACGCGATGGCCCCCGCCCAGACGCCGATTTCGAAAACAGCGGCCGCCCCCAAGACGCGGTTGTGCTGCATTGAAATGGTGCATGGAGCGGCGGGCAGCACCGCCGAAGGCACCGCCAAGAATTATTGGGCGCCCGCAAAGGACGGCCGCGACTTCGACTGGAGCCTCAGCCTCGAACCTCTCAAGGATTTTCGAGAGTACATCACGATTATCAGCGATACGGACCTGCATCCGGCGACGGCGTGGTCGGCCGCGGAAGAAGGCGCGGACCATTTCCGCTCGAGCGCAGTGTATCTCACCTGCGCGCATCCGAAGATGACGGAGGGCTCCGACTACCAGTGCGGCACCTCGATCGATCAGCTCTACGCGCAGCGTCACGGGCAGGATACGCCGCTGCCGTCAATCCAGCTTTGCATCGAGATGGTCGACGCCTCTGGCGCATGCGACTACGGCTACGCCTGCGTGTACGCGGACACGATCAGTTGGGCCTCGCCCACCCAGCCCCTGCCCATGACGCTTGATCCGCGCATGGCGTTTGAAAATCTGTTCGGCGAAGGCGGCACTCCCGAGGACCGGCTGGCGCGGCAGAAAGTGAATCGCAGCATCCTCGACTGGGTATCGCATGACGTGGCACGGTTGCAGCGTTCGCTTGGCCCGAGCGACCGGAGCCGGCTGGAAGCCTATCTCGAGGACGTCCGCGAAATCGAGCGGCGCATCGAGAAGATCGAAAAGTACAACGCGAGCGGCGCGACTCGCGCGCTGCCGGCGGCTCCGCTTGGGGTACCGGACGATTACGAAGAGCACGTCAACCTGATGTTTGATCTCCAGGCGCTGGCGTTCATGACGGAAACCACGCGCGTGTCGGCGTTCAAGATGTCGCGCGACGTGAGCGGTCGTGTGTGGCCAAAGAGCGGCATCAAGACGCCGTTCCATCCCTGCTCCCATCACGGGGAATCACCGGCGAAGGTCGAAGAGTTCGCGCGTCTGAACCGCTATCACGTGAGCCTGATTCCTTACTTCCTCAAGAAGCTCAAGGACACCCCGGATGGCGACGGGAATCTGCTCGATCACACGATTGTGATGTACGGTAGCCCGCTGGGCGATTCCAACGTTCACAATCACAAGCGCGTGCCGGTGTTCCTGGCGGGTAAGGGCGGCGGCATCCAGGCCGGCCAGCACATCCGCTGCAAGGAAGGCACGCCGATGGCGAATATTCATCTGACGCTGGCGCACAAGCTGGGGATGAACATCGACTCGTTTGGCGACAGCAACGGAGTCATCGCGATCTAGCGCAGGGAGGCGATTCATGTTCGGGAAAACAGTCATCAGCGGCATCTGCGTGGCGGTGCTCGCCGCCGCTGCCGGAGATTCGCGGTTGTCGGAAGCGGCGATGCGCGGCGATCGCGCGGCGGTGAAGAGTCTGCTGGCGCAAAAAGTTGATGTGGACGGGGCGCAGGGTGACGGCACCACGGCGCTGCACTGGGCCGCGTTCCGCGACGATCTGGAAACGGCGAAAATTCTGATCCAGGCGGGCGCTAACGTTCGTGTCACGACGCGCGAAGGCGGCATCACGCCGCTGATCATGGCCTGCACCAATGGAAGCGCTCCGATGATTCAATTGCTTCTCAACGCAGGAGCGGATGTCAACCAAGCCAAGACCAACGGCACTACGCCACTGATGACGGCGGCGGCGTCGGGCAGCGCGGAAGCGGTGAAGATTCTGCTCGATCATGGAGCGGATGTCAATGCCAAGGAATCGGCTCACGGCCAAACTGCGCTGATGTTTGCGGCGGCGCTGAACCGCGATGCCGTGATTCGCGTGTTGATGGCTCACAAAGCCGACCCAAGTATCGCGACCAGCGTCACCAAGGTTGTCCGGGTACGATTTGATCAGGATGGGAACATCGTTGAGGACCGACCCGGCGGGGGCCGCGGGGGCGCGGGCGCGCGCCGTGAAATGACTGCGGAGCAACAGGATAAAGCCGACGAGGCGGCCGACGCCGCCGCCGCCGCCGAGAAGATGAAAAGGGCCAACGAGCAGCAGCAGGCCGATCTGGATCTTCTCGCCAAGGCGATTAATGCAAAAGGCAGCGTGTACCTGGTGGCGAAGCCGAAGCCGCGAGCCGGCGATATCAGCTTTCGCGCTCCTCGCCGCATCGGTCCGGAGTATGCGGGTGGTATGACCGCTCTGCTTTACGCGGCGCGGGAAGGACACATGGAAGCGGTGAAGGCGCTGGTCGAATCCGGCGCCGACATCAATCAGCAGAGCGCGGATAAATTTACGCCGTTGGTTGAGGCGCTGGCGAACGGCCATCTCGATGTCGCCAAATATCTGGTGGACAAGGGAGCCGACGTGAAGCTGGCCTCGGTGAGC
>Ga0209062_1001642_pt1 | contig 36851 bp, 33 predicted proteins | sample Coa_R2_2_FD_187158 | JGI IMG/M metagenome (GOLD analysis project Ga0209062, IMG submission 187158) | Surface soil microbial communities from Centralia Pennsylvania, which are recovering from an underground coalmine fire - Coalmine... | ecosystem: Environmental > Terrestrial > Soil > Unclassified...
CAGGGTGAAACCCGGCGCGCTCAAATCCATCATCGCTTCCTCCCGCTCTTGGCGGGCGCGACCGTGGCATGAGCGCTCCGGCTTGGCAAGCGGCAGCCGGGTTCACGCGCCGTCGATGGGCTCTTCCTGGAGCAGCGGGGTCCATGCCGCGCGTTCGGCATCGCGCAGCGGCAGAGGAGGCGCCGCATCCTCATAGAGGAGGCGTGCTTCCGCCGGCGGGCCGCGGCGCTCGCCGAGCGCCAACACCCTGACGCGACGCAGTGCGCGGCCTTGCGGCACGGCGATGACATCGCCGATACGTACCGGATGATGCGACTTCATCGGGGCGGCGCCGCCCACCGTCACGAGGCCGCTTGCGCAGAGCTTTGCCGCGAGCGAGCGGGTCTTGGCGAAGCGCGCGAACCACAGCCATTTGTCGAGGCGCAGGCTGGTCATCGCGCGAAGCGGAGATCCCGGAGCTTGGCGAAGGGATGAGCCGTGTCGTCGGCTGCTTTGGCGTGGCGATGAGCGCGTTGCCGGCGCGGCTTGCGGGCGCCGGATCTCTCCGCCCGGCGCGGGCGCGCATGGAAGGTGGCGCCGTCCGCGCCGAGCACGGCACGATATCCCAGCGCCGGCAGGACGAGGGCGAGTTCATCCGCGGCGCAGCCGGCCTGTGCGGCAAGCGCCGGCGTCGCGCCGAAGGGACCTTGGCGTGCCAAGCGCCGCACCGCCGCCGCCAGCCGCTCCACCCGATCGACGCGCAAGATGCGCGGCCCCAGCACGCGATAGCCCATGACCGCGTAGGCGGCCTCGGAAATGTCGAGGTCGCGTGCTTCCGCGACGCTGCCGGGCACCGTCGGCACCGGCGCGCCGCGCCATACCGACCAAAGCAGCGCCTTGAGCGCCGCTGCGCGCGGCTTCAACAGCCCGTCGAGATAGACGGTCTCCGTGCCGAAGCGCAGGCCGAGCTTGGCGAGCGCCTTGCGGTCGGCCGCATCGAGCGCGGCGCGCTGGCCCGCCACTTCCGCCGCGGGCAAGCTGCCCAGGGCCTCGCTGAGACGAAAGACGAGGCCGCGCGCCGCACCGCCGAGCTCCGCATCGAGCGCGCGATGAAGCGGTGCCAAACCGCGCCGCAGATGATCGCGCAGGAATGCCGCAAGGCGGCGGCGCACACCCTCGCGCAGATCGCCTTCGAGAAAATCGCCGGGCAGCGCCTCGACCCGCGGTGCCAACGCCGTATCGCCAGGAAGAAGCTTGCCCACCGTGCCGCCGCGCCAAGTGACGGCACCTCCCTGCTCCAGCACGAACTCGCTGTCCGGCGCTTCGGCCAAGCGCTTGGCGCGCGACGCGATCTCGCCGCGCAGGACGCGATTGGCGGCGGCGAGGAGCGTCTTGGTCTCCGCGCCCGCGGCACTCGCATCGGGGACGAAGCGGAAGCCGTCGAGGCGGCCGACATAGTGTCCCTCGACCTTGACCTCGCCGGCATGGCTCACCGACGCCAGCAGATCCCGGTCCGAGGCGAGCTGCTTCACCAGGAAGGCCGAGCGGCGATCGACGAAACGCTGGGTGATGCGGTCATGGAGCGCGTCGGACAGTTTGTCCTCAATGGCGCGCGCCCGCTCCTGCCATTGTCCCGCATCGGCGAGCCAATCAACGCGATGCGCGATATAGGTCCAGGTGCGGATATGCGCGATGCGCGCCATCAGCGTATCGATGTCGCCATCGGCACGGTCGAGCCGCTCGACCTGGCGCGCCACCCAGTCGGTCGGCAGCCGCGCGCCCGGACCGGCGAGATGGCGATAGATCTGGCCCAGAAGCCGCGCATGGGTGTCGCTCATCACCTTGCGGAAATCGGGGATCTGACAGACCTCCCAAAGGAGGCGCACGGCCGCGGGATGCCGCGCAAGCGCGGCGATGTCGGTCTGCTTGGCGAGGCTGCGCAGCGCCATATGGTCGTCCGCCTCGCGCGCGGCGATGAGGCCGGGCTTGCGCGGCCGTTCCTCGATGCTCTTCAGCAGCGCGGCGGGTGAGGCGAAATCGAGCCGCGCATTGCGCCAGAAGATCCGCGTCAGCGGGTCGAAGCGGTGGTTCTCGACGGCCTCGACGACCTCGGGCTCGATCGGCCCAAGCTCGCCGGTCGTGCCGAAGGTACCATCGCTCATGTGGCGCCCGGCGCGCCCGGCGATTTGGGCGATCTCGGCGGCGCTCAGCCGCCGCGGCGTCTTGCCGTCGAACTTGCTGAGCCGCGCGAAGGCGACATGGTCGAGATCCATGTTGAGCCCCATGCCGATGGCATCGGTCGCGACGAGGTAGTCCACGTCACCGGCTTGGAACATGCCGACCTGGGCGTTGCGCGCGCGCGGGCTCAAGGCGCCCAGCACGACCGCCGTGCCGCCGCGCTGGCGGCGCATCACCTCGGCGAGCGCGAAGACATCGGCGACGGCGAACGCCACGACGGCGCTCCGCGGCGGCAGGCGCGTCACCTTCTTCGGGCCGACATAGCGGAGCGTCGAGAAGCGCGGCCGGCTGATGAACTCGGCCTCGGGCACGAGGCGGCGCAGCAGCGGCTTGATGGTGTCGGCCCCGAGAAACATCGTTTCGTGCCGCCCGCGCGCATGGAGGAGCCGTTGGGTGAAGACATGGCCGCGCTCGGGATCGCCGCAGAGCTGAATCTCGTCGATCGCCAGGAAATCGACGGGCCGGTCGAGCGGCATCGATTCGACGGTGCAGACGAAATAGGCGGGGTTGGGCGGGACGATCTTCTCCTCGCCGGTGATGAGCGCCACGGCGCGCGCACCCTTGATGCGAGCGACACGGTCGTAATTCTCGCGTGCCAGCAGACGCAGGGGGAAGCCGATCATGCCGCTCGCATGGCCGAGCATACGCTCGATCGCCAAATGGGTCTTGCCCGTGTTGGTGGGCCCGAGGACGGCGAGAATGCGCGGGGCAGAGGAGAGGGCGCCCATATCCAGAGAATCGGGGTTCCGACCCGGAAAGGCAAGCGGTGCCGCCCGGCTTTTCCCAAACTACAATCAACGGTTGGCGCTGGGCTAGCCGACCCTAGATTTAGGGGAGGGCGCGAACCGCCGGGAGCGTCACCCCTGCCGCGACGAGCAGCGTGCGCGCCGCCGCCTGCGCGGCACGGGCCATGGCAGGATCGCGGCGCACCAGACCCAAGGCGACACAGCCATCGATGAGGAGAGCGAGTTGGGTCGCGAGCCCATCGGGATCGGCGACGCCGAGTTGCTCGAGACGGCGGCGCATCCAGAGCCGACGCTCTTCCTTGAAGGCGACCGCGATCGCGTCGGCATCACTGCCGCCCGCGGGCTCGCCGATCTCGGCCACCGCGTTGACGAAGGGGCAGCCATGGAAGCCTGGCTGGCCGATGCTCCGCTCCAGCCGCTCGAAGACGCCGAGGATCTGCTCCGCCGGCGACGCCCCGGCGAGCCCATCATCCGCGGTGGTCATCATGCCGAAGCGGCCGCGCAGGTAGGCCAGGATCAGCGCTTCTTTCGAGGGGTAGTGGTTGTAAAGCGTGCGCTTGCTGATTCCCGTCTCCGCCGCGATCGTGTCGACGCCGATCGCGCGAATGCCCTGGCGATAGAACAGCCGGTCGGCGGTGGCGAGGATCCGCTCGTCCATGGCGATCTTGCTGCGCGGAGTCTCGCCTGCAGCCGCTCCTCGGCTTGCGCTCGGTTTGCGCATGGCTGGCATTACACAGGTCGGTGTAATTTTCTCTTGCGGCGGAAATCTCGGACTCTCACCATTGGAACATAGCTACACCGAGTTGTGTACTCAAGCAGGTGACCGATGATTGATTTCGCTGTCCCCGCCGCCCCTTCGCCGGCAAAGCCGGGCGCGACGCACCGGTCCAATCTCGTCCTCCTGTTGATCGCAAGCGCGCTCATCATCTCGCTATGCATGGGGCTGCGGCAGAGCTTCGGCATCTTCCTCCGGCCCGTGACGGCTGATCTCGGCATTTCCGCCTCCGCCTTTTCCTTTGCGATCGCGCTTCAGAACATCGTCTGGGGGGCGAGCCAGCCCGTGATCGGCATGCTCGCCGACCGCCTCGGCGCACGGCCGGTGCTGATCGCGACGGCGCTCATCTACGCCCTGGGCCTGTGGCTGATGGCGGCGTCGGCCGGTGTCGCCGGGCTCGACATTGCCGGCGCGCTGGTCGGCATGGGCATCGCGGGAACCGGTTTCGGCGTGTTGATCGGCGTCGTCTCGCGCGCGGTGGCGCCCGAACGGCGCAGCCAGGCAGTCGGCGCGGTTGCCGCCGCCGGCTCGATCGCCACCATGGTGCTGGCGCCGCTGGGCCAAGCGCTGATCCAGGGGCTCGGCTGGCGCAGCGCTATGCTGGTCTTCGCCGGGATCGCCGCTTCGATGGCGGTTCTGGCGCTGATGATCGGCCGTGCCGGTGATACCGGCGCGCCGGATGCGGCAAGCGTCGCGGATGAGCGCAGCCTCGGCGAGGTGCTGCGCCTCGCGTTCCGCCATCCCGGCTATCTCGCCATGGCGGCGGCCTTCTTCGCCTGCGGCTTCCAGCTCCTCTTCATCACCACGCATCTGCCCTCCTATCTCGCGCTCTGCGGCCTGCCGCCCAGCCTGGGCGCCACGGCGCTCGGCGCGATCGGGATCTGCAACGCCATCGGCACCTATGCGATCGGCCATCTCGGCGCGCGCTACAACCAGCGGCGCCTGCTGGCGCTCGTCTACCTGCTGCGCTCCGCGGCGATCGGCGCCTATCTCCTGCTGGCGGTGAGCGCCGCTTCGACTTTGATCTTCGCCGCGGCGATGGGCCTCTTGTGGCTCAGTGTCATTCCGCTGGTCAGCGGCCTCATCGGCCGTCTCTTCGGCATGAAGTATTTCGGCACGCTTTACGGGATCGTCTTCTTCAGCCACCAGCTCGGCTCATTTTGCGGCGCGATCCTGGGCGGCATCGCCTTCGACCTCACCGGGTCCTATGCGCTCGGCTGGTCCGCGCTCATCGCCATCGGCTTCATCGCCTTCCTGTTGCAATGGCGGATGGACGAGCGCGTGCCGGCGGGTGTCCCTACCCCGCCGCCCCATGCCTCACCGGTTCGGCCGTGATATAGCTGCGGAAGGTCAGGGGATCGCTGATCCCGTGAAGCGGCTCGAGCGAGCCGCCCGTGCCGCGCACCAGGACGGTGCCGTAATTCAAGATGCGGCCGAGGACGGACTGGTCGACATCGACGCTCTCGACCTTGGAACGGTTCATCTCGATCGTATGGCGGGAGAAGACGCCACGCTTGAAGATGACGCGCTGATCGGTGACGGCGAGTTGGGTGGAGGCGCGGCGGATGCCGGCGATCACCGCGGCGATGATGGCGAGCGCGAGAAAGGCGGCGGCGATGATCTCGAGTATGAGGCGCGGGTCGCCGTCGAGGTATGATGAGCCGATGCCGGCCCCGATCGCCACCAGGAGAAGGAGAATCGCCCGGGAATAGACGAGCCAATGAAGCCCCGTCTCATAGATGATGGTCTCGCCCGGCAGCAGGACCCGTCGCACATAGCTCATCCGCCCTGTCCTTCCCGCAATGGCGCCGCGCCCCGACTTTAACACTTGGCGCCGCCGCCCCTCCGCCAAAACCCCGGTTTTCCGCGATTCCGCCCTTGCAGGACAAGGCAGACTTCCACATATCTGCGCCGATCCCCTTCACAGAGCCAGATCCGCGAAACCCATGTCGCAAGAGAAAAGAAGCTTTCAGGCGGAAGTGAGCCGCCTTCTCGACATCGTCGCCCATTCGCTTTACAGCGAAAAGCAGATCTTTCTGCGCGAGCTCATCTCCAACGCCTCCGACGCCTGCGATCGGCTGCGCTATCTGGCGCTGACCGAGCCCAAGCTTACCGCCGACGACCCCGAGTTCCGCGTCGTGCTGACGCCGGACAAGGAGAAGAACACGCTCACCGTCGCCGATAACGGGATCGGCATGAACCACGACGAGCTCGTCGACAATCTCGGCACCATCGCGCGGTCGGGGACCTCGGCCTTTATGCATCAGCTCTCGGGCGATCAGCGCAAGGACATGGCGCTGATCGGCCAGTTCGGCGTCGGCTTCTATTCGGCCTTCATGGTGGCCGAGCGCGTCGAGGTGTTGAGCCGCAAGGCGGGCGAGGCGCAAGGTTGGCGCTGGATTTCCGACGGCAAGGGCGAGTTCACGGTCGAGGCCGCGGAGAAGGAAGCGCGCGGCACGACCATCATCCTCCACCTCCTCAAGGACCAGACGGAATATACCGAACCCCTGCGGCTGCGGCAGATCGTCAAGACCTATTCCGATCATGTCGCGCTGCCGATCGTGCTCAGATCGGGCGGCAAGGACGAGACGCTCAACACCGCGGCGGCGCTGTGGACGCGGCCGCGCTCCGAGATCACGCCCGAGCAGTATCGCGAATTCTACCACCACGCGGCGCACAGCTTCGACGAGCCGTGGCTCACGATACACAGCAAGGCCGAAGGCACCTTCGAGTATACGAGCCTGCTCTTCGTGCCGTCGACGAAGCCCTTCGACCTCTTCGATCCCCAGCGCAAGCCGCGGGTCAAACTCTATGTGCGGCGCGTCTTCATCACCGATGATTGCCCCGAGCTGCTGCCCGCCTATCTGCGCTTCCTGCGCGGCATCGTCGACAGCGAGGATCTGCCGCTCAATGTCAGCCGCGAGATGCTCCAGCACAATCCGATGCTGGTGAAGATGCGCGGCCAGATCACCAAGCGCGTCCTGGGCGAACTCGCCAAGAAGGCGAAGGACGCGCCCGAGGATTACGCCAAATTCTGGGAGACTTTCGGCGCCGTCCTCAAGGAGGGGCTTTATGAGGATCACGAGCACAAGGACCAGCTCCTGCCGCTGATGCGCTTCCGCTCGACCGCCGGCGACGGGCTCGTGACCTTGGATGAGTATGTCGGCCGGATGAAGCCCGGGCAGGAGGCGATCTACACGATCACCGGCGACAATCTCGGTCTCGTGCGCAAGAGCCCGCAGCTCGAAGGCTTCCGCGCGCGCGGCGTCGAGGTCCTGCTGCTGACCGATCCGATCGACGAGTTCTGGATGCCGGCCTTGGGCCAGTACAAGGACCATCCGCTCAAATCGGTGACGCGCGGTGCGGCCGATCTTGGCAAGATCGAAGCGCCTTCCGAGACCAAGGAAGAGGAGAAGCCGGCCGCCACGAGCGAAGGCGCGATCGCAAGCCTTATCGCGCTCTTCAAGCTGTCACTGGGCGATGCGGTGAAGGATGTCCGCGCCTCTGACCGCTTGACCGACAGCGCGGTATGCCTCGTCGCCGATGAGGGCGATCTCGACATGCATCTGGAACGGCTCCTGAAGCAGCATCGCCAGCTCGCCGACACGGCGGCGAAGCGCATCCTTGAAATCAATCCGAAGCACCCGCTGATCGCGCGGCTCGCGACGCTGGTCAGCAAGGACGGCGCCGCGCAGTCCTTGGGCGATTTCGCCTGGCTGCTTCTCGATCAGGCGCGCATCATCGAGGGCGAGCAGCTCCCCGACCCCAGCGCCTTCGCGCGGCGGCTGGCGAGCTTGTTAGAGAGGGGCTTAGCTCCGGCTTAGACCGTGAAGATACGCGGCGGAACGAGGGTTCCGTCATTGCGAGCCAGAGGCGAAGCAATCCATACGCCGCCTGCGACTGGATCGCTTTGTCGGCGATGCCTCCTCGCGATGACGGGCCGGACCAGCCGGGGCCGGAGGCTCAACTCGTCGGCGGCTTGAGGGCGGCAGCACCGATGATGTGGCCGGTGCCGCCGAGCTGGATGAGCACCGCGACATTGCCGTCGCCCGCGGCTTCGCTGCCGGCGACGGTGAGATCGAGCGCCTGGCCGCGCCACGTGCCGATCTCCTTGAAGCTGCGGACGATCTGAAATTCGTGCAGCGTGGTGCCGCCATTCTCGCCGCGCGTGACCTTGGTCGAGCGCTCATGGTCGATGCCGACGAGCCAGATCGTCGCCGGCTCTTGCGCGGCGCCGTCGCCGACATGGACGACGAGCTTGCCGTCCGTGTTGCGCCGCAGCGTGACCGCCGTCTTCTGCGCATCCTTCGCCGCGGCCTTGATGAGCGGCGCGATGGTCTGACGCTCGGAGCCCACGCCCTCGGTCGCGCCGTCGATCACCATCTGTGGCGTATAGACGTAGCGCAGGCCGAGTTGCCGCGAATAATCATGCTGCCGCTGCGTCGCCAGCTTGGTCGCGTAGGGATCGGTCCAGCCGATATAGTTCCAGTAATCGACATGGAAGGCGAGCGCGAGCACATTCGACTCGGCCGCAAGCTCGCCGAGATAGGTGTCGGCGGGCGGGCAGGAGCTGCAACCCTGCGAGGTGAAGAGCTCGACGACGACGAGGGGCTTTGCCTCCTCGGCACGCGCAAGCGGCGGAGCCGACATCGCTGCGACAAGCAACGCGATGAAGGCGAGAGGGGTCGGGATGAAGCGAGCCTTGAGCATGCGATGATAATGCATGTCACCCCCGCAAGGCGCCAATCAATCACCTTCACGATGGGGTGAGGGCGTTGGAATCGCTCTCACCTGCGGCGCTTCTTCACGCCGCCTTCATCATGCTGCGCAGCACATACTGCAAAATCCCGCCATGGCGGAAATATTCGAGCTCATCGAGCGTGTCGATGCGGCAGAGCAGCGGCACCGTGTCGATCTTGCCATCCGCGCGATGGATGCGGCAGGGCAGCTCGATGCGCGGCTTCAGGCCCGCGGCGATGCCGAGAATGTCGAACCGCTCGCTGCCGTCGAGCTTCAGGCTCTGGCGATTGGTGCCGTCCTTGAACTGGAGCGGCAATACGCCCATGCCGACGAGGTTCGAGCGGTGGATGCGCTCGAAGCTCTCGGCGATGACGGCGCGCACGCCAAGGAGCCGCGTGCCCTTGGCCGCCCAATCGCGCGACGAGCCGGTGCCGTATTCCTTGCCGGCGATGATGACGAGCGGCACGCCCTCTTTCTGATACTCGATCGCGGCGTCATAGATCGGCATGACCTTGCCGTCGGGCAGATGCTTGGTCATGCCGCCTTCGACGCCGGGCACCATCTCGTTGCGGATGCGGATATTGGCGAAGGTGCCGCGCATCATCACCTCGTGGTGCCCGCGCCGCGCGCCATAGGAGTTGAAATCGGCGGGCCGCACCTGGAAGCCCATGAGATAGGCGCCCGCCGGGCTGTCCTTCTTGATCGAGCCCGCCGGCGAGATGTGATCGGTGGTGATGCTGTCGCCGAGGATCGCGAGCGGCCGTGCCATCGTCACGTCGCTGAGCGGCCCGGGCTCCTTGGGCATGTTGTCGAAATAAGGGGGATGCGCGATATAGGTCGACCCCATATCCCAGGTGAAGGTCATGCCGGTGGCGACTTGTACCTTCCGCCACTCCTCCGGTCCCTGGAAGACATTGCCGTAGCGCTTCTTGAACATGCCGGGATTGAGCGCCCTGCGCACGGTCTCCTCGACTTCCTGGCTCGAGGGCCAGATGTCGCGGAGATAGACCGGCTTGCCGTCGCCGCCGTCCCCCAGCGGATCGGTCGCCAGATCAACATTCATCGAGCCCGCCAGCGCGTAAGCGACGACGAGCGGCGGCGAGGCCAGGTAATTGGCGCGGACATAGGGGTTGATGCGCCCTTCGAAATTGCGGTTGCCGGAGAGCACCGCGGCGACCACGAGATCGCCCTTCTCGACCGCTTCGGCGATCGGATCCGGGAGCGGCCCCGAATTGCCGATGCACGTGGTGCAGCCATACCCCACGAGATTGAAGCCCAACGCGTCGAGATCCTGCTGCAAGCCCGAGGCCGCGTAATAATCGGTGACGACCTGGCTCCCCGGTGCCAGCGAGGTCTTGACCCAGGGCTTCACCTTCAAGCCGCGCTTCACCGCATTGCGCGCCAGAAGCCCCGCGCCGAGCATCACGCTCGGATTGGAGGTGTTGGTGCAGCTCGTGATCGCCGCGATCACGACCGCGCCATCCGCGAGTTCGTAATTCGTGCCCTCGACCTTGACCGCGCGGTTGAGCTTGCTCTTGTCAGTGGTGCCGGCGAGCTTCGGCAGCTCGGCGGCGAAGGATTTGGCGACGCCCGAGAGCGGCACGCGATCCTGCGGCCGGCGCGGCCCTGCAAGCGAGGGCTCCACGGTCGCGAGATCGAGCTCCAGCGTGTCGGTAAAGACAGGTTCGGGCGTCGTCTCGTCATGCCACATGCCCTGCGCCTTGGCATAGGCTTCGACGAGCTTGACGCGCTCGGGATCGCGGCTGCTGAAGGTGAGATAATTGATCGTCACGCGGTCGATCGGGAAGAAGCCGCAGGTCGCGCCATATTCCGGCGCCATGTTGCCGATGGTCGCGCGGTCGGCGAGAGCGAGGCTCGATATGCCGGGACCGTAAAATTCGACGAAGCGGCCGACCACGCCTTTCTTGCGCAGCATCTGCGTCACGGTGAGGACGAGGTCGGTCGCAGTCGCGCCTTCCTTGAGCTTGCCATGCATGCGGAAGCCGACGACCTCGGGCAGCATCATCGAGATGGGCTGGCCCAGCATTGCAGCCTCGGCCTCGATGCCGCCGACGCCCCAGCCCAGCACCGCAAGCCCGTTCACCATCGTCGTGTGGCTATCCGTGCCGACGAGGGTATCGGGATAGGCGATGGTCCGCCCGCCTTCATCGGTGGTCCAGACGACTTGAGCCAGATATTCGAGATTGACCTGATGGCAGATGCCGGTGCCGGGCGGCACGACGCGGAAATTGTCGAAGGCGCTCTGGCCCCATTTCAGGAAGGCATAGCGTTCGCCGTTGCGCTCGAATTCGTACTTCACGTTCTCGGCAAAGGCCTTGGGCGAGGCGAAGGCATCGACCATGACGGAATGGTCGATGACGAGATCGACGGGCGAGAGCGGATTGATGCGCCGGGGATCGCCGCCGAGCTTCTCCATGGCCTGTCGCATCGCCGCGAGATCGACCACCGCGGGCACGCCGGTGAAATCCTGCATGAGCACCCGCGCCGGGCGAAAGGCGATCTCGCGCTCCGAACGGCGCGTCTTCATCCATTCCGCTACCGCCTTGATGTCATCGATACTGACGGTGCGGCCATTCTCCAGGCGCACGAGATTCTCGAGGAGCACCTTCATCGAGAAAGGAAGCCGCGCGACATCGCCGAGCCCCGCGGCCTTGGCGGCGGCGTCGAGGCTGAAATAATCATATTCCTTGCCGTCGACTTTCAAGGTGCGGCGGGTCTTCAGCGAGTCATGGCCGGTGACAGACACGGGCGGTCTCCTGGGCAGGGCGGGCGAATTCCGCATCTGCTGCTACAGCTTAATAGGGCAGAGATCAAGAGAGCCGCGCTTGACCCGTCCGGGCCCGATGCCTTACCTAATCGGCTGCCGACGCATGCCAGATCAGCAAAAAACGCAGGCGCCGAGCGGTATCCTGCACCGATCCGCGGCAGACGGTAGGGGCCGGACCAGGGAGGGTGAGGGATGGCCTTAGTTGAAACAGCTCGTTCGGTGGCGCTTCCGGTCGGACGCGGCGCCCGCGATCGGCTCGACACCTTCCCCAAGCTTCTCCTCGATCGCGCCGCGCGGTCTCCCCACCGGCCGGCGATTCGCGAGAAGAATTTCGGCATCTGGCAGAGCTGGAGCTGGGGCGATACGGCACGCGAGGTGCAAGAGCTTGCGGCGGGTCTCGCCGCCTTGGGTTTCAAACGCGGCGACAAGCTCGGCATCATCGGCGACAATCGCCCGCGGCTCTATTGGGCGATCCCCGCTGCGCAAGCCTTGGGCGGAGTTCCCGTGCCGGTCTACCAGGATGCGGTCGCGGCCGAGATGGAATTCGTCCTCGATCACGCCGAGGTGCGTTTCGTCATCGCCGAGGATCAGGAGCAGGTCGACAAGCTCCTGGCGGTGCGCGAGCGCCTGCCCAGGCTCGAGGGCATCATCTATGACGATCCCCGCGGCATGCGCCACTACGCCTATCCCTTCTTGCACGCCTATGAGGCGATCCAGGAGCAGGGACGGCGCTTCGCCGCGGCGCATCCCGGCTTCCTCGCGCAAGAGATCGCCAAAGGCAAAGGGGACGATCTCGCGGTCATACTCTACACCTCCGGCACCACCGGCCAGCCCAAGGGGGTGATGCTCAGCTTCGACAATGTAATCATCACGGCGCAGAACGCGATCGAGCGCGAAGGCTTGCGCGAGGACGAGGAGGTGCTGGCCTATCTCCCCATCGCTTGGGCAGGGGATCACATCTTCTCCTTCGCCCAGTCCTATTGCGCGGGCTTCTGCGTGAGCTGCCCCGAATCGGGCGCCACGGTCATGATCGATCTGCGCGAGCTCGGCCCCACCTATTTCTTCGCGCCGCCGCGCATCTACGAGAACATCCTGACGCAGGTGATGATCCGCATGGAAGATGCGGGCTGGTTGAAGCGCCGGATGTTCCACTATTTCATGGGCGTGGCGCGGCGCGCCGGCGGGCGCATCCTCGACAAGGAAAGAGTCTCGCCAAAGGACCGCCTGCTCTATTGGCTCGGCGGCATTCTGGTTTATGGACCGCTCAAAAACACGCTGGGGTTCAGCCGCATTCGCCTCGCCTACACCGCGGGCGAGGCGATCGGCCCCGATCTCTTCACCTTCTACCGCTCGCTCGGCATCAACATCAAGCAGCTCTACGCCATGACCGAGGCGTCGATCCTGTGCATCCAGCCGAATGGCGAGGTGAAGCCCAACACGGTGGGAACGCCGGTCGATGGCGTCGAGCTGAAGATCGCGGAGAATGGCGAGGTGCTCTATCGCAGCCCCGGCGTCTTCGCCGGCTATTTCAAGAATGCGCCGGCCACGGCCGAGACCAAGCGAGCCGACGGCTGGGTCCATTCGGGCGATGCCGGCTTCTTCGGCGAGGACGGACACCTTCATATCATCGACCGCGCCAAGGATGTCGGGAAACTCCGCGACGGCACGCTGTTCGCGCCCAAATTCATCGAGAACAAGCTCAAATTCTCTCCTTACATCAAAGAGGCCGTCGCCTACGGCCCCGACCGCCCCTACACCGCCGTGCTCGTCAATATCGACGCCCAGGCGGTCGGCAATTGGGCGGAGCGCCGTGGCATCACTTATGGCGGCTATGCCGATCTCGCCGCGCTCGACGCCGTCTATGATCTCGTCCGCGAGTGCATCGAGCAGGTCAATCGCGACCTGGCGCGGGAGCCGCATCTCGCGGGATCGCAGATCCGCCGCTTCCTCGTGCTGCACAAGGAACTGGACGCCGATGACGGCGAGCTCACGCGGACGCGCAAGGTGCGCCGGCGCTTCATCGGCGAACGCTTCAAGCCGTTTGTCGAGGCGCTATATTCCGACGCCAAGACTGCGCGGATCGAGACCGAGGTGACCTTCGAGGACGGTCGCAAGGGGATGCTCAAGGCCGAGCTCAAGATCGGCGATGCCGCCATCGCGACACCCGCCGCGCCGCTGCGCAAGGCCGGCTGAACGCGATGAGCGCCGCAAAACGGATCGGCGAGCCGATCCTCCGGGCCGACCGCATCAGCCTCGCCTTCGGTGGTGTCAAGGCGCTCACCGATATCAGCATCGAGATCCGCCAGCACGAGATCCTCGCCATCATCGGCCCGAACGGCGCCGGCAAGACCTCGATGCTCAACGTCATCAACGGATTCTATCATCCGCAGCAAGGCACCATCACCTTCAAGGGCGCGACGCGGCGGCGCATGCGGCCCTATCAGGCGGCCGCGCAGGGCATCGCCCGCACCTTTCAGAATGTGGCGCTGTTCCGCGGCATGACGACGCTCGACAACATCATGACGGGACGGCTCCTGCGCATGAAGCGCAATTTCCTCTGGCAGGCGCTGCATTGGGGACCGGCGCTCAAGGAGGAGCTTGAACATCGCGAATTCGCCGAGCGGATCATCGACTTCCTCGAGATCCAGGCGATCCGCAAGACGCCGGTGGGCCAGCTCCCTTACGGCTTGCAGAAGCGGGTCGAGCTCGGCCGCGCGCTCGCCATGGAGCCCGATCTCCTCCTCCTCGACGAGCCGATGGCCGGCATGAATGTCGAGGAGAAGGAAGACATGTCGCGCTTCATCCTCGACGTCAATGACGAGTTCGGCACGACCATGGCGCTCATCGAGCACGATATGGGCGTCGTCATGGACATCTCCGACCGCGTCGTCGTCCTCGATTACGGCCGCAAGATCGCCGATGGAGCGCCCGACGCGGTGCGCGCAGACCGGGCGGTGATCGACGCCTATTTGGGGGTGCCGCATGAATAGAGGTCGTGCCTCGGTTCCCACTCATCCTTCGAGATGCGCCTTTCGGGCGCTCCTCAGGATGAGGCCGCACCCGGTCTCGCCTCATCCTGAGGAGCGAGCAGGGCTCGCGTCTCGAAGGATGAGTGGGGCAGCGCCACCAACGCTTCAGGGAAAGCCGGAGTAGCGGCACATGGACTTCCTCCAAGCGCTCTTCATCGCGCCCTTCGCCAGCATGGCGGAGAACCCGGAATTCCTGCTCGAGGTCGTCATCGGCGGGCTACTGACCGGCGTCATGTACTCGCTCGTCGCGTTGGGCTTCGTGCTGATCTACAAGGCGTCGGGCGTGTTCAATTTCGCGCAGGGCACGATGGTGCTCTTCGCGGCGCTCACCTTCGTCGGCATGCTCGAACGCGGCGTGCCGCTCTGGGGCGCTTTCCTCGTCGCGATTCTCGTGATGGTGGCGCTTGCTTTCGCGATCGAGCGCGTCGTGCTGCGCCCGCTCGTCAATCAGGAGCAGATCATCCTCTTCATGGCGACGATCGGCCTCACCTTCTTCCTGAGCGGCTTCGGCCAGCTCGTCTGGGGCGGCGATGTCCATCCGCTCGATATCGGCATCCCCAAGGATCCGCTCATCATCGGCGGCGTCCTCATCAACGAGTTCGATCTCATCGCCGCCGTCGTGTGCGGCGCGCTGGTGGCGGCGCTTGCCGTCTTCTTCCAGAAGACGGCGGTGGGACGCGCCTTGCGCGCCGTCGCCGATGATCATCAGGCGGCGCTCTCGGTGGGCATTCCGCTCAAATCGATCTGGGTGATCGTCTGGGCGGTCGCCGGCCTCGTCGGCCTCGTCGCCGGGATCATGTGGGGCAGCAATCTGGGCGTTCAGTTCTCGATCTCGCTGGTGGCGCTGAAGGCGCTGCCCGTGCTTATCCTCGGCGGCTTCACCTCGGTACCCGGCGCCATCGTCGGCGGCCTCCTGGTCGGCGCCGGCGAGAAAGTGGCCGAGGTCTTCTGGGGTCCGGCGACGGGCGGCGCCATCGAGGATTGGTTCGCCTATGTGCTGGCGCTCGTCTTCCTGCTGTTCCGGCCGCAGGGTCTCTTCGGCGAGCGCATCATCGAGCGGGTGTGACGGCGATGCTCTACCGCGAGGCAGGACAATTCAAGACGAGCTATGCCGCCGATCAGGCGGTGTTCCCGATTCGCCAGGACCGCTTCCTGATCGTGGCGGCGCTCCTCTTCGCCTATGTCGCGGTGCCGGCGCTCGGCGACGAGTATTGGCTCCTCACCATCATGATCCCCTTCCTCGTCTACGCCTTGGCGGCCTTGGGATTGAACATCCTCACGGGATATGCGGGTCAGCTCTCGCTCGGCACCGGCGGCTTCATGGCGGTGGGCGCCTTCGCCACATACAAGCTCACCACCGCCTTTCCCGGCCTCAACATCGTGCCCGCTCTCCTCCTCGCCGGCGTCGTCACGGCGCTGGTGGGGCTCGTCTTCGGTTTCCCGAGCCTCCGGATCAAAGGCTTCTATCTCGCGGTGGCGACGCTTGCCTCGCAATTCTTTCTCATCTGGATGTTCAACAAGTTTCCCTGGTTCACCAACTACACGGCCTCGGGCGTCATCAGCGCGCCGGCGCGTGCGGTGTTCGGTCATTTCTACGTGACCGGCGCCGAGGCGAACCCGGTCGACAAATATCTCTTCGTGCTGACGGTCGTGGCGGTCCTGGCGCTCGTCGCCAAGAACCTCGTGCGCGGCCGCATCGGCCGCTCCTGGATGGCGATCCGCGACATGGACATCGCCGCCGAGATCATCGGCATCAGGCCACTCAGAGCCAAGCTTCTCGCTTTCGCCGTGAGCTCCTTTTATTGCGGCATTGCCGGCGCGATGTGGGCCTTCATTTATACGGGCGGCGTCGAGCCGCTCGCCTTCGATATCGACCGCTCCTTCCAGATCCTCTTCATGATCATCATCGGCGGGCTCGGCAGCATTTTGGGGTCGTTCCTCGGCGCCGGCTTCATCGTGCTCCTGCCGATCTTCCTCGACAATGTGCCGCGGCAATTGGGACTCGCGATCCCGGTCAATACCGTGACCAATCTGCAATCGATGATCTTCGGCGCGCTCATCATCTTCTTCCTGATCGTCGAGCCGCGCGGGCTCGCACGGCTTTGGCAGCTCGGCAAAGAGAAGCTGCGGATGTGGCCGTTTCCCTATTGAATCCGCGGGGCGCGGCGCCACCACCGATAAAGCAACAGCCTCCGATCGCCGTTATCGTTAACGGGCGATTTACGCGGCCCGGTTAAACTTACGGTTTCAGCTTTCCCCGGGCTTGTCGTGGCATACCCCGTCTCGGTCGAACGCGTCATTCGCAGCCGCTCCCTGCGGGTGGCGGTGTCATTGCTGCTGATCGGATTGGGCATTTGGGCCTTTCTGCCCTATGTCATCTATCGGGTGGCGTCGTCGGCCTTTGTCAACGCCGAGTTGGTGCGTGTGACGGCTCCCATCACCGGCCAGCTCACGCCCGATCTGCCGCGCAAAGGCGCCTTCATCGATCGCGCGGAGACGGTGAGCCTCATCCAGTCGCTCTCGCCCGATCGCCGCCACCTGCTGGCGCTCGACCAGGATTACGCCGTCGCCCAGCAACGCATCACCCTGGCACGCACCCAGCTTGACGACATCGCCGCCATGGATCGCGAATTGGCGCAACGCATGGAAACCTACCGCGCCGCGATGATGGCGCGGATCGGCCACGAGATCGAAGAGACGGAAGCGGAGAAATCCGGCTGCCTCGCCGAGGCGCGGCTGCGGCGCGATGCGGGCACGCGGCTGGAGGAGCTCGTCAAGCTCGGCCTCGCGCCGTCGATCCGCTCGGCCGACACCCTCGCCTCCCGCGAAACGACCTCGGCACGCTGCAAAATGGCGCAAGCGCGTCTCGATCGCCTCACGGTCGAGCGCAGCGCGGCAGAGAAGGGCGTGTTTCTGCGCGACGGCGAGAACGACGTGCCCTATTCGCAGCAGCAGCGCGACCGGCTCGTGCTGCGCCGCCAGGGAATCGAGGCGGAAATCTTGCAGGAGACCGCGCGCAGCACGCAACTCGCCGCCGAAATTGCCGAGGAGCGCCATCGGGTCGAGCACGCCTCGCAATATGATTTGCGCCTGCCACCGAGCCATGTGGTGTGGTCGCTCGCCGCGAGTCCGGGTTCGGCCGTCACCGAAGGCCAGACGATCCTCGACCTCGCGGATTGCCGGCGGCGTTTCGTGGTGGTCGATCTTCCGGAACGGGATTTCGAGGCGATCAAGGCGGGCGACGCGGCGGCCATTCGCCTGGTCGGCAGTAGCGAGTGGCTCGTGGGACGGGTTCAGCAGGTCCGCGGCTCGGCCGCGCGTTCGGACGAGCGCCTGCTGGCGGCCCAGGTGCTGGGACCCAATCCCGGCAGCATCAGCGTCGAGATCTCGATCCCGCCCGAGGCGCCGCCCGCCAATCGCAATAATTTCTGCGATATCGGCCGGCTCGCCGAAGTCCGCTTTCAACGCGCGAGCCTGGGCCTCGCCGAGAAGCTCGGTGGAGTGCAACGGCTCATCGGCGACGCCTGGATGCGCCTCAAAGGCGCATCAGCGGTGGCGAGTCGCTAATTTGCCGCCGGACACGCTGCCGCTTCTGCCGATCTTCGCGCCGACGCTCGTGACCTTCGGCGCGGTCTACCTGCTCGGACCGGCCTTGCCGCTCCACCGCCGCTGGGCGCGGGGCGTGGTTTTCGCCGCCGTCTGGCTCATCATCCTGCGCTATGTCGTGTGGCGGGTGGTCGACACGGTCTGGCCCGCAAGCGGGACATGGTACGAGGTCGGCTGGGTGTGGTTCTGCCTCCTGGTCGAGGGGATCGCCCTTGCCGATGCGTTCATTCTCTATCTCGGTTTCCTCCGGACCAGCGATCATCGTGCGATGGCGGATGCGCATGAGGCGCGGCTGCGCGCGATGCCGCCGGAAGCGCTGCCGACGGTCGATGTCTACATACCGACCTACAACGAGCCCATCGAGGTCCTGGAAAAGACCATCACCGGCGCGCTCTTTCTCGAATATCCCAACCTCAATGTCTGGGTGCTCGACGACGGAAGGCGGGCCTGGCTCAAGGAGTTCTGCGAGGCCAAGGGTGCCGGTTACATTACGCGTCCCAACAATGCGCATGCCAAGGCCGGCAACATCAACCACGCCCTGACCAAGACGGATGGCGAGTTCGTCGCCGTCTTCGACGCCGATTTCATCGCGCAACGCAACTTCCTGCTGCGCACCATGGGCTTCTTCGACGACCCCTCGGTCGGGATCGTGCAGGTGCCGCACACCTTCTACAATCACGACCCGATGCAGGCGAATCTGACCCTGCGCAAGACCCTGCCGGACGATCAGCGGTTCTTCTTCGAGGCCATCATGCCGAGCCGCGACGGCTGGAACGCCGCCTTCTGCTGCGGCTCGAATTCGGTCACGCGGCGGTCGGCGCTCCGCGCCGTGGGCGACGCGCTGCCGACGCGATCGATCACCGAGGACATGCTGCTCAGCCTCATCATGCTGCGTCAGGGATACGTGACGCGCTATCTCTGCGAGCGCCTGGCCTTCGGCCTGGCGCCTGAAAGCCTCAAGGCATTCTTTGTTCAGCGCCAACGCTGGGCGCGCGGCGCGACGCAAATCCTTTTTCTGCCGGAGGGGCCGATCGGGCGGAATCTCAGCCTCGTCCATCGCCTGCTCTTCCTGCCCACTCATTGGCTGTCGCAAAGCGTGATGCTGCTGATGAGCTGCATCACGCCGCTCGTCTTTCTCTGGACCGGGCTCGCACCGCTCACGCATGTCACCGTGGAATCCGTGCTCTTCTACCTCGTCCCGATGGTGCTTGCGGTCATCGGCGGCATTCGCGTCTATGCGCCTCGCCAGTATTTCCCGCTTGCGGCACAAGTCCTCGGCACTTTCCAGAGCTTCAAGATCCTGCCGACGGTGCTGCTCACCCTGATCAAGCCGCAAGGCCACGTCTTCAAGGTCACGCCCAAGGGCGGCGATGCGAAGCGATCCGCCTATGAACGCGGGATCTTCTGGAGCAGCGCGGCGCTCATTGGCCTGACCGCCGCCGGCCTTCTCGCCAATGTCATGCCCGAATGGCGCATCGTCAGTCAGACCGCGCTTTTGCCGATGGTGGCGATCTGGAGCGTCATCAATATCGTGGTCCTCATTCTCGTCTGCATGATGTCGCTGCAAGCGCCGATGCATCGCGGCGAGGAGCGGTTCGCCGTCGACGAGCCGGTCTCGCTCTTCGATCGCAGCGGCATGCTGGCGATCGCGCGGATCAAGGACGTTTCGCTGTCGGGCATCGGCATCGCGTTCGACGAGGGGCGGCCTTTGGCGGTCGATATCGGTCAGCCGTTGCGCCTCTTCCTTCAGGAAGTCGGCTTCGTCGCGGGCGTCGTCGTACGTCGCCGCGAGGGATTTCTCGGCATCCGCTTCGATCTGCCGCTATCGGTCGAGCGCGACTTGCTGATCCGCAAACTGTTCACGGCCGGCCTCGACACGATGACGGTGACGGCATCGCTCTTCTCCGTGACGGGCGCCATGCTCAGAAGCATCTGGTCGGCACGCACCGCTCTCTCCGAGACCGTCTCGGATCCCGAGGCGAGCGATGCGCTGCAGGACGCCAATGTCGCCGCCGAAAAGTTGCCGGCGGCGAGCCTTGTGGTGCGGCCGCTTCGGCAAACCGCCCGATTGGCCGAGCTGGCCGCGGAGCGCCGTACGCTCGCGGCCTAGGAGGCATTGGCGGCGCGAGGAGCCTTCGGATCATTTGCGCCGCTCGACCGAAGGCGGTAGTCTGGTTTATCGGAAAAATAAAGATGCAACTATTTCAGGGCTCACGGCTCACTCTGGGAGGGTGGAATGCGTCTGAGAAATGCGTGGTTGGTCGCCGCGACGCTCGGCGTCGTCGGCTTCGGGTTTGCCGCTGGCGAGGCGCTGGCGCAGGCCAACGAGCAATTCATTCCGCGTCTGGTCTATCGCACGGGCGCCTATGCGCCCAACGGCATTCCCTTCGCCAACGGCTATGCCGATTACCTCGACATGATCGATGCGCGCGATGGCGGCGTGAACGGCGTCAAGATCACCTATGAGGAATGCGAGACCGGCTATAACAACGACAAGGGCGTCGAATGCTACGAGCGCCTCAAGAACAAGGGACCGACCGGCGCCTCCCTCGTCGACCCGCTCTCGACCGGCATCACCTACGCGCTGATCGAGCGCGGCACGGCTGACAAGATTCCGATCATCTCGATGGGATATGGCCGCGCGGATGCGAGCTATGGCGCGGTATTCCCCTATGTCTTCACCTTGCCGGCAACCTATTGGGCGCAGGCCGATGGCTGGGTGAAATATGTCGCTCAGCAGGAAGGCGGCACCGACAAGCTCAAGGGCAAGAAGATCGCGTATGTCTATCACGACAGCGCCTATGGCAAGGAGCCGATCGCCACGCTCGAGAAGCTCTCGGCCAAATACGGCTTTACCTTGGTGAAATTCGCGGTCTCGCCGCCCGGCATCGAGCAGAAGGCGACATGGCTGCAAATCCGTCAGCAGCGCCCGGCCTGGGTCTTTATGTCGGGCTGGGGCGTGATGAACTCCACCGCCATCAAGGAAGCGGCGGCGGTGGGCTATCCGATGGATCATTTCATCGGCAATTGGTGGTCGGGCTCGGAGACCGATGTCGAGCCCGCGGGCAAGGCCGGCATCGGCTATAAATCCGCCACCTTCCATGGCGCCGGCACGGACTACGTCGTCATCAAGGACATCCTGAAATATGTCTATGACAAGGGCGGCGGGCACGGTCCCAAGGACAAGGTCGGCGAGGTCCTTTACAACCGCGGCGTCATCAACGCCATCTATGATCTCGAGGCCATTCGCACCGCGCAGGAGCATTTCGGCAAGAAGCCGCTCAAGGGCGAGCAGGTGCAATGGGGCTATGAGCATCTCAACATCACGCCCAAGCGCATCGCCGAGCTCGGTGCCGAAGGCCTGATGGTGCCGATCGCCTTGTCCTGCGCCAATCACGAGGGCGGTGGCCAAGTGCGCATCCAGCAATGGGACGGCCAGCATTGGAAGTTCGTCTCGGACTGGATCTCGCCGGACCGCCAGATGATCGAGCCGATGTACAAGGAATCGGCGCTGCAATACGCCAAGGAGAAGGGCATCACGCCGCGCGACTGCTCAACGCAGTCGGCCGAGGCGAAGTAACCTCGCGGATCTCTCATCCCCCTCTCCCCCGACGGGGAGAGGGTCGGGATGAGGGCACCCTGCTGCCGAGACGCAAAAATGACCGCCGGCGACGCGCTCCTCCGCGTCAACAATATCGAAGTCATCTACAACCGCGTCATCCTCGTCTTGAAGGGCGTGTCGCTCGACGTGCCCAGGGGCGGGATCGTCGCGCTCTTGGGCGCCAATGGCGCGGGCAAGACCACGACTTTGAAGGCGATTTCCAATTTGTTGCGGGCCGAGCGCGGCGACGTCACCAAGGGCACGATCACCTATGCCGGCGAGCGGGTCGACAAGCTCACGCCCAACGATCTCGTGCGCCGCGGCGTCGTCCAAGTGATGGAGGGCCGGCATTGCTTCGGCCATTTGACGGTCGAGGAGAACCTGCTGACCGGCGCCTTCACGCGCCGCGACGGCCGCCCCAATGTCCGCCGCGACCTCGACAAGGTCTATGATTATTTCCCGCGCCTGAAGCAGCGCAAGGACGGGCTCGCCGGCTACATCTCCGGCGGCGAGCAGCAGATGACGGCGATCGGCCGCGCGCTCATGGCCGATCCGAAACTCATCCTTCTGGACGAGCCGTCGATGGGTTTGGCGCCGCAGATCGTCGAGGAGATCTTCGAGATCGTGCGCCGGCTCAACCGCGACAGCGGCGTGAGCTTTCTGCTCGCCGAGCAGAACACCAATATCGCGCTGCGCTATGCCGATTGCGGCTACATCCTCGAGAATGGCCGCGTCGTCATGGATGGCGAAGCATCGGCGCTGCGCAGCAACGAGGATGTGAAGGAGTTCTATCTCGGCCTTTCCTCGACCGGGCGCAAGAGCTACCGCGAGGTCAAGCATTATCGCCGGCGCAAGCGCTGGCTCGCCTGAGCCGATGACGGGAATGTGAACGGATTTCGCTCAGGAGTCGGAAAGCCGCACGAGAAATCATCTTTTCGCCACGATTCGGGCGAATAGGCGACGCATTCCCGGTGTCTTTTAGGAGCGTACGAGAGACGTCTTCGGCTCGTCTCCGTCCTTCGCAGCGGTCTTCCCCCGACCGCTAAAATCGACGGCCCCGGTCCCTCCCCCCCGACCGGGGCCGTCAGTTTTTGTGGCGCAGCCGGGGGGCATCCATGCATCATCGACCGCCATTTCCACCTCTATTTTCGCCTCCATCTCGCGCGCCGGCATGTCAGCCCCCTCCGACCTCCCCTTGCCCAGCGGCGGCTTCTGCGGCCGGAGCCTCGCCTGCCGGCGCGGCGAGCGGCTGGTCTTCGCCCGCCTCTCCTTCTGCGTCCCGGCGGGCGGCGCCCTCGTTCTCGCCGGCCCCAACGGGAGCGGCAAGTCGAGCCTCTTGCGTCTCATGGCCGGGCTCACGCCCCCCGAATCGGGTGATCTTCTCTGGGACGGCACCCCCATTGCGGAGGATCGGGCGGCGCACCGGGCGCGGCTTTGCTTCATCGGCCATCAGGAGGCGGTGAAGCCGGTGCTGACGGTCGCCGAAACGCTCGCCTTCTGGGCCGGCATGCAGGGCGACAGCCGCGGCGTCGAGGCGGCGCTCGCGCGGTTCCGGCTCGCGCCCTTGGCCCGCTCGCCCTGCCGGCTCCTCTCGGCCGGGCAGCGCCGCCGCCTGGCGCTCGCGCGCCTCGTGGCGAGCCCGGCGCCGCTTTGGCTCCTCGACGAGCCCGCGACGGGGCTCGATGCCGAGGCGCAAGCTGATCTCGCCGCCGTCATCGCCGAGCATCGCCGCAATGGCGGGCGCGTCGTCCTCTCGACCCACACGCCTTTGGCGATCGAGAATGCCATGCCCCTCTCGCTCCTCGATTTCGCGCCGCGGCGCGCGGCATGAGCGCCTTCCGCCGGCTCGTCGCGCGCGACCTGCGCCTGGCCCTGCGCCAGGGCGGCGATGCCGCGACGGTGGTGGCGTTCTTCGTCCTGACCGTCGTTCTTTTCCCCTTCGGCGTCGGCCCCGAGGCGGCGCTCCTGGCGCGCATTGCGGCCGGCATCGTCTGGGTGACGGCGCTCCTCGCCGCTCTCCTGTCGCTCGAACGCATCTTCCAGGCCGATTACGAGGATGGCAGCCTCGAGGCGCTTGCCCTGATGCCGCTGCCCTTGGAGGCGCAGGTGCTGGCCAAGTGCCTCGCGCATTGGCTCGTCACCGGATTGCCACTGACGCTGGTGGCGCCGCTGCTGGCGCTCCTCCTGCATCTCGATGCCGCGGGTTATCCGGCACTCCTTCTCGGCATGGCGCTCGGCACGCCCACCTTGAGCCTGATCGGCGCCATCGGCGCGGCGTTGAGTCTGGGCGCGCGGCGCGGCGGCGTGCTGCTCTCGCTGCTCGTCCTGCCGCTCTACATTCCCGTGCTGATCTTCGGCGTCGCCGCCATCGAGGCGGCGATCGGCGGCTTTCCCGCGCGGCCCCATCTGCTGCTGCTCGGCGCGTTGCTCGCCGCCGCCCTGCCGCTCGCCCCGCTCGCCGCCGCCGCCGCGCTGCGCCAGGCGTTGGAGTAGCGACACCGATGTCATGGCCTTCGCCGGCCGATTTGCGCTAGAACCGCCCCATGCACCGCTTCGCCAATCCCGCTCGTTTCATGCGCCTTTCGGCGGCACTCCTGCCGTGGTGTGCGGTGGCGAGCGCGCTTCTCATCGGCATCGGGCTGTATCTCGCGCTTTTCGTCGCACCGCCCGATTATCAGCAGGGCGAGGCCGTGCGCATCATGTTCATCCATGTGCCCGCCGCCTGGATGGCGAGCTTCGTCTATGCGGTGATGGCGCTCGCCAGCGCCATTGCGCTGATCTGGCGCCATCCGCTCGCCGACATCGCGGCGCAAAGTGCCGCACCGCTCGGCGCGGGCTTCACGCTTCTCTGCCTCGTCACGGGATCGCTCTGGGGCGAGCCGATGTGGGGGACATGGTGGGTGTGGGACGCGCGGCTCACCTCCGTGCTCGTGCTTTTCTTCCTCTATCTCGGCTATATCGCGCTGGTGAACGCCTTCGACGAGCCGGTGCGCGGCGCGCGCGCCGGCGCGATCCTGGCGCTGGTCGGCGTCGTCAATCTCCCCATCATCAAATTCTCGGTCGACTGGTGGAACACGCTCCATCAACCCGCAAGCGTGTTCCGCATGGGTGGCCCCACCATCGACGCCTCGATGCTGTGGCCATTGCTGATCATGGCGCTGGGCTTTACGCTACTCTTCGTGACGTTGCTGATGATCCGCATGCGGACCGCGCTCATCGCCGCGAAGATCCGCGCGCTGCGGGTCGCCGAGATCGAATTCTGATGCAAGGCATCGACGCGTTTCTGGCGATGGGCGGCTATGCCCAATTCGTGTGGCCCGCTTATGGGCTGGCGCTGATCGTGCTCGGCGGCTTGACGGTAGAGAGCCTCTCGGCCTATCGCCGCCGGCAGCGCGAGCTCGATCTCCTGCAGGGCGGGCGGCAAGAGGCGCGGCGATGACCCGCAAGCGCCGCCGCCTTCTCGCCGTCCTCGCCGGGCTCGGCATGCTGGGGCTCGCGACCGCGCTCGTGCTGAGCGCCTTCAGCGACAATCTCGTCTTCTTCTACACGCCGAGCGACATCAAGACGAAATCGCTTCCCGAGGGGCGGCGCATGCGCATCGGCGGTCTCGTCGAGCCGGCGAGCGTCGAGAAAAGCGCCGACGGCAAGACCGTCGCCTTCCGCGTGACCGACGGCGCAAACGACGTGCCCGTGACCTATGCCGGCGCGCTGCCCGATCTCTTCCGCGAGGGCCAGGGCGTGGTGATCGAAGGCGCGCTGGGCAAGGATCATGTGATCCATGCGGCAACTGTGCTGGCGAAGCACGACGAGCGCTACATGCCGCCCGAGGTCGCCGAAGCCTTGAAGCGTTCGGGCCATTGGCAGGGCGAGCATCCGCCCCAAGGAGCGAAGACGCCGTGATCACCGAGCTCGGCCATTTCGCGCTGATCCTCGCGCTCTGTCTTGCGGCGCTGCAATCGACGCTGCCGCTCGCGGGCGCCGCGCGCCGCCATCTCGGCTGGATGGCGGTGGGCCAAAGCACCGCGCTCGCGCAATTCGTGCTGGTGGCGCTCGCCTTCGCCGCCCTCGTCCACGCCTATGTCACCTCGGATTTCTCGGTGGTGAATGTCGCCGAGAACAGCCATTCGACGAAGCCGCTCCTCTACAAGATCACCGGCGTCTGGGGCAATCACGAAGGCTCGATGCTGCTCTGGGTGCTGATCCTCTCGCTCTTCGGCGGCGCGGTCGCGTGGTTCGGCGATAATCTGCCGCCCGCCTTGCGCGCGCGCGTGCTGGCGGTGCAAGGTATGATCGGGTTCGGCTTCCTGCTCTTCATCCTGCTCACTTCCGATCCCTTCCATCGCCTCGTGCCGGCGCCGCTCGACGGGCGCGGCCTCAACCCGATCCTTCAGGATCCCGGCCTCGCCTTTCATCCGCCTTTCCTCTATCTGGGATATGTCGGCTTCTCCGTCTCCTTCAGCTTCGCCGTCGCCGCCCTCATCGAGGGCCGCGTCGATGCGGCCTGGGCGCGCTGGGTCAGGCCTTGGACCTTGGCCGCGTGGTGTGCGCTCACCATCGGCATCGCCATGGGAAGCTGGTGGGCCTACTACACGCTGGGCTGGGGCGGCTGGTGGTTCTGGGACCCGGTGGAGAATGCGTCCTTCATGCCCTGGCTCGTCGGCACGGCGCTCCTCCATTCCGCGATCGTCGTCGAGAAGCGCGATGCGCTCAAGAGCTGGACCATCCTGCTCGCGATCGTCACCTTCTCGCTCTCGCTCATCGGCACCTTCCTCGTGCGCTCGGGTGTCCTGACCTCGGTCCATGCCTTCGCCGTCGATCCCGCGCGCGGCACTTTCATCCTGCTCTTGCTGCTCGTCGCCATCGGCGGCTCACTCTCGCTCTATGCGATCCGCGCGCCGGCGCTCAGGGGCGGCGGCATCTTCGCGCCGATCTCGCGCGAGGGCGCGCTGGTGCTCAACAATCTCCTGCTCGCGACCTGCGCCGCCACCGTCTTTCTCGGCACGCTCTATCCGCTCTTTCTCGACGCCGTGGGCGGGCCGAAATTGTCGGTGGGCTTCCCCTTCTTCAACCGCACCTTCGTGCCGCTGATGGTGCCGGCGCTGCTCGCCGTCGCCTTCGGACCCATGCTCGCCTGGAAGCGCGGCGATCTCGTCGGCGCCTTGCAGCGCCTCTGGATCGCGTTTGCCGCGGCGCTCGTCATCATCCTCATCGGTCTCTACGCCACCGGCGGCGGGCCGGTGCTCGCCGTGCTTGGCCTTGGCCTCGCGATGTGGGTCTTCGCCGGCTCGGCCGTCGAATGGGCGGAGCGCGTGAAGCTCGGCCGCGCGGCGCTCGCCGAGAGCTGGCGCCGCGCGCGCCACCTGCCGCGCGCGAGCCACGGCATGACGCTCGCCCATATGGGGCTCGCCGTCACCGTCGCCGGCATCGCGGCTTCGGCCTGGCAGGTCGAGCGCATCGAGATCATGCGGCCCGGCGAGGATCTGCCGCTCGCCGGCTATACGCTGCGTCTCGACGGCGTCGCCAAGGTCGCGGGCCCCAACTTCACCGCCGACCGCGCCACTATTACGGTGCTGCATGACGGCCAGCGCGTCGCGGTGATGCAGCCGGAAAAGCGCTTCTTCCCCGTCCAGCAGATGCCGACGAGCCTGACCGCGATCCACACGACATTGCTCGCCGATCTCTATCTCGCGCTCGGCGATGCCGACGGCAAGGGCGGGTGGACCCTGCGCGCCTATTGGAAGCCGCTGGTGCCGTGGATCTGGATCGGCGCCGTGGTGATGGCGGCGGGCGGCGTGGTGAGTCTCAGCGACCGGCGCTGGCGGGTGGGCATCGCGGCGCGGCGGGCGCGCGGTGTTACGCAAGCCGCGGAGTAAAAGACGATGAATTGTGCCTGCTGCCCTACTCATCCTTCGAGACGCGCCTTTCAGGCGCTCCTCAGGATGAGGTATCCAGCTTTCCTCATCCTGAGGAGCGAGCGAAGCTCGCGTCTCGAAGGATGAGTGAGGCCGCGTGACGGACGCATGAACGCCTTCCTCTACATCCTCCGCTGCGCCGACGGCGCCTACTACGTGGGCACGACCCGCGGCACCTTGGAGAACCGCGTGGCTGAGCACAATGCCGGGCATTTCGGCGGTTACACGGCGAAGCGCCGGCCAGTGACGCTTGTCTTTGCACAGGATTTCGACCGCATCACAGACGCGATTGCGGCGGAGCGGCAGGTGAAGGGATGGCGGAGAGAAAAGAAGGAGGCGCTGATCCGTGGCGAGTTCGAGCTGTTGCCAATATTGGCGAGACGTGGTCGCGCCGACGCCGGAGCTCGGCCCCACTCATCCTTCGAGACGGCCGCTACGCGGCCTCCTCAGGATGAGGAAAATAGTGGACCTCGTCCTGAGGAGCCGCCGCAGGCGGCGTCTCGAAGGACGAGTGGGGAAGCCGCACGAACCGAGCCGTCGTGATGCGCCGCCTCCTCTATCTCCTCCCCATTCTCCTCTTCGCCGTGGTGGCCGCCTATTTCGCGCGGGTGCTCACCTCCGGGCGCGATCCGTCGCTGTTGCCCTCGGCGCTCATCGACAAGCCCGCGCCGGCTTTCGATCTCGCCGGGCTCAACGGTGCGCCGAAGCTGTCGCGCGCGGCGCTCGCGGGCCAAGTCGTGCTCGTCAATTTCTTCGCCTCCTGGTGCGTGCCTTGCCGGGCCGAGCATCCCTTGCTGATGCGGCTCAGCGAAGAGGAGCATGTGCCCCTCTTCGGCATTGCCTATAAGGACAAGCCGGCCGATGCCGCGCATTTCCTCGAACAGCTCGGCGACCCCTATCGCCTGGTCGGGCTCGATGAGAGCGGACGGACGGGCATCGATTTCGGCGTCTATGGCGTGCCCGAGACCTATCTCATCGACAAGGCGGGCCATATCCGCTTCCGCTATGTGGGACCGCTCACGGCCGAGGCCTTCGAGCACGAGCTTCTGCCGCGGCTGCGCGCGCTCGAGCGCTCATGAAGCGGCTCGCGCTCATGCTGTGCCTCATCCTCTCGCTGGCGCCGGCGGCGCTGGCGGTCGAGCCGCGCGAGCGCCTGGCCGATCCCGCGCTCGAGGCGCGCGCCCGCGCGCTGTCGCAAGAGCTGCGCTGCCTCGTCTGCCAGAACGAATCGATCGACGATTCCGGCGCCGATCTCGCGCATGATCTGCGCGTGTTGTTGCGCGAGCGGATCGCCGCCGGCGACAGCGATAGCCAAGCGCTCCACTTCATCGTCGCGCGCTACGGCGATTTCGTGCTGCTGAAGCCGCCGGTCGAGCCTGCGACCTATGTGCTCTGGTTCGGGCCGGCCGCGGTGCTGGCGGCAGGCGCCCTTGGTGCTGTGCTCTATCTGCGCCGCCGCCCGCGCCAGTTGGCGGAGCCGGTGCCGCTGAGCGAGGGCGAGCGGCAACGCCTGGCGCAGCTCGTCGCCGAGGATGAGCGCTGATGCTGCTCGCTCTTGCGCTTGCCGTCATGACGATCGCCGTGGTGGGCACGGTCGTGGTGCCGCTCATGCGGAGCGCGCGGGTGGCACCCGACCGCGCCGCCTTCGACCGTGCCGTCTATCGCGATCAGCTCAAGGAGCTCGAACGCGACGAGGCGCGCGGGCTCATCGACGCAACCCAGGCCCGGACCGCGCGGCTCGAAATCGAACGCCGCCTTCTCGCCGCCGATGCGGCGCCGGAGGCGGCGGTGCCGCGCGGCGCGGGCAGCCCGATCCTGGCCGTGACGCTCGCGCTCCTCATGCCCGCCGCGGCGGCGATCTTCTACTTGGCGCTCGGCCGGCCGGGCGTGCCCGACCAGCCCTGGGCGTCGCGCGGCCCCGAGCGCGCGCTTGCCGCCGCCAACGGCCATGTCGATCTCGAGAAGACCGCGGCCTCGCTCGCCGCGAAGCTCAAAGCCGAGCCGGAGAACGAGCAATCCTGGCTGCTCCTCGCGCGGACCGAGGCGGCGCTCGGCCATTGGCAGAAGAGCGCCGATGCCTATCAGCAGGCGATGCAGCTTTCGAAGGGCAGTCCCGAGATCGCGGCGTCCTATGGCGAGATGCTGGTGATGGCGGCCGATGGCATGGTGCCCCCGAGAGCGCGCGAGATCTTCACCGCCGCCTTGGCGCATGATCCGGCCAATCTGGCGGCGCGATACTATCTGGCGCTGGGCCAGGCGCAAGCGGGCGATGCCGCGGCGGCGATCGCGGCCTGGCAGAAGCTTGCGGGCGATTTGCCGGCGGAGTCGCCGCTGCGCCAGGAGTTGGGGACGCGCATCGCCGATACGGCGAAGGCGGCAGGGCTGCCCGCGCCCGAGCTCGCCGCGCCGGCCCGCGGCCCGAGCAGCGCCGATATGGCGAAGGCGGCCGAGATGACGCCCGAAGAGCGCCAGCGGATGATCCGCGGCATGGTCGAGACCCTCGCCGCCAAGCTTCAAGCCAATCCGCAGGATCTCGAAGGCTGGATGAAGCTCGGCCGCGCCTATGCCGTGCTCGGCGAGCGCGACAAGGCGGCCGATGCCTATGCGCATGCGGCGGCGCTCAAGCCCGACGATCCCGAGATCCTCCTGAACGAGGCGAGCGCCCTGGTTGCGGGGCAGAAGCCGGAAACGCCGGTGCCGGAACGCGCCGTGGCGCTCTTGAAGCGCGTCGAGGCGATGAGGCCGGATCAGCCGGCGGCGCTCTGGTATCTCGGCCTCTCAGCGGCGCAGCAACACAATTTCGCCGCGGCGAAAGATTATTGGCAGCGACTGCTGGTCCAGCTTCCCGCCGGCAATGAGCATGACGCGGTCAATGCCGCGCTGGCGGCGCTGGAGAAGAAGTAGCGGCCGGCGGGGAGCGGTCGCAATATAGAGCTTGTTGAGCATGATGGCGGCTCGTGCAATCTTGGCTTGATCATTCCGCATGATCGGTCAAGGATCAGCGGATGCACCCCGCGCCGCCATCGGAAGCACCGCCCCTTGCCGAATGGCATCCGAAGGTGAGGCGGCTCTTCGCCTATTGGCATTCGATCCGTCCGGCGCCCGAGCTTCTGCCGGGGCGGCAGCATTTCGATCCGCTCGACATCGCCGACCTCATGCCCTCGGTCTTCATGCTCGAGCGCGCGGCGGGGTCCGGACGGTTCCGCTACCGTTTGGTCGGAACGCGCGTCGTCGGCGCAATGCAGCGCGACGTCACCGGCCAGTGGTATGACGAGGCGCATCCCGGCGCGCCCGACCACCCCTTGCACAAATATTTCCTGGAGCGGATCAAGCGTGGGGAGCCGACTTGGCGGCGCGGCCGGCCCTGGCTCCATGTCGATCCCGACATCTACGGGATCGAGCAGGTCGTCCTGCCCATGGCGCGCGACGGCAAGACGGTGGATCTGTTGCTGATCATCACCGTCTTCTTCGGCCGCGACGGCCAGGAGGCGTTTCGGTGATGAAGAAACGCCGCTTTCGCCCCCTTCTCCGCCCCTCGGGGCGGAGAAGGACGGGATGAGGTGGGGGATTCCAGAGCGCCCGCCGAGCGGTCTCCTCCACCCACCTCATCCTAAATCCTTCTCCGCCCTGAAGGACGGAGAAGGACTTTCATCACCCCTGCGGCTGCGGCTCCGGCGGGGCGGGCGGGCGGTTGCGGCGGTCGTTGAGGAACTGGTCGAACTCGGCCTTGTCCTTGGCAAAGCGCAGCCGGTCAAGGAAGTCGCGGAACTCGCGCTCCTCCTCTTCGAGCCGCTTCAGCGTCTCGGCGCGATACTCGTCGAAGGCGCGGTTGCCCGAGGAAGGCGGCCGGCGCTCGCCGCCATGCCAGCGCTCCGCCATCTCCTGCATGCGCCCCATCTTCTCCTGGAAGCGCTCCATCTTGCGCTGCCAGCGATCGCCATGTCTCCCGCATCCCATCCTTCCGCTCCCTATGAGAAAGGCCAGCATGGCAAGGCCCAGTGGCCAGAACACGATGAAGCTCGCCACCATCAATGCGATCCAGGCGGGCTTGCCGATATCGTCCAGGCGCGCCGCGATGCCCATCTTCGGCTCCATGTTAATGTTATTAACATTCACATACTTCATCTCGCCCCGCCGACTTGTCAATAGGGCGTCTCAGGAATTTTTGGACGGCGCGTCTCCCGGCCCGATGCCGAGCCCCTGGAGATAGACGAGCACGCCCGCTTCCAAGAGATCCTCAGCCGACATGGGCAGCTTGCGGCGGCCGTCATCGGCGCGGGCGAAGAGCGAGGCGATGCCATGCGACATCGCCCAGATATGGAGCGCCATCATCAGGGCCGGCGGGCGCTTTTCCGGCGGCAGCCGCGCCGCCAAGGTTTCGGAGGCGGAACGAAGCACGGCAAAGGCCCGCTCGCTTGCCAGCAGCAATTCCGGATAGGCATCGATCGGCACGCCCGCTTCGAACATTGCCGCGTAATAGGCGGGCTCGTTGCGGGCGAAGGCGAGATAGGCCTTGCCGACATTCTCGAAGGCGGTCATCGGATCGGGCTTGCCGCCGCTCCAGGCAAGGTTCAGTTCGGCACCGAAACGTTCGAAGCCCTGGCGCGCGACATCGGCCATGAGGGCGTCGCGGTCGCGGAAATGGCGATAGGGCGCGGCCGGGCTGACGCCGGCGGCGCGCGCGGCCTCGGCGAAGGTGAAGCCGATCGGCCCCTTCGCCGCGATGAGGTCGAGGGCGGCGGCGATCAGCGCTTCGCGCAGATTGCCGTGGTGATAGCCGCGACGGCCATGTCGATCGCCCGGACCGGACCAGCTCATGTGAATAGCTCTTACATCAATTGTGCCGCCGCCGCAGCCGGAATATGGTTTGTCCCGGCGATAGAGAGGGAGGGCGGCATGGGGCAGGTTCAGGGGAAAGTGGCGATCGTCACCGGCGGCGCCTCGGGCATCGGCGAGGCTTGCGCCGAGCTGCTGGCGCGCGAGGGGGCGAGCGTCGTCGTCACCGATATCGATGACATCAGAGGCGGCGCCGTCGCCGATCGGATCACCGCCGCGGGCGGCAAGGCGCAGTTCCGGCACCAGGATGTGAGCGAGGAGAGGGCTTGGCCCGCGATCATCGCCGCCGCCGAGCGGCAATTCGGCGGGCTCCATATCATGGTCGCCAATGCCGGGATCGGCGTCCTCGGCCTGGTCGCCGACATGTCGCTCGCCGATTGGCGGCGGCAGATGGCGGTCAATCTCGACGGCGTCTTCCTCTCGGTGAAGCACGCGATCCCGGCGATGCGGCGCGCCGGCGGCGGCTCGATCGTCATCATTTCCTCGGTCGCGGGATTGCGCGGCTCGGCGGGTTTCGGTGCCTATTGCGCGTCGAAAGGCGGCGTGCGGCTCTTCGCCAAGGCGGCGGCGATGGAGTGCGCGGCGGCGCGCGACAACATCCGCGTCAACACCGTCCATCCCGGCGTCATCGACACGCCGATCTGGACGAGAATGCCGGGCACGAACGCCAATCCGCACGATATCGCCAAGCTCGCCGTGCCTTTGGGCGTCGCCGGGACGGCCGAGGACATCGCCAATGGCGTCCTCTATCTCGCCTCCGACGCCTCCCGCCACATGACCGGCGCCGAGCTCGTCATCGATGGCGGGATGACAGGCGGGACGATGCCGCGGCGGTAGCGACGCCGGGTTTGCACCGTCGTGCGGCGGCCTCACTCGTCCTTCGAGACGCCGCCTAGCGGCGGCTCCTCAGGACGAGGTTTCTAAAGGACCTCATGGTGAGGAGCGCTCGAAGAGCGCGTCTCGAACCATGAGTGGGGCCGCATCTCCGCCTCCTTACCCCTGCACCGCCCGCTTCTTCTCTTCCTCCTCGACGAGCTCCTTCTTCGAGAGCTTGCCGACCGGCGTCTTGGGAAGGCTCGCGCGGATCTCCATCGCGACGGGCATCTCGTATTTGGCGAGCTTGTCGGCGAGAAAGGATTTGAGCTCCTCGAAGGTGAAAGGCTGCGCGCTGGGCTTCAGCGCGATGAAGGCCTTGGCGGATTGGCCGCGATAGGGATCGGGGATGCCGATCACGGTGACCTCGGCGACGCCGGGATGCTCGTAGATCGCCTCCTCGATGTTGCGGGGAAAGACGTTGAAGCCGCCGGAGAGGATCATGTCCTTCTTGCGGTCGACGAGCGTGACATAGCCGTCCGCGTCGATGAAGCCGATATCGCCGGTGTGGAAGCGGCCGCCGCGGAAGGCCTCCTCGGTCTCCTTGGGCTTCTTCCAATAGCCCTTCATCACCTGCGGACCGCGGATGCAGATCTCGCCCTTCTCGCCGATGGGCAGGACCTTCATGCCGGTCTCGAGATCGACGATCTCGATGATGGTGTGGGGCGCGGGAAGCCCGACCGTGCCGGCGCGCGGCGCGCCCTCGGGCAATTGCATGGTTCCCAGAGGCGCGGTCTCGGTGAGGCCATAGCCTTCCTGCGGCGTGATGCCGGTGAGCGCCTTGAAGCGCTCCAGGATCTCCACGGGGAGCGGCGCGCCGCCGGAGCTGCAGAGGCGCAGCGAGGAGAGATCGAGCTCCTTGATCTTGGGATGATTGACGAGCGCCGTATACATGGTGGGGACGCCGGCGAAGATCGTCACCTTCTTGCCCGCGATGTCGGTGAGGACACGGTCGGCGTCGAAGCGGAGATGCATCACCATCTCGGTGCCGGTCGCCATCGACAAGAGCAGGATGAAGGAGAGGCCGAAAATGTGAAAGAGCGGGAGCACGACGAGCGTCTTGTCGCCCGCTTCGCTCTCCTCGGTGCCGACCCAGCGGTCCCTGGCATGAATGACGGCGGAGAAATTCGCATGGGTCAGCATGGCGCCCTTGGGCGCGCCGGTGGTGCCGCCGGTATATTGCAGCACGGCCACCTCCTCGGCGAGATCGCCATGGGGATGGCGCCGGTAGTGCCCGTCATTGGCGATGAGCTCGGCGAAATCGAGCTCGCGGCCGGGGCCGGCGATGCGCTCGGCGGGCGGGCCCACGAAGGCGCGCACGATCGGCGCCGGTAGGAAATCCTCGAGACTGCACACGACGAGCGTCTTGAGCTGCGCCTCGCCTTTGAGCGCCGCCACTTGCGGATAGAGCGTCGGCAGGCCCAGCGTCGCCATCACCTGAACTTCCGAATCGGCGGCTTGGTATTTCAATTCGCGGGGTGCGGCGAGCGGGCTGAAATTGACGACGCGGCCGCCCGCCATCAACACGCCGAAGAAGCAGATCGCGTAATGCGGCGTGTTCGGCAGATGAAGGCCGACATGGATTCCCGGCCCGACGCCCAGCGCTTGAAACCCCTTGGCGGCGCGCGCGGCGAGATCGCTGAGCTCGCGGAAGGTGAATTTGCGGTCATAAAAATCGATTGCGACCTTCGCCGGCCATTTTTCCGCCGCACTTTCGGGGAGGCCGTCGAGCGCCACCGGCGGCGGCAGCGGTGCGCCCCAGGAGACGCCGGGCGGATAGGATTTCTCCCAGACATGCTGTGCCATCGACTGTCCTCCCCGATTTTTCCGTGAGTTTACACATCGAGCCGCGGCGGCATCGACAGGAAAGAATGGACGGCGTGCCAGGCCTGGGCGCGGTTGATGCCGAGCGTCACCGCATGCGCGGCGCCGGCCAGAAGCACGAATTGCCGATCAGGATTGGGAAGCTTCGCGAAGAAGGCGAGGAGATCGTCGAGCGTCGCGATCCCGTCATGCTCGCCGCGCAGGATGAGCGTCGGCGCCTGCACGCTTGCGGGATCGACCAGCGGCAGGTTCTGGGTCATGTCGAGATAAGTGCCGGTCGGCACCGTGTCGCCGAAGACGAGCTCGGCATCGGCCAGCGCCTCGGCGACGCGGGGATCGGATGTGCCGGGCTTGTCGCGCGTGAAGATGCTGCGGATCATGTCGCGGTCGCGCTTCCGCCGGTTATGCGTCCGATAGAAATCGAGCTGCTCGGCGCGTTTCTTGAGCGTGGGCGAGTCCTGCCCTGTCCAGGTGAAGGCTTCGAGCACCAGGCGATCGACAAGGGCCGGCCGTGCCATGGCGAAGGCCCCGGCGCGCAACGCGCCCGAGGATTCGCCGAAGAAATGGAGCCTTGCCCGCCCGGTCTCGCGCGTCACCACATCGGCCGCGGCTTTGAGATCCTCGACGCCGCTCGCGATGTCGGAATTGCCGGCGGTTACGGTCGAGCGGCCATAGCCTTCGAAATCCATGGTCCAGGTGTCGTAGCCCAATCGCGCGAAGACATTCATCATCGAATATTCGCCCGCGCCGGGGACCGTCAGATCGAAGCTGGAGCGCCCCGAATTCGAGGAGCCGTGGACGAGGAACAGCACCGGGAGCGGCGTCTCGCCGGCCGTCGGGGCGGCGAGGCGCTTGCGGAAGAGGTAAAGCGAAACCTCTCCCTTCTTCGCCCAATATTCCCGCGTCCAGAAGCCTTCCGAGCCTTGTTGCGCGAGCGCCGTGCCGGTCAAGGCGGCGCCGAGGCCGAGCCCGGCCGCGGTCATGACGGCGCGCCGCGTCGGCTGGGTGTCGCCTGGGTTCATGAGCCCCTCTCCATTCCGTTGAGATCAAGTATGATGACTCGCGCGAGGGTCAAAGGGAACCGCGGCGAGGGAGAGCTTCGATGCACTACAAGGCGGTCAATTTTCGCGAGAAATTCGGCCTGTTCTCGGATCAGTGGCAGCCCAGGGTCGTCGCCGAGATGAACGACTACCAGTTCAAGCTGGCGAAGCTCGAGGGCGATTTCATCTGGCATGACCACAAGGACACGGACGAGGCCTTCATCGTGATCGAGGGCCGGCTGCGCATCGATTTCCGTGACGGCGCGGTCGAGATCGGCGCCGGCGAGATGTTCGTCGTTCCCAAGGGCGTCGAGCACAAGCCCTATGCCGCGCGCGAGGTCAAGCTGCTGTTGATCGAGCCGCGCGGCGTGCTCAACACCGGTGACGCCGGCGGCGAACGGACGGCCGAGAATGACGTGTGGATTTGACGGGGTCTGCGGCTAAGGCGTCGCCCCGCCGCTCCTGGCGTGGCGGTGGAGCACCGCCGGGAGGTCGCTCCAGCCATAGCCCACCGCTTCGATCGGCTGGCCGCCCAGCGGGATCGTGCGATGGCCGACGAGCTTGCCGCCGAGCCGCTCGTAGAAATAGCGCGAGGGGTTGGCGCGCACGACCCAGATGAGGGCCGAGCGGTGGCCGCAATCGACGAGGCGGGCGAAAAGCGCCAGCAGCAATTGCCGGCCGATGCCGCGGCCCTGCGCATCGGGCGCGACGTAGAGCGTGTAGACTTCGCCGCCGAAAGAGAAGGCGCTGCTGCGCTGCCGCCCGCAATGGCCGAAGCCGACGAGCCCGAGGATTTCATGCTGCGCCACCCAGACATCGCCGGGGTGATGGCGGAGCGCGCCGGCCCAGGCGGCGGTCTGCCGC
>Ga0209062_1001644_pt1 | contig 36763 bp, 38 predicted proteins | sample Coa_R2_2_FD_187158 | JGI IMG/M metagenome (GOLD analysis project Ga0209062, IMG submission 187158) | Surface soil microbial communities from Centralia Pennsylvania, which are recovering from an underground coalmine fire - Coalmine... | ecosystem: Environmental > Terrestrial > Soil > Unclassified...
ATGAAGGTGGACATGTTCGCGCAATCGGAGTCGCGGCATCTGTCGTTGAACTGGCAGCTCAACGGCCAGTACCGGCTGGCGCAGCAGGCGCCGGCCGTGCACAAGATCGACACCTGGCTACTGGATCATGCGAAGCAACTGGAGATCAAATCGGTCTATACCTACTACGCCGAAACCAACAACAACGGTGGCAACCACACCGAAATCGTCTTGACCGAAGGCCGTGACGCGCACCGTGACTCCAGGGAGATCATGGAAGACATCCGCAAGGGTCTGCCGAAAATCGCGATCGGCTCGGTGAGTTTCGATCAGCAGAACAACGGCAATGCGCCTGTGGAAGTTTCATTGCGCGGCGATTCCACAACGCGACTGCAACAGCTCTCGGACACCCTGATTCCGGTGCTGTCGCGGCTGCCGTCGTTGCGCGACGTGCATACGTCCGATCGCAGTGGCGACCGCGAAGTCGCGGTGCACGTGGATCGCGTGCGCGCCAAACTGTACGGCTTCGACGCGCAGCAGGTCGGCGATTACCTTGGTGTCGCGCTGCGCGGCATGCCGCTGTCGGAATTCCATCGCGGCGACCGCGAGGTGCCGGTTTGGCTGCGCTTCCGCAACGCCGACGCGCAGAGCATCGACGATCTCTCGGATTATTCATTGCGCCGCGACGATGGCACGCAGATCCCCTTGCTGTCGATGGTGCGTGTGGAAACGCATCCGATCGCCAGCAGCATCGATCGCACCAATCGTCAGACCACGGTATCGATCCAGGCCAATCTCGCCGACGGCAAGACCACCGAAGACGCGCGCAAGGACATCACCAACGCGATGAAGGCGGTCACGCTGCCGCCGGGCTACTCCTGGGCGTTCGGCGACAACTTCGATGACGCGCAGCAGGCCGGCAACCAGATGTTGTTCAATACGCTGATCGCACTGGTGCTGGTATATGTGGTGATGTGCTGCATGTTCGAGTCGCTGATCTTTCCGGCCGCGATCCTCACGACATTCGTGTTCTCGGTGCTGGGCGTGTTCTGGCTGTTCTGGATCAGCGGCACCACGTTCTCGATCATGGCCGCGATCGGCATATTGATATTGATGGGCGTGGTGGTGAGCAACGGCATCGTGATGATCGTGCACATCAACACGTTGCGGCACGGCGGCATGGCGCGTACGCAGGCGTTGATCGCCGGTGCCACCGAACGTCTGCGCCCGATTCTGATGACGATGGGCACGGCGATTCTCGGCATGCTGCCGCTGTGCCTCACCGACGCCCAGCTCGGCGGCGATGGCCCGCCGTATTCGCCGATGGCGCGCGCCATCGCCGGTGGCCTGCTGTTTTCCACCATCGTCACACTATTGGCCTTGCCGGTGATCTATGCGTTGCTGGATGACGCGCGTATGGCGATGCGGCGCGTGTTAAGGGATGCGAAAGCGGGCGTGGTGCGACGCGGCCCGAGACAAGCGGGCCGCGCGCCGGCGCTCGCCGCTACGATCGTGATCGATGCGGCGAAATAGCCGGAACGGCCGCGACGTGTCCACTGCGTGAGTGCGCGTACGGTTTCAACGCCGCCGCGCGGTAACTGCGGCGAGGAATGCCTGCGTCAGCGCGCCGCGATAGCGCTGCCGGTGCAGCAGCAGCGAAAGCGTCCGCCGCAGATCGAGGAATCCGGTTTTCAGCGTCCGCAATTTCCCCGCCGCCACCGCCTCCGCGACGGCCACCTCCGGTAGGCATGCGATGCCGAGACAGGCGATCACCGCCTGCTTGATCGCCTCGGTCTGATCCAGTTCCAGCACGGTTTCGCCGGGCGGCAGTTTCGACAGCGCACGTTCGGTGAGGCTGCGTGTGGCCGACCCGGACTCGCGCAGGATCCAGCGCGCGCCGGCGAAATCGGCGGCTTTGAGCCTGCGCCTACGCGCCAGCGGATGCTCAGGCGAAGCGCAGACGACCAGACGATCCTCGCGCCATGCGCGCACTTCCAACGACGAGTGCGCCACATGACCCTCGACGCACGCGATGTCGAGGGCGTGATCGAGCATCGCCGCGGCGATCGTTTCGGTGTTGGTCACGCGCAGCCGCACCGCGACCTGCGGATGCGCGCGCACGAACGGCCCCAGCAGCTCGCCCACGCGATAGTTGCCGACCGTGTTGCTGGCGCCGATGCGCAGCTCGCCGGAAAGCGCGCCGTCTTCGCCGCCGCCGCGCCGGCCGAATTCGGCGTAGCGCTCCAGCAGTTCCCGCGCCAGCGGCAACAACTCGCGGCCACGCGCGTTCAAATGCAGCCGGCCGCGATTGCGTTCGAAGACTCTGGCGTTGAGCTGTCGCTCCATTTCGGCCAACGCCATGCTCGCGGCGGGCTGGGTCAGATGCAGGCGTTCGGCGGCAGCGCGCACGCTGCCGTGCAGGGCGATCTGCACGAACACTTCAAGCTGGCGCGGACTGACGTTGATCATCAACAATACTTATACATCAAATAAGAAATAAGAAGTTCTATTGATGCATGGTCGGTTGCACAATGTCCGCACTTTCCAGAAGTGCATGCCCATGAACGCCATCCTCGCGCCTGCCGTCGTTCCGCATCACCACCGCAGCCTCGTGCCCGGATTGCTGCTCGCCGTCGGTCTCGCGTTGGTCGCATGGCAGTTCGGACGCTGGCTGCCGCTCGTCGGCGGCCCGGTGTTCGGCATCGTGCTGGGCATTCTCGTGCGCAACCTGTTCAAACCGGGGGCGGTGTTCGTACCCGGTATCCGCTTCGGCGGCAGAGAGGTATTGCAGTGGTCGATCGTCGCGCTGGGCTTTGGCTTGAGCCTGACGCAGGTGGCGAAAACCGGACTGCAATCGCTGTCGGTGACGCTGGCGACGACCGCGGCCGCCTTCGCGAGCGCGCTGTTGTTGGGCCGCGCATTGAAGGTGCATGGCAAGCTGCAACTGCTGATCGGCGTAGGCACCGCGATCTGCGGCGGTTCGGCCATCGCAGCGGTGACGACAATCGTGCGGCCCGACGATCACGATACCGCGTTCGCGATATCCACCATCTTCCTGTTCAACGTGGTCGCGGTGCTGCTGTTCCCGCTGCTGGGGCATCTGTTGCATCTTTCCGATCTTGGCTTCGGCCTTTGGGCCGGTACCGCGATCAACGACACTTCGTCGGTTATCGCCGCCGGCTACAGTTACAGCCACGCCGCCGGGGACTTCGCCACCATCGTCAAGCTGACGCGCGCGACGTTGATCATTCCGGTGTGTCTTGCGCTCGCATTGGCTGTGGCATGGCGCGCGAAGCGCGCGGCGAAGCAGGGCGGCGCTGCTGGCGGTTTCAGTATGCGTCGCATCTTCCCCTGGTTCATCCTGTGGTTTCTGGCGGCCTCGGCGCTGCGCACCGCTGGCCTGGTTCCGGCTTCGCTGCAAGTGTCGATCCAGTTCGCCGCGGGTTTCATGATCATCGTCGCGCTCACCGCGATCGGCTTGTCTGCCGACCTACGGCGGATGGCGGCCACCGGCCATCGCCCGATCCTGCTCGGACTCGGCGTATGGGCGGCGGTATCGATCTGCAGCCTGCTGGTGCAACTGGCGATCGGAAAGTTGTGAGGCACGCGAGCGTGTGATGCAGGCCGGATCGCGCCGGTTTTCAGCCTGCCTTCGCATCGTGAAAGAACAGGGGTCGCGTGAACCGCGGCGCCTTCAAAACAGACGGCTGAAAATTCGGATGCCTGCCAGATACTCGCCGGCGATCGTGCCGAGATTGGTCAGCATGAACACCAACAGCGTGCGGGCGACGCGGTTGCGCCACCAGCCGCTGAAGTGCAACAAGTCGTCGCGCAGTTTCTGGAAATCGGCTACGCGTGGTTTGCGCAACCAGACTTCAGTCATGCCCGAGAACACGCCCGAAGAGAGTCCGGGCGGGCGAATCGGTTTCAGCGGCCCGACGATCGCCGCGACCAGGATCGAGAGCGGATGCACGCCGGCGATTGTTGCGCCGAGCGCGCTCAATACGCCCGTATAGATCGCCCAGTCGCGCAGTGCGGCCCATCCCATCGCGGGGCTGCGATAGAAGATGATGCCGATCGCCACGAAGATCGCCAGCATCACGCCGATCGCGAACCATTTAGGCCAGCGCGGTGATGGCAGCTTGGCGTTGAGCGGTTCCAGCAGGATGTGCGGCGGCGTCTCCTGTTCCAGAATTTGCCGTTGCAGTCCTGCGAGATGGCCCGCGCCGATCACCACGAGTACGCGTTTCGCATTCGGCGTCTGCGCGGATTTCTGCCGCAACCGCGCAGCCATGAAGGCATCGCGCTCGCCGATCAGCGCGTTGTAGAGCGGCGTGGACTGGCGCGCGAATTCGCCGAACGCGCTTTCCAGGATGTCGCCCTGCTTCAGTTTCTCGATTTCTTCCTCGCCGATTTCCTCTCGCGCGAACAGACTGCCGCCCAAACCTGCCAGGATCGCCATGCGGTCGCGGAAGCGCACGCCCCGATACGCGTGATTGAGCGTGATCCCGATTTCGCGATCCACCAGCCACAGCGGCAGGTTGCGCTCGCTCGCGCCATCCATCGCCGCGCGCATTTCAGCGCCGGGCTCGATACCGTATTGCTCGGCGATGCGGCGCTGGAACGACGACAGGGCCAATGATGCGAACACCATACCGGCCTTGCCGGTGCGGATCACCTGAAACAAATCCATTTTCGCCAGCGCATCGGGATCGCGCATGCCTTGCGCGCGCGATTCGCACAGTTCCACCGCGATCGCATCGAATGCTTCGCGCTCGATCAGCGCGCGCACGGCGGCGACCGACGCGCGCGACACATGCGCGGTGCCCAGCAGCACGTATTCCACGCCGTTGCGCGTGACGCGCGCCAGCGGCTGTTCGTGCAGCGGATCGTCGGGTGAATCGGGTTGCGCGTTCAACGGATCAGTCTCTGAACCGTTTCAGCAAATCACCGTACGCATCGATGCGCCGGTCGCGCAGGAACGGCCAGATGCGTCGCACGTCTTCGCTGCGCGCCATGTCGATGTCGGCGATCAACAGTTCGCGGCTGTCGTCGTTGGCTTGGCGCAAAAGCTCACCTTGTGGGCCCGCGACGAAACTGGAACCCCAGAAGTGGATGCCGCGGCCGCCGTCCGGCGCGGGTTCGAAACCGACGCGATTGCACGCGGCCAGCGGCACGCCGTTGGCGATCGCGTGCCCGCGCTGCACGGTGATCCACGCGTCGCGCTGCCGATCCTTTTCGGCTTGTGTATCGGACGGATCCCAACCGATCGCGGTCGGATACAACAGGATTTCCGCACCCGCCAGCGCCATCAGTCGCGCCGCTTCGGGATACCACTGATCCCAGCACACCAGTACGCCGAGCTTGCCGATCGACGTCTGTATCGGATTGAACCCGAGGTCGCCAGGCGTGAAGTAAAACTTTTCATAGTAGGCAGGATCATCGGGGATGTGCATCTTTCTATAAGTGCCGGCGATTTTTGGCGAACGATCAAAAACAACCGCAGTGTTGTGGTAAATGCCGGCAGTTCGGCGCTCAAAGATCGAGGCGACCACGACGAGTTGCAGTTCTTCCGCGAGCCGGCCGACGCGTTCGCTCGATTCGCCAGGGATCGATTCGGCGCGATCGAATTCGCCCACGTGCTCGTGCTGGCAAAAGTACGGGCCGTTGTGCAGTTCCTGCAGCAGCACCAGCTGCGCACCAACGGCCTTCGCTTCGCGCAGGCCAGATTCGATGGCATCGAGGTTCAGCGCTGCGCTGCCGCGATCGCGCTCCTGCAGCAGCGCGAGTTTGAGGATTCTGGTGGCCATGGCCTGAAGTTTAGCGGCGGGCGGCAAATCACGTCATTCCGGACGCCGGCCCGCGTCAGGCCAGTGCGCCTTCCGGCAACTGCATTGTCACGCAATGCAGGCTGCCGTTCTGCCAGATCAGCGGACGGCAGGGGATCTGCACGACCTCACGGCCCGGATGCGCTTCGCCGATGATGCGCGCCGCATCGAGATCCGCGGAGTCGCCGTAGGCGGGAGCCAAGACCGCATCGTTGATGACCAGGTAGTTCGCGTATGAAGCGGCGAGGCGGCGATCTTCATCAATGATCGGCTTGGGCCACGGCAGCGCGTGCAATTTGTACGGCAGTCCATCGGGGGTCCGCAGCGCTTCGAGTTCCTCGCGCATCGCGGCGAGTTCGGCGAAATGCGGATCGTCGGCGTCCTCGCATGCCTGGAAAACGATCCCGTGGTCCGGTACGAAACGCGCCAGCGTGTCGATATGCGCATCGGTGTCGTCCCCTTGCAGGTAGCCGTGCGTCAACCACAGCACGCGCTGCGCACCCAGCGATTCACGGAGTTGTTCCGTCATTTCCTCGCGCGACAGATTCGGATGGCGTTGATGCAAACAGCGCCAGGTCGTCAGTAGCGTGCCTCGACCATCGGATTCGATTGCGCCGCCTTCCAGCGCCCAGTCGTAGCGCGCATGAGCGATGCCCGGCGCGAACACGTCTCGCTCGATCAATCCAGTGATCAGCGCATCGTCCCGCGAACCCTCGAACTTGCCGCCCCAGCCGGTGAAACGGAAATCGACCAGCGTGAATTCGTCGCCGCTGCGCAGCGTGATCGGCCCCGAGTCGCGTAGCCAGGTGTCGTTGTAAGGGATCTCGACGAAGCCCACGTTTGACAGATTCGCGCCGCCCGCTGCGAGCAATTCGATCGCGCGTTCGCGCACGGCGTCATCGGGCGCGCAAATCACCACGCGTTCGAACCGCGCGATGGCGGAAACCAGCGCGACATAACTCGATTCGGTTTCCAAGAGACGCGGGCCCCAGTCGGTGCCTTCGTGCGGCCACGCAATCAGCACCGCCGCCTGCGGCTCCCACTCCGCGGGCAAGCGGAAGTGCGTTCCGGTCATTCGATCAGTGCGGATTCGAATCCGGCGTGGTGATCACGCTGTGGATCACGTGATTGCGCTCGAAATACACGATGTAGTTTGCGTATTCCCAGCGGTTGATCGGCGGATGCTTTGGCGAATCGCCGCCGCGCGTCTGCAGCTTGCGCACGGGCGTGCCGTACTGGCGTTCGACTTGCGCCATGGTCATGCCGCGTTGCGGCAGATTCATGCCTTGCTCCTGCCGCACCTTGGTGCGCAGGCTTTCGGCGTGCGCCGAAGAAGGCAACGCCAATGGCGCAATCGCGACCAGCAGCGCGGCGAACAGCAGTGAACGGGTCAGGCGGGTCATGGCTTTACAACTCCCCGAGGCGCTTCGGCGCCGACGGAACTGTTTTAGCAGAAGCGCAGGGCCCAATCCACGATCCGGCAACAAAAAGGGCCGCGCTCGCGGCTTTCATGAGCAGTCCGTCACATCAACGCTGTCTGGCTTTGAAGCGCGGGTTGCTCTTGCAGATCACAAACACCTTGCCGCGCCGGCGCACGACCTTGCAGTCGCGGTGCCGCGTTTTAGCGGTCTTAAGAGACGAAAGCACCTTCACGGCGGAACTCCTGTTGAGAAGTGCAGACATGGACGTCTGCTTTTTGATCTTCGCGTTCAGGGACGAACGCATGAAAATGGGGCAAACACAAGCACGGAAGTTTAGCCCGGGCAAGGTCTTGAGGCAAGCCTGACGGGGCTTTCATCGCGCCGGGTTATCCTAGGCGTTTTCACGCAATGCACCGGAGACGACTCGTGGCGGACCAACTCGACCAGCAGTGCATCAACACCATCCGTTTCCTGTCGGTGGACATGGTGCAGAAGGCCGACAGCGGCCATCCGGGCATGCCGCTGGGCGCCGCGCCCATGGGCTACGTGCTGTGGACGAAGTTCATGAAGTACAACCCGCTCAACCCGGCTTGGGCCGATCGCGACCGCTTCGTGCTTTCGGCCGGCCACGGCTCGGCGCTGCTCTACAGCCTGTTGTATCTCACCGGTTACGGCGTCACGCTGGACGACATCAAGCAGTTCCGCCAGTGGGGCAGCAAATGTCCGGGCCATCCCGAGCGCGGCCACACGCCCGGCGTGGAGGTCACCACGGGCCCATTGGGGCAGGGCTTCGCGAACGCGGTCGGCATGGCAATGGCCGAGGCGCAACTCGCCGCGCGTTACAACCGTGAAGGCCACAAGATCGTCGATCACCGCACCTATGTGATCGCCAGCGACGGCGATCTGATGGAAGGCGTCGCTTCCGAAGCGGCGTCGCTCGCGGGACATCTGAAACTCGGCAAGCTGATCGTGCTGTACGACGACAATTACGTAACGCTCGCCGCCGGCACCGACATCACCTTTACCGAAGACCGCGCCGCGCGTTTCAAGGCCTATGGTTGGCACGTGCAGAGGGTCGAAGACGGTAACGACATCACCGCGATCGAAACGGCCGTAAAGAAGGCCAAACGACAGACCGAAAAACCTTCGCTGATCCTGGTGCGCACGCATATCGGTTACGGCTCGCCCGAGCAGGACAGCTACAAGGCGCACGGCTCGCCGCTGGGCGAAAAGGACGTCGCCGCCACCAAGCGCAATCTCGGCTGGCCGGAGCAGCCGCCGTTCCTGGTTCCGGAAGAAGCCTTGAAGCATTTCCGCGAAGCGCAGGAGCGGGGCAAGCGCGCCGAATCCGCATGGAAGCGCCGCTGGAACAAATACGCGAAAGAATTTCCCGATCTCGCCGCGGAACTGGATGGCCGCATGCGTGCGCAGTTGCCGGAAGGCTGGGATGCCGACATCCCCGAATTTCCCGCCGATGCGAAAGGCATGGCCACGCGCGTGGCGGGCGGAAAAGTCTTGAGTGCGATCGCACCGAGACTGCCGGCACTGTCGGGCGGCTCGGCCGATCTCGATCCTTCTACGCACACCGCGGTGAAGGGTCTCGGTGTTTTCTCACCCGGCGCGGAGCCCGACGAACAGGGCGTGGAGCCCGACGAAACATGGAGCTATGCCGGCCGCAATCTGCACTTCGGCGTACGCGAACACGCGATGGGCGCGATCGCCAACGGCATGGCTGCGCACGGCGGCTTCATTCCGTACACCGCGACGTTCCTGATCTTCTCCGATTACATGCGTCCGCCCATGCGGCTGGCCGCGCTAACCAAATCGCACGTGATCTTCGTGTTCACCCACGACTCGATCGCGCTGGGCGAGGACGGCCCGACGCACCAGCCGGTGGAGCAACTGGCGGGTTTGCGCTCGGTGCCGAACATGATCGTGATCCGCCCGGCGGATGCGAATGAAACGGCAGTGGCTTGGCGTGTGGCGATCGAAACGAAAGCGCAGCCGGTGGTGCTGGCGCTGTCGCGCCAGAACGTACCGACGCTGGATCGCTCGCGATATGCCGGCGCGGACGGCCTGCGACGGGGCGCCTACGTGCTGAAGGATTGCGAAGGCGAACCGCGACTGATCCTGATCGGTACTGGCGCGGAAGTCGGCTTGTGCGTGCAGGCCGCGGAGAAATTGAACGGCGAGGGCGTGCGCACGCGCGTGGTATCGATGCCGAGCTGGGAATTATTTGAGGCGCAGGACAAAAATTATCGCGATTCGGTCCTGCCGCCCAATGTGCGCGCGCGATTGGCCGTGGAAGCCGGCTGCCGGCAAGGATGGGAGCGCTGGGTCGGCGACCACGGCTCCGGCGTGGGCGTCAACACGTTCGGTGCCTCAGCGCCGGGCGGCGAAATGCTGAAACACTACGGGTTTACGGTGGAGAACGTGGTGGAAAAGGCGAAGGCGTTGCTTTCGTAGGAGCGGGCGTGCTCGCGATTGCTGTGCGTGTCGATTTCGCGATCGCCTGTACACAGGTTCCTACATGTTTTTGTGCAACACCATCTCCAGCACGAACTTGGAGCCGAAGAACGCCAGCAGCAGCACCGCCATTCCGATCAGCGTGAGATTGACCGCGCGGGTGCCGCGCCAGCCCGACACCGCGCGGCCGATCAGCAGCACGCCGAAGACAATCCACGCCAGCACTGAGAGCGCGGTCTTCTGCACCAGATCCTGCGCGAGGATGTTGTGCACGAACAGCACGCCTGACAGCAGCGCCAGGGTCAGCAGCACGAACCCGGCGGCGATCAGGCGGAACATCAATGTTTCCGTAAGCGTCAGCGGCGGCAGCGCGCGCAGCCAGGCGCCGAACTGCCGCGCACGCAGCGCGCGCTCCTGCATCGCCAACAGCAATGCCAGTAGCGCGGCGATCGACAACACTCCGAATGAAATCAGCGCCAGCGTCACGTGCAGCTTGATCTGCCAGTCCAGCGCGATCGGCGCGGTTCGCGGCGCCAGGAACTGATCGATCACCAGCAGAAAGGCTGCGAGCGGAAACACGATCACGCCCAACGCCGCGACCGGCCGCACTAGATTGACGATCAGGGTCAACGCGGCGATCACAGCGGCCACCACCGACAGCGCCGCGAAGAAATGCAGATCCAGCGAGCCGCGATGCGCGCCGAACAGCACCGCGAAATGCAGGATCACCGCGATGCCGGCGGTGAACAGCGCGAGCCGTTTCGGCGCGGCGCCCTCCGAGAGCAGCGGCCGCGCCAGCGCACCCGCGCTGGCCAGGTACAGCGCGATCGAGAACAGGGCGATCACATCGAGAGCGAAGGCATGCGGCGGCATGCGGCGAGTGTCGCACAAGCGGCTGCGGGACGGGAGAGATGAACGTCAGGGTCGTTCGCAGAACACCGACGGTTCGTGGAGACGGAGTGGCAGAACGGCATTTCTCTGACTCTAGTCAACAAATGTCCGCAGACCTGCAACGTATCCGCGCCTTCAACCGCACCGTCGCACAGCGACTCGGCGTCTTGAACGAAAAGCATCTGGGTCGCGACAGGCCCTACCTGGGATCGCGCCTGCTCTTCGAAATCGGCAGACAAGGTGCGGAGTACACACTCTGCGCGCACGACTCGGGATGGAATCCGGGCATCTCAGCCGCATGCTGCGCGCATTGGAGCGAAAAGGGCTGGCGAGCACACGACCTTCCGTAGAGGATGGCCGCGTAAAGATCGTGGGCCTCTCGCGCGCGGGGTTCGCAGAATGGCGCAGGGTCGCCGCGTTGTTCGACCGACTCGAGCGTTCGATGCTGCAACCCTCGAGCGACAAGCGGCCACAGCGCTTCGTTTCGGCCATGTCGGAAGTCGAAAACTTGTTGCGCGCTCCCAGCGTCGAAATCACGCCGGTGGATCCGGAAAGCCGCGACGCGCGTCATTGACTGGATCAATATTTTTCGGAAATCGATGTGTGATTTTCAGGCGGCTTCGACCGTGCGAAAGATGGCACGTGCATGCTCGAGCACTTCAGGCCGCCGCGCGGTGGCATGCTCATCCCTCGGCTCTTCGGAGAGCCGATGGGCTACGGTGCCCTGCGCACGTTGAAATCCGGTATCGGCGAGATCAAACGCACGTGGATTTCGCAGAGGGCCCGCGGGCTCGGCATAGGCCGTGGATTGCTGGCGGAGCTGGAGCGAATGGCGAAAAAGCGCAGGATGCGTGCGAGCCGCCTCAATACCGATGAAGCCCTCGGCGAGGCACTGTATCTGTATCGCTCGGCTGACTATCGAGAAATCCCACGTTACAACGACAACCCTTATGCGCACCATCGGTTCGAAAAAAAGTTTGCGGTGAGTGCGCCCGCTATAATTCAACTTTTAGGTCCTTGCTGATCACCCATGTTCGAATCCCTGAGCCAACGCCTCTCCGCCACTGTCCAGCGTCTCGCCGGGCGCGGGCGGCTGACCGAGGAGAACATCCGCGAGTCCTTGCGCGAGGTACGCATCGCGTTGCTTGAAGCCGACGTGGCCCTGCCGGTGGTGCAGGGGTTGATCGAGCGCATCAAGGCCCGCGCGATCGGCCAAGAGGTGATGAAGTCGCTGACGCCCGGTCAAGCGCTCATCAAAGTAGTGCGCGACGAGTTGACCGCGGTGATGGGCACGGCCAATTCCGATCTCGATCTCTCGGCCACGCCGCCCGCGATCGTGCTGGTGGCAGGTCTGCAGGGCGCGGGCAAGACCACGACTGTCGCCAAACTTGCGCGTCACCTCTCCGAGCGCAAGAAGAAAAAGGTGATCGTGGTCAGTTGCGACGTGTATCGCCCGGCTGCGATCGAACAGTTGCAGACGCTCGCGCAGCAGGTCGGCGCTGGATTCGTGCCGTCCGCGCCGGGCGAAGAGCCGGTCGCGATCGCGCGTCGTGCGGTGGACGCGGCCAAGCGCGAAGTCGCCGATGTGCTGATCGTGGATACCGCGGGCCGGCTGCACGTCGATGCGCAGATGATGGACGAGATCAAGACGCTGCACACGGCGCTGCGTCCGGTCGAAACGCTGTTCGTGGTCGATTCGATGACCGGGCAGGATGCGGCCAATACGGCGAAGGCGTTTTCCGAAGCGCTGCCGCTGACCGGTGTGATCCTCACCAAGACCGACGGCGATGCGCGCGGCGGTGCGGCGCTGTCGGTGCGTTACGTCACCGGGCGGCCGATCAAGTTCCTGGGCGCCGGCGAAAAACCTGATGCGCTGGAGCCGTTCCATCCCGATCGCGTCGCCACGCGCATCCTAGGCATGGGCGACGTGCTGTCGTTGATCGAGGACGTGCAGCACAAGACCGATGCCGACAAAGCGGCCAGGCTCGCCGCCAAGGTCGCCAAGGGCAAGAAGTTCGACATGAACGACATGCGCGACCAGCTTGAACAGATGCTCAACATGGGCGGTCTCGCCGGGTTGATGGAGAAACTGCCGGGCGTGTCGTCCCTGCCGGAGAACGTGAAGTCGAAGGTCAACGACAAGGAAGTGAAGCGCATGATCGCGATTATCAGCTCGATGACCAAGAAGGAACGCCGCCATCCCGATCTGTTGAACGGCTCGCGCCGCGCGCGCGTGGCGCGCGGTTCCGGCACGCAGCCCGCCGAGGTCAACCGCCTGCTGAAGCAATACACCCAGATGGAAAAGATGATGTCCAAATTCGCCCGCGGCGGCATGAAGGGCCTGATGCGGCAGATGTCCGGGGCGATGAAGGGGATGGGCGGGCGAGGGTTCCCGGGATGATGAGAGGGACGTAACGAGGGCGCTTCGATCTTGCGTAAACGTCAGAACAAGGCATCCTCGCTGCTAGCCCTGATCTCTAGCTTTTCCTTCCATTTCCGCTACAATTGCCTGTTTTCCGCGCCCCTGTGCCGTAGTAGACGGCCCTTCGGGCGGCACTTCGAGAGAGTAAGAACATGGTCAAGATTCGTCTTGCGCGCGCTGGCGCCAAGGGCCGTCCGTTCTACCACGTGGTGGTGACCGATTCGCGCAACGCGCGCGACGGCCGCAACATTGCGCGGCTGGGCTATTTCAACCCCGGCGCGTCCGGTCCGGAGAAGCGTCTGGAGCTGGATGTCGCGAAGATCCAGGAATGGGTCGGCAAGGGCGCGCAGTGCTCGGACAAGGTGCAATTGCTGGTGAAGGAAGCCGGCAAGCAGCAAGCCGCCGCTTGATGCAATGAAAACCGGCGAGCGGCGGGTGCTGCTCGGACGCATCGTTGGCGTTCATGGCGTGCGCGGCGAGGTGAAGATCGAGTCGTACACCGAGCCACGACTGGCTATTTTCGATTACTCGCCTTGGCTGGTGGAAACCGCGCCGAATGAGATCGAGAAAATCGGAGACGTGCAAGGACGCGTGCAGGGAAAAGGGGTGGTCGCTTCGCTGGGTTTTGGTGACCGTGACGCAGCGGCAAAACTGATCGGCGCGAGGATTTTCGTTTCGCGCTCGGCGTTGCCGGAATTGCAGAACGAGTTCTACCAGGAAGATCTGGCCGGGCTCGAAGTGGTCAATCTCGCGGGCGTCTCGCTTGGCAAGGTGAGCCACCTGTTCGACACCGGCGCGAATCTGGTACTTGTCGCGAAAGGCGGTAGCGAACGCGAGCACCTCATTCCATACGTGCCGGATGTGTATGTGAAAGCGGTCGATCTGGATGCAGGGCGCATTACGGTCGATTGGGAAGAAGATTTCTAGGTGGTGGCGATGCGCATCGACGTCATCACGCTGTTTCCGGAATTCATGCAGGAATGCGTGAAGATCGGAGTGGTGGGCCGGGCGGTCGAACGCGGCTTGTTGCAAATCGGCGCGTGGAATCCGCGCGATTACGCAATGGATGCGTACCGAAAGGTCGATGATCGCACCTTCGGCGGCGGACCCGGGATGGTGATGCTGATTGATCCGCTGCGGGCCGCATTGCAGGCCGCGCGCGGAGCTTCGGAAAAACCATCGCACACGATTTATCTCAGTCCGCAAGGAACGCGGCTGACGCAGGACAAGGTTCGGCAACTGGCGGACGAGCCGCGGCTGATCCTGTTGTGCGGACGCTATGAAGGCGTGGACGAGCGCTTGCTCGAACACGAGGTCGATGAGGAATTGTCGATCGGCGATTACGTTCTGTCGGGTGGAGAACTTGCCGCGGCAGTGCTGATCGACGCGGTCGGCAGGTTGCAGGAAGGCGCGTTGAATGACGCGCAATCCGCACAGCAGGATTCGTTTTCGGATGGCCTGCTGGATTGTCCGCACTACACGCGCCCGGAGTCGCATGAACTGGGCGCGGTGCCGGCGGTACTGATGTCCGGCGACCACGCGGCGATCCGTCGCTGGCGCCGCAAGCAGGCGCTGGGCCGCACCTGGTTGCGGCGGCCGGATCTGCTGGAAAATCTGTCGCTCGACGACGAATCGAAAAAATTGTTGCTGGAGTTTCAAGAAGAGCGCCAAACCGCAATCATGGAAGATTGACGGCAGTCGCACAGGCCACGGAAGCCCGAAAAACCCAACCCGCGCGGCGGTGAATGCGCGCAACAGATTTCAGACGGTGACGCCATGAACAAAGTGATCGAACAATTCGAAGCCGCGCAGATGGGCCGCAAGCTGCCCGAGTTCAGCCCCGGCGACACCGTGGTCGTCAACGTCAAGGTGAAGGAAGGCAACCGCGAGCGCGTGCAGGCGTTCGAGGGCATCGTGATCGCCAAGCGCAACCGCGGCCTGCATTCGGCCTTCACCGTGCGCAAGATGTCACACGGCACCGGCGTGGAGCGCGTGTTCCAGGCGCACAGCAACGCGATCGATTCGGTGCAGGTCAAGCGCAAGGGCAAGGTGCGCGGTGCCAAGCTGTATTACCTGCGTGGGCTGGAAGGCAAGGCCGCGCGCATCAAGGAAGACATCGCCGCGCGCGGCGACGCTTCTGCCGAATAAAGCCAAACTCAGCTGCACGACTCCAAGCCGCGCGGGCCCCTGCGCGGCTTTGTTTTTTGGCGTTGCGCGGTCACGCTGATCTTCAGGCTGAATCATTGGTGCCTTCACCAAGACGGAGCACGCCGCCGCAGCATGGCAGTACACCTTTCATGCTTGATGACGTACGCGGCGTTGCTGCGCACGACAGGCAGCCGAAAAATGCCGAGTGTTCTTGCCATCAGGTTCGCCGAAACCGCTGTAGCGGTGCATCGAGTTGCGGAAATTCGACTGCATGATGAACGGTGCGGGCTTCCGCAATGCAGCCCAGCTATTGTTGTTCGAGAAGTTGATCAACGCGATCCACGCGCGCGCACCACAAGCAAAGCGGTGCATCCACAGCACACCGGCCGATTCCGCCGAGGCGGTGCAACGCTGGTGTGATTCTTGTCGCGGCGGGAGCACGCAGCCGGCAGCGCATTCGGGCATGGGTTAGGATGGGGCGGCCCGCAACCAGCGAAAGGAATCTCCCATGCCCTGCCTGATGGTCTTGCTCGCGCTGTGCATCCCGCGCGTGGTGATCGCGCTGCTGTACCTGTTCACCTACTGGTTTAACGGCATTTTCTCCAGCCCACTGTGGCCCGTGCTCGGCTTTGTGTTTCTGCCCACCACACTGCTGTGGTACACGGCGGTGGTGCACTGGTATCACGGCCAATGGACGCTGGTCCCGATCATCGGGATTGTCATCGCATTGCTGATCGATCTTTCGCCTGCGAGCGGCAGGCGGCGACGCATCTGATGACCTGCGGCCGAGCAAACAGATCACTGGAATGTTTCGCGTGGAAGATTTCAGGAAACCGGTGCGTCACTTCGGAGAGGGCTGTTGCTGAAAATGCGGCAGAGGCGGCCGCTTCTGGAATTGAGCGAGCCCGAAAATGACCGTTTAACTCAATGGTTACAGAGCAGCAATCACGGACGATTGCATAGAAATGGTGCCCAGGAGAGGACTCGAACCTCCACGGTTTTACCCGCTAGTACCTGAAACTAGTGCGTCTACCAATTCCGCCACCTGGGCAGGTGTGATGCGCATGAAGCGCGTCCGGCGAGCCGCGTAAAGTAACCGGCCGCCGCGCGAATTGTCAACGCGGCGCTTGCATTCGCGCGCCCGCTGCGCGACGCTCTGGGGGAGTCAGCGGAGCATTCTCTTGGCCTCCCGCGGCGAACAGATATCCGACCAGTCGGCCGATGCGTTGTTCACGGAGGTGTATGCGCGTCTCAAGACGATGGCTTCGCGCCAGCTCGCCGGACAGCGCCGCAACGCCACGCTCGACACCACCGAGCTGGTGCACGAGTTGTATCTGCGCATGGGCCAGCGGCAGGAACTGCATTTCCAGGAGCCGGCGCAATTCTTCAACTACGCGGCCCGCGCAATGCGCCATCTGCTGATCAACCGCGCGCGCGATCGTCTGCGCCTGCGCGCGGGCGGACAATTCAATCGCGTTACGCTGGATGATCGCGACTTGAAACTCGCGATCGACACCGCCGAGCAGGCCTTGGCGCTGGATGCAGCGCTGTATGCGTTGGAGCAGACCGATGCGCGCGCGGCGAAGGTGGTGGAACTGCGTTACTTCGCCGGGTTGAGTCTGGAGAAGGTTGCCGAAACGCTGGGTCTGGCGCGACGCACGATCGATCGCGACTGGCGCTTCGCGCGCGCTTTCATCAAGGCGCGGATGGATTAGGGAAGCTCTGAACAAAACCACCCGGGATTGGTCGGAGCACGCCGAATCCAGCACACGCCCGGATTCGGCTTCGGAAACTCTAACCAATCAGAGTTTCCTTGGCCGCAGTGTCGCAATTTCACGGCGGGCGGAGTTTATAGCGGAACGAACCAGGAGTTCGCGTGGAAGTGACACCGACCCTGCGCGACTTGTTCGAAGAGGCGCTGAACCTGCCGCCCGCGGAGCGTGCGCGCCTGCTGGCGGATCGCTGCTCCGATCCCGAACTGCGCGCCGAACTCGAGCGCATGCTGAACGCCGATGCGACGGAAGACGAATTGCTCGGCGCGGGCGATGCGATGAGCGCCGCGCTCGCGATCGGCGATAGCGAACCGCCCGAGCCGTTACCGCAAGGCGCCCGCATCGGCCCGTTCCAGTTGTTGGAAATCCTGGGCGAGGGCGGTTCGTCCACGGTGTTCCGCGCGTTCCGCGAAACGCAAGGCGTGCGTCAGTACGTTGCGGTGAAACTGCTGGCGCGCGGGTTGTACACGCCCGAGGCCCAGCGCCGCTTTCGGCACGAGCGCGAAGCGCTGGCGCGCCTCAAGCACCCGGGCATCGCGCGGCTGATCGAAGGCGGCGTGGCGGAAAACGGCTTGGCCTACATCGCGCTGGAACTGATCGACGGTGTGCCGATCACGCGCTACGCCTCGGAAAAAAAACTGTCCGAACAACAGCGCCTGAACCTGTTCCTGCAGGTGTGCCGGGCGGTCGAATCGGCGCACCGCGCACTGATCGTGCATCGCGACCTGAAGCCATCGAACGTATTGGTGACGCCCGAAGGCGAAGTGAAGCTGCTGGATTTCGGTATCGCCAAATTGCTGGACGACACGGAAGACGCCACGCGCACCCGGCATCAGGCGTTGACGCCCGCCTACGCCGCGCCGGAACAATTCGACACCAGCGCGATCACCACGGCGACCGACGTCTTTGCGCTCGGCGTGCTGCTCCATGAATTGTTGACCGGCGAACGCATGGGCAAGCATACGCAGGTGTTCTCTCGGCGCAGCAGCGAGAACGCGATGACTCAACCATCCCCTCAGCGGCTGCAATTGCATGGTGACCTCGCCAACATCGTCGCGAAGGCCACCACGCCGGAACCCGAACGTCGCTATGGCACGGCCGGCGCCCTCGCCGAGGACATAGAGCGCTATCTGGATCGCCGGCCGGTGAGCGCGCATTCACCCTCGCGCTGGTACCGCACCGGCAAGTTCATCGCTCGTCACCGCGGGGCTGTCGCCGTTGCCAGCGTGCTGCTGCTCGTGATCCTGGCAGCGCTGGCGGTGGCTTCCTGGCAGGCGCATGTCGCGCGGCGTGAGACGCAACGCGCCGAGGCGATCCGTGATTTCGTGGTGGAGCTGCTGCGCAAGACCGCACCCGATGTCGCGGCAAACAAGCGCCCGGATGTGCCAACACTGGTGTACACCGCGGCCCAGACCTTGCCGAAAGAATTGCGCACGCAGCCGGATCTTCGTGCGGAGCTGCTGTACACGCTGGGCGACGTACTGCGCGACATGCGTGACATTCCGCATTCGGAAGTGCTGCTGCGAGAAGCCGAGGCCAGTGCTGCGAGTCTGCCGATAGATTCGCCCGTCCGTATCGGAGCGACCGTCGGCTTGGTCCGTACCTTGATCCGCAAGGGGGATTACTCCGGGGCACAACAGCGCATCGACATTCTGCTGGAGGTGCCTGCGCAGCGGTTGCCAGCCAATGTATCTCACGCTGAGCTCCTGAAAATCGCGATGGTGATCGCCGATGCCCGTGGCGACATGCAATTGGCGGTTCTCAGAGGTCGCCAGATGCTGGCGGGTTATCGCGCCGCCTGCGGTGCTCATCGAGACTGCGACGGGCTCGATTCGGCGCAACACGATTTTGCCACCGTTCTGCTGGATGCAGACCGCATTGCCGAAGCGCGGCCATTGGCCGACGCATCACTCTCGTATCGGCGGCGCTACGGTGCCCCGATCGAGTTGGCCAATTCGCTGGTGCTGGACGCGAAAATCGCGTTGTATCGCGGTGACCTGGACCGTGCCGATGTCGACGCGCAGCAGGCCGATGCGCTGTTGGCTTCGCTCGGCAATGGTCTCCAGCGTAAACCGACTGAGCCTCGCACCCTGCGTATCTATGCTTGGCTTACTGAGGAGAACGGGGTTCAGGCCCTGAACGCATCGAGTGCACTGTTGACCGAGCAGCGGGCGCAGGGAAGCGATACCTGCGACTCGGCGGAGACGGCGATCCAGCAAACGCGGGCGTTGTTGCTGCTGGCTCGCCCAGCCGAGGCGCTCAGCGCTTCGCAATCGGCAGTGACGGCAGCCAACGCCTGCCGTGAGGGGATCCTGCATGATCTCGCACTGGCATTGGCTGAGTTGGAACGCGCTCGAGCGCTTTGGGGGGCGGGCGCCGCTGCGGCTGCGCAGGCAGAATACCTGCACGTCGCGGAGATGAGCGAACGGGTGCATGCGATCGATCCGCTGTCTTGGCCAATATTCCTGATCGACTCGATGCGTTTGGCGCAAGCGCTTGGACGCCACGATGATGCCATGCGCGATGCGCGCGCGCTTATTGCGGCGCTGGCTCGCGCGCAAGCCTTGACGACGCATCCCTGGCGACTGGAAGCGCAGCTGCTGTTGATGGGAGCCCACGACGAGGGGATGTCGCCTGAGGCGACGCTCGATGCGCAGATCGCGCAGATCGAGCATTGGCCGATCGGCAAGCGCCTGGCGCGGCAGCACGCTTCCCTGCGCTGACAAGGTGTCGCAAAAACGCGCGTAGTGGTGTTTCCCCTGGATGACTACCACCATCCGGGGAACACACCGAAATGTCTGCCTCAATCCTCCCGCGAGGCGCAAGCCGCCTTGCCTGTGCGGTCTCTCTGCTGTTGGCCAGTGCTCTGGCCTCCGCCCAACTTGCAACCCGTCCTCCGGTCGATCCTCTGATCACCCCGGATGCTTCCGGCTGGTTGCAGACACACGCGCCAAACCACCGGATCGACTTGCACAATCCGTTTTTTCAGAGCCTCGGCAGCAATGGCCGTTCCTGCAATTCCTGCCATCGCCAAGGCGAGGGCTGGACGATTTCCGCGGCGGAGGTCCAGCACCGCTTCGACGTCACGCGCGGCCTGGATCCGATCTTCGCGCTGGTGGATGGCGCCGATTCGCCTCGTGACGACATCTCGACGCTGGCAGCACGCGAAAAAGCATTCTCGATGCTGACCAGCCGCGGCGTGATCCGGGTCGGTCTGCCGATGCCCGCAAATGCCGAATTCACGCTGGTGGCAGTGGATGACCCGTACGGCTACGCCAGCGCCGCCGAGTTGTCGCTTTTCCGTCGGCCGCTGCCGGCGACCAATCTGATCTGGGACAGCGCGGTCATGTGGGACGGCCGCGAGACATTCGCGCCCTTCCAACCGCCCATGGATGCCGGGCTCGACATGGAGGACATCCGCAGCAGCCTGTCCTCACAGGCTTTACATGCGATCCTGGGCCATGAGCAGGCCACGGTCACCCCGGATCAAAAGACGCTCGATGCGATCGTGGATTTCGAATCGCATTTGTTCACGGCGCAAGTGTTCGATCGGGCAGCTGGGATACTGAACGAAGGCGGCGGCATGGGTGGAGCGAACATCCTGGCGCAACAACGCTTCTGGATCGGCATCAACGATGCCCTCGGCAATGACCCCACGCTTGAACCGTTCGATGCCAACGTGATGCAGTTGTTCGATGATTGGAGAAATCCACGAGCGATGAGCAGCCTCGACCCACACGCACGGGCACGTGCCGCGATCGCGCGCGGCGAGCAGTTGTTCGACTCGATGCCAATCAACATCAGAGGCGTTGCCGGTCTGAACGACGTCACGGGGCAAAGCGTGATCCGCGGTACCTGCGGCACCTGTCACGATTCGCCCAACATCGGCAATCATTCCGTCGGTGCGCCGCTCAACATCGGCATCGCCGACGGCAGCCGCCGCACGCCCGATATGCCGCTGTATACGCTGCGCAACAACAGCACCGGCGAGACGGTGCAGACCACCGACCCGGGTCTGGCGATGCTGACCGGCAAGTGGGCCGACATCGGCAAGTTCAAGGGCCCGAACCTGCGCGGCCTGGCCGCACGCGCGCCGTATTTCCACAACGGCTCGGCCGCTACGCTCAATGACGTGGTGAACTTCTACGATACGCGCTTCAACATCGGCATGACCGACCAGCAGAAGAGCGATTTGGTGGCGTTCCTGTCGGCGTTGTAAGCGCAGTGACCCTCGGGCGGTCATCTGGCCTGACGCGGAACACGCCGCGTGCTAGCTTGACGATTTTCTGGAGGGCTGAGAAATGAACAAGCGTCTTGCGGTTGTAACGGGTGTGGTGGCGGCGGCACTGGCGCTGCCCGCGTTCGCCATGTTGCAGGCCGGCGCCACCGCGCCCGATTTCACCGCGACGGCCAGCCAGGCCGGCAAGAATTTCACCTTCTCGCTGAAGGATGCGCTGAAGAAAGGTCCGGTGGTGGTGTATTTCTATCCGGCCGCCTACACCGGTGGCTGCGATCTGGAAGCGCACACCTTCGCCACGCAGAAGGACAAGTTCGACGCGGCCGGTGCCACCATCATCGGCGTCTCGGCTGACTCGATCCAGCGTTTGAATTCGTTTTCCTCCGATCCGGATTTCTGTGCAGGAAAATTTTCGGTGGCTTCTGATCCGGACGGGAAAATTGCGGCCGAATACGGTTTGAAACTGATCCCGCCGCAGCCGGGTTTGAAGGATGTGCGCGGGCAAACGATCACGCACGGTTTCATTCCCCGCACGACCTTCGTGATCGGCAAGGACGGCAAGATCGTGAGTGCTCTGTCATCGGACGAAGATCACATCAAACCGGACCAGCACGTGACCAAGGCGTTGGCGATGGTGCAGCAGATGCAGGCGGGGAAGTCGCCGTAATCGAATGTGCCGCTCATCCTGAGGTTTCGAAGGACGAACGCATAGAAACCGATCTCCGTTCGTGCTTCGATACCTCACCATGAACGGACATCGTGAATGCGGCATGGAGCAGCTGCGCTTGCGTTCGCACGTCCTCTCGGCCACGCTGCACTCCGTAAGGAGTGCCCATGCCCAAGTCACCGCGCAAGAACCCACCGAAGCGATTGCGGCGCAACGCGCCTGCGATCCGCGATCCTCATGCCGCGCGCGAAGCGCAGCGCTACGAACATCCGATTGCCAGCCGCGAGGCGATCCTCGACTTGCTGACGCATCACGGTCAGCCGTGCAGTGCAGAAGCGATCGCGCGCGCGTTGCACATCGACAACGAACGCGGCCGTGACGCGCTGGACAAGCGCCTGCGCGCGATGCTGCGCGACGGCCAGTTGCTACAGAACCGCCACGGTGATTTCGCACCCGCGCATAAGCTCGACCTGATCGCCGGAATGGTGCTGGCGAACGCGGAGGGTTACGGATTTTTGCGGCCGGACGAAGGTGGCGAAGACCTTTATCTCTCGCCTGCGCAGATGCGACAGGTGCTGCACGGCGACCGCGTGCTGGCGTCGGTGGTCGGCGTGGATCGCCGCGGCCGCCGGCAAGGCGCGATCCGCGAAGTCTTGGAGCGTCGTCCGCCGCGGCTGGTTGGGCGCGTGGTCGAAGAACACGGCGTGGTTGTCGTCGATCCCGACGACAAGCGCCTGCATCAGGATGTGCTGATTCCGCCCGACGCACGCAACGGCGCGCGTGCGGGGCAGATCGTGATCGCGGAGATCACCGATCCGCCCACGCAACAGCGCGGGCCGATCGGCCGCGTGATTTCGGTTCTGGGCGAACGCCTGCAACCTTCGCTGATCGTCGAGATGGCGATCGCCAGTCATGGGCTGCCGTACGAGTGGCCGATGCAGGTTACGCGCGAAGCGGAGAACATCGAACAGAGGGTCACCAAGTCTCAGCACAAGGGTCGCATCGATCTGCGCGATGTTCCGCTGCTCACCATCGACGGCGCTGACGCGCGCGATTTCGACGATGCGGTGTACGCGGAGCCGTTGCATGGCGGCGGATTCAAATTGATCGTCGCGATCGCCGATGTTTCTTATTACGTGCAACCGGAAACCCCGCTGGACGAAGAGGCCTACCGGCGCGGCACCTCGGTGTATTTCCCCGGATTCGTGGTGCCCATGCTGCCGGAGACTCTTTCGAACGGCATTTGCTCGTTGAATCCGGATGTCGAACGCTTGTGCATGGTGTGCGAAATGCGCATCGATGCGCACGGTGAGACCACGCGTGCGAAGTTTTATCCGGGCTTGATGCGTTCGCATGCTCGGCTGACCTACGAGCGCGTGTGGCAGGCGATCGGCGAAGACGACAAGGCCGCGCGTCGAGGATTGAAAGCGGTGTTGCCGCAACTGGAGAACCTGCACGCGCTCTACAGATTGCTTGCGAAACAGCGCGCCCGCCGCGGCGCGATCGATTTCGATACCGGGGAAGTCAAATACAAGCTCGACGCCAAAGGCAATGTAACCTCGCTCGGCGCGCAGCCGCGCAACGACGCACATCGCCTGATCGAAGAGTGCATGATCGCCGCAAACGTGCAGGCGGCGAAGTTCCTGGCGAAGAAGAAAATTCCTGCGCCGTACCGTGTGCACGCGCCGCCACCGGCCGGCAAATACGAAGATCTGCTGGAATTCCTGCGCGAATACAAATTGAAATTGCCGCCGATCGAGAAGGTCACGCCCGCGGATTTCTCGAAGTTGTTGGCGAAGACGCGTGATCGCGTCGAAGCGGGCCTGATTCAATCGGTGCTGTTGCGTTCACAGAGTCTGGCGAGTTACCAGCCCGCCAATCACGGCCATTTTGGTTTGGCTCTGGATGCATATGCGCATTTCACCTCGCCGATCCGCCGTTATCCGGATTTGCTGGTGCACCGTGCGATCCGCTACGCGTTGAACGGCGGCAAGCCGGATGCGTATCTCTATACCGAAAGCAAGATGGCGGTGATGGCCACGCATTGTTCACAGACCGAGCGGCGCGCAGAGGAAGCTGAGCGGGACGTGGACGAACGTTACAAGTGCGCGTGGATGGAACAGCACGTCGGCGCGCAATTCGACGGCATCATCACGGGTGTCACTTCATTCGGCTTGTTCGTGGAATTGAACGAATCCAAGGTGAGTGGACTGGTGCACGTTTCTCAACTGCCCAGCGACTACTACCACTTCGATCCGATCGGCCATCTGCTGAGCGGCGAGCGCACGCGCGCACGCTATCGGCTCGGCGACGAGGTGCGTGTGCAGGTGCTGCGCGCCAGCATGGAGGATCGCAAGGTGGATTTCAGGCTGGTTGAAAATGCGGTTCGCAAGGCAGGACACTCGCCCGAATCCTTCTCCCGGCGCGAGAGGGGCTCGAGAGCATGAGCGACACCTGGATCATCGGCATCAATCCCGTCGAGGGCGCGTTGGCCAACGATCCCTCGCGCGTGCGAGAGCTGCTCATCGAGCAGGGCGCGCACAATCCGCGTCTGCGCGCCTTGAACGAAGAAGCTAAACGCCTTGGAATCCGCGTGCACGCACGGCCTCGTACAGCGCTCGATCAACTTGCGGGTGAGGCACGGCATCAGGGGGTGATCGCACGTTACGAATCTCCGCCGCCGTTGTCGGAACACGACTTGCCGCAACTCATCGAGCATGCAGACAACGATGCGTTGTTTCTGGTGCTGGATGGCGTCACCGATCCGCACAATCTCGGTGCGTGTCTGCGCAGCGCAGCGGCGGCCAACGTCACGGCCGTGATCGTGCCGAGAGATCGCGCGGTCGGCATCACGCCCGTGGTGCGGCGTGCCTCCGCCGGCGCGGCCGATCGCGTGCCGTTCGTCGCCGCGACCAATCTCGCGCGCGCGTTGCGAACGTTGAAGGAATCTGGCGTGTGGCTGACCGGGCTGGCCGGCGACGCATCCCAATCGATCTACGACATCGATCTGAAAGGCGCGGCAGCGTTGGTCCTGGGCGGCGAAGGCGAGGGCATGCGTAGATTGACGCGCGAAGCCTGCGATCGCCTTGCGCGCATTCCGATGCCGGGGAAGATGGAGAGCTTGAACGTTTCCGTCGCCGCGGGCATCGTGCTGTTCGAAACGGTACGGCAACGACACGTAACGCTATGACGATCCAGATTCAATGGATGAGCCGGCGCGCTTAGCTGATGCCTTGAACGGCATCGGCTGGCCGGTGAACGCCCGAAGCAGGACGCTGAGGGCAGGCTTGCTTGGCGAGCGCAGGACGCGCGAGGCTGGCAAGACCGGAGATTCAAATGATGATTCAGTTCCAATGGCCGGTTGTAACCGGCATCGTCGGCACGCTTCTCGTGCTGCTTGCGTTTTTTCTCCTGCAGGCGCGCAAGTTGCACGGCAACGGCGCGGTGTATCAACTGCTCAACGCGATCGGCGCTGCGGCGATCATCGTCTCGCTGTTTTACCAGTTCAATCTCGCGTCGATGATGCTTGAAGTTGCGTGGCTGCTGATCAGCTTGTACGGATTGGCGGTGGGTATTCGTCACCGCCGCTCGATGCGCTGATCAATAGGCATCGCCTGCGGCCGTGATTGCCTGTTCCAGTTCATCTGCCAGCGGTCCGATCTCCGCGATCACGCGATCCAGTTCCCCACTGTCGAGCAGCGCATACGGGCGGTTCTCGCACAGGTGCAGATACGGCGCGCCGTCGAGGTCGCTCACCGCCAGAAAACCGGTGCGCTGTTCCCAGTTGAAGCGCAGGCAACGCTTGGCGTCCATGCCAGCCAGCGGACCGATCGGCGTGGACACACGCAGGTAGCGCCGCCCGGCTTCGTCTTCCAGTTCCACTAAATAGATGCCCTGATGACGGCCGTCGCGCACCTCGAGATCGAAGCTCAACAGGTATGGATCATTGGTCTTCAGCTTGTGCTTGCCGCTCAGGTGCGAACGCACCTCCTCGAAACTGCGCATGTTCCGCTCCACTCGTCGGAAGCGGATATGGTAGCGGGAGAATCGCCGCCATTCCGGCCGCGCCGTAGTGATGCGTTGTTGTTAATCTGCCGCAATGAAAGACTGGATCAAGCCCGAATACCGTCGCATCTACGCTGCAGTCGCGGCGATTCCGCCCGGCCGCGTGGCGAGTTATGGCGAAATCGCCGCGCGCGCGGGGTTGCCCGGACGGGCACGTCTGGCCGGCCGCGCGCTCAGCGAAACGCCGAAAGGGTTCGACCTGCCATGGCATCGTATCGTTCGCGCGGATGGCCGCCTCGCGTGCATGCGTGGGCAGCGCGAACAGGCACGCCGCCTGCGCGCCGAAGGCGTGGACGTGCGCAATGGCCGCGTGCGCATCATTGCGCACGGGCTGCATCACGATCTGGATCGCGAGATCTGGGGAAGCGGGTGCTAGCCGCTCAAATCCTTCCCAGCACAAGCAGCACGATGATGATGATCAGGATGATGCCCAGCAGACCACTCGGTCCGTAGCCCCAGCCACGGCTATAGGGCCAACTTGGAATCGCGCCGATCAGCAGCAGGATCAGGATGATGATCAGAATGGTGCCGAGCATGTCGAATTCCTTGTCTGAGGCAGGCACCCGCCTGCGGCGCCAATCATCTTGCGACGCGGTATCGTCCGCAACTCCGCGCGTTACGCCGCGTTTCCCTTGACGCATTTGACCGCGGCCGATCTAATATGCGGCTCGCCGTGCGCAATGTGCGGCAGGGCAGCCCATCACTCCGGACGCGCAACGCGCATCTCCGGATGATTCATCGGCAGCGATGGCCAGGTAGCTCAGTTGGTAGAGCAGAGGACTGAAAATCCTCGTGTCGGTGGTTCGATTCCGCCCCTGGCCACCAAGATTCCTCGCCCAACCTCTATCGGTTGGGCGTTTTCGTTTCCGGGTTCCCCGACGCCGCGCGGGGTTCGGCGGCGTTCTGCGTGTGCCACGCAGTGAAGCCGCACCGCCCGAAAGTCGCCCAGTTCGACTCTCTTTTGCTCTCTCTTCTCTCAAAACCGGCGCCAACTTCTTGGCGGAAGCGCACGCAGGCGGGCTTGCCCGTCAACGACTTGCACGTGTGTCGCCGCGATCGGTTGTTCATCGTGCTTGGAAGAGCAAGGCATCAAGCCCGCGCCGCAGTCGCCGCTGCAGCACAGGGCATCGAGTACAGCCCCTGGCGTCCCTGCACCACCACGAGCGCACGATAGGCGAAGAGCGGCCCTTCGGCCTCCGACTTGCCTCTGTCGCGCGCCTTGACCTTGAACACGTCGATGGGCTTGGCGCTGTCGAGCCCGGCACGCCGCATGACCTGTTCGGCGGTGCGGGGCTCCCCCTTGAACGACCACAGGGCCTCGAACACTGCTGCCTGAGCCTCGGTCAGCCGGATCGGGCCGTGCGGCCCCTCGGGCAGCGTGACCCAGCGGAAATCCGCCGAGAAAGGCCCCTTCACCGGCGTCGTTGGATCGCTGGCCTGCGGTGCTGGCGGCTCTCCCGTCGGGGCGATGAACGAGATGCCGCCTCCGTAGAAGGCGAAGCGATCCTCCAGAGCCAACCACTCCACGCCCGGGCCGAAGGGCGCCCCACGGGTCTCGCGCGGCTTCGGCGTGATGACGCGGATCGGCCCGCCTGCGACCCGCACCCGGTCCAGCAGGGCCGGCTCGCGCCATAGCCGGATCAGATCGCGCGCCAGCAGGACTGGCGAGCACCGGGAATCGCCAAGGCGCCACACGCCATCGCCGAGGGCGTCGATGCCGTCGCGGCTCTCGATCGAAAGCGCCAGCCGCAGCTTTCGGCGCAGCCAGTCCTCGTCCAGCGCCAACGCGGCCATGTCGTCGGCCGCGACGTCCACCGGCCCGCACTCGGGGCAATGGCAGGTACGCCCCTGGTGCCCGTTGCCCCAGACCTGCGCCCGGTGCTGGTGGCAGTAGGGGCACAGCACGAACCGCTGGTCCAGGGCCGTGGGCTTCACCGCCTGCCCGAGGGCCGGCAAGGCGGCGATCTCGCGGGGAGAGAGCGCCGCTCGAAGGATGGGCGTGCCGCCCGCGAACAAGCGGCACACCAAGGCCCAGGCGTCGTGCGTGGCCACCGATCAGTCCTCGCCAATCGTGGAGCGATGCGGCTCAGGATTGGCCGTGTCCGCTTCCGGCGGCGCTTCCCGGACGTTCAGCGTCTGCCCGGGCTGCAAGATGCCCAGCGAGACCAGGTAGCCCTCCAACTGCGCCTGCAACGCGGCATCGAACTTGTGCAGGTTCAGCCGTCCGCGACGCGTCACCTCGACCGTGACGACCTTGGAACGAGCCTTTCCGGCCTCGGGCGGGTAGTACAGGTTGATGCGTGCCGCCGTGATCAACCAGCCGCGGGCCAGCGGGTCCTCACCAGGGAACTCCTCGCGCAGCAGTTCGGTGACGCAGCGCTGCTCGCTCGACGCCATCGCCGTGCAATCAAGCTTCAGTGCCGTGCTCGGGCTCAACACCGAGAGGGACTTGACCTGCAGCGCCACGAAACCGTCCGCCACGGCCTGCGGCACGTCGAAGCCGAGGCGCAAGACCGACAGGTCCAGCGTCGGCGGCTTGATGCGGTGCGCATCCACCTTGACGCCCAGCAGGTGCTCGGCGAAGGCGTCCACGAGCATCTGGTGGTACTTGGCGCCACCGCGCACGAGGGTGCGAACGACCCCGGTGGCGACGGCGTACTCCAACACCATGTGGATGTTCGGGTTGCCGACGCGACGGGTGAGATGGGCGCCCTCGAACTCCAGGCGCAGCATGGCCAGGTCCTTGACGTGGACCGTCAGCAGGAACACGCCGGGGCGGCGTTCCACCAGGTAAGCCACGCTGCCGTCACCGCACTGCAGCTCGCGCTGGTAGAAGGCCGAGATGGCCTGGCGCAGCGCGGCCAGCGCGGCATCCGAGGTGTTCGGCCGGCGCTTCACGCCGAGGTCGTGCTGCTGGGCTTGCGATCCGTGGCGCTCCAGGTAGTCGAACTCGCAGGCCCGCTCGAACAGCGCCGGGTGGTTGGCATACAGCCAGAAGGAGCGGTGGGCGTCGCTCCGGCATCCCACCAGGCCCAGCAGCGCGGCGCCGTCCCCGGCGGCGGCCTGGAACATCGCCTGCTTGCCGGCCGGGTCGGCCAACTGGACGCTGGCCATGAGGTTGCCGATCAGACGGTCGCGGGCGGCGACGTCGGGCCAGGCCCGAACGGCCTCCACCAGTGCCTGCGAGGTGCGCGGCGTGTCCTCCCAGTCGAAATCGTCGGCCACGGGTAGGCCGTGCGAGGCCAGGAAAGTGCTGAGCGTCGTGTCCACCGGCAGTTCGAGCAGCACGTCGACGAAGGTCTTCTTCATCTTCTCGGTCCTTTCCGCAAGAGGTGTCGAGGGCTGCGGACCGATGGATCGGGCACGCGGGCCGGCGACGGGGTTGCCGAACGGGCATCTCGCCAGAGTAAAGCAGCGAGATACAGCGCGATTGTGTCCCGCCCATTCCCGCTTGTCAATCATCGTGGCACGTCTGGCGCTTTTTGGTATATCGTGGCTATACTTTTGGGTCTGTTTTCCTACACTGACAGTCGATTCGAGACGGGACATCGCCATGGCTTCGGCGTTTGGAGTACGCCTGCGGCGATTCCGCGAGGCGAAGAAGTTGACCCTGCAGCAGGTGGCCGACGCGGTCGGCTGCACCAAGGCCTACATCTGGGAACTGGAGATGAAGGAGGGTCAACGCCCCTCGGCTGAGCGCGTGCAGGCGCTGGCCAGGGTGTTGGGCGTCACGATGGAGGACATCATGGGTGAGCCCATGCCCCAGGTCCCCGAGGCCAGCCCCGAGGATGTGGCCTTCTTCCGGGCGTACGCCGGCATGACCGAAGCTGAGAAGGACCGGGTGCGCCAAGCGCTGAAGATCATCTTCCCGGACAAGGATCTGCCGGAAAGCAAAAGGTGAACACGCCCCCGGCCCTCAACGGCGCGATCGCCGCCAACAAAGTCCACCACTGGTTGCGGGCTTGGTATGGCGCGGACGTGCCCGAGGCCGTCGATCTCGATGTCGTGCGGCAGATGCTGCCGACCACGCCCTACGGCAAAGGGGTTCGGGAAATTCGTCCCCCGGTGCAGTTCGACGACGATGCCTTCGAGGGCCTGCTGGCGCGGGACCCTGATGACCCTGAAGTCTGGGGTATCGCCTACAACGGCACGGTCAGCCCGCAGCGCCAGCGATTCACCATCGCTCACGAGCTCGGGCACTTCGTCCTGCACCGCGACCGGCAGCCGCGTTTCAACTGCGACAAGGACAGCGTCCACTCCGGCCACGAGACCATGCGCCTGATCGAGCGCGAGGCCGACGACTTCGCCAGCAATTTGCTGATGCCCGGTGATCGGCTGCGCGAGTGGATCTCGAACCGACGCATCGATCTGCACGTCCTCAGCGCCATTGCCAAGCGCTTCCAGGTGTCGTTCGAGGCGCTGTGCATCCGCTTCATCAAGTTCACCCCGCAGCGCGCGATCCTGGTCTACTGGGACAACGGCTACGCGAAGTACGAATGGCGCAGCAGCAGCGCCGTGAGAACCCGGGCGCGCATCCGGCGCAGCGGCGATCCGCAAGAGCCCTTACGGAAAACTCAGCACCCATTGCCGCACCGGCCGCGGGCCGAACACCTCGTCCACCAGGTGCCGCGCGCTCTCGGCCATGCGCCGCGCCCCGCAGCTGGGGCAGAAGCCGCGCTTCTTGCAGGAATACGCCACCAGCCTCTCGGCACGACAGTGCTCGCAGACCACGCGCAGGAAGCCGTGCTCGAGCACGCCGCAACGCAGGTAGGCATCGAACTCCTCGCGCACATACTCGGGCAGCGGGCGGTCTTCGGCCTCAAGACGCGCGAGAAAGTCCGGCCAATGCGCCTGCACCAGCGAATACAGCAGCGTGCGCTCGGGCAGGTGGCGCGCGTAACGCGCAGCGGCGTGGGCGGCCGGCAGTGGCGCGCACACCTCGGCCTGCCGCCGGGGTGCGGTCAGGCGCGGCACGCAGCGCTCCGTTGCAGGGACGGCTGCTCAGGGTTACGCCCGCGAGCACGCGTTCATATCGGCGTTTTCTGATCTTCGCGTCAGACATTGCCGCGGGGCGGGTAGGAAGTCTCCCGCCTCGGACGCCAGAACGCACAAAGCCCGGCACGAGGCCGGGCTTTGTGGTCTTGCTTGATGGATCGCGGGGCTTAGAAATCCATGTCGCCCATGCCGCCCATGCCGGCGCCGGCGGCCTTCTCGTCCTTCTTCGGCAGTTCGCCGACCATCGCCTCGGTGGTGATCATCAGGCCGGCGATCGAGGCGGCGTTCTGCAGCGCGGTGCGGGTCACCTTGGTCGGGTCGAGGATGCCCATCTCGAGCATGTCGCCGAACTGGCCGGTGGCCGCGTTGTAGCCGAAGCTGCCGGTGCCTTCCTTCACCTTGTTGACGATGACGGACGGCTCCTCGCCGGCGTTGGTGACGATCTCGCGCAGCGGCGCTTCCATCGCGCGCAGCGCGATCTGGATGCCGTGATTCTGATCCTCGTTGGCGCCCTTGAGCTCGGCGATGGCCGCACGCGCGCGCAGCAGCGCCACGCCGCCGCCCGGCACGATGCCTTCCTCGACCGCCGCGCGGGTCGCGTGCAGCGCGTCCTCGACGCGCGCCTTCTTCTCCTTCATCTCGACTTCCGTCGCGGCGCCGACCTTGATCACCGCCACGCCGCCGGCGAGCTTCGCCACGCGCTCCTGCAGCTTCTCGCGGTCGTAATCGGAGGTGGTCTCCTCGATCTGCGCCTTGATCTGCTTGATCCGCGCCTGGATCGCGTTGCCGTCGCCGGCGGCAGCGCGGCGGCGACCACGATGTCCGCCCATCCGGAGCCGGTCAGCCAGACCGCGCCCGCCGTCAGCAGAACGGCGACGCCTTCCATCACGTCGTTGCGGGAGCACTCCCAGGACGACGCCATGTTGATGTCGCCATGCCGGAAGGGTGTGAGCAGTCGCAGGCAATAGACGTTCGCCGCCAGGTTCAGTACGGCCGCCACGGACATCGTGTCCAGTGCCGGGGCCGAGGGCTCGCCGATGCGGATGGCGAGCTGGACGGCGACGCCCATTGCCGCAGCGAGGATCAACGCCGCCTTGAGCAGGCTGACTCGCGCCTTCCAGGGGGCCGGGCGGCCGACGACAGCGATGCTTGCGCCGTACGTCAGCGCATCGCCCAGGTTGTCCAGCCCACCCGACAACAGGGACACCGATCCGCTCGCCAGCGACGCGACCAGCATCATCGCGAAGGTAGATGCATTGATCGCGAGCACGATCTTGAGCGCCCGCCGCTGCTCCGCCTGCAGGCGTTCGACGTCGGGCCCGGGCCCGCAACATGCCTTACCCATGGATCGCTTCCTCCGTCACGTCGCTTGTCGCCTGTCCACCGCACTCACTTCCGGCCGCCATCGGGGACCAGGCGCGGAATCACGGCGGTCACGAACAGAGCCACGCCCGTGGCGATGATCGCCAGGAGCGCATTGCCGAGCCCGGCAGCGACGCCGATCGCCGAGGTGAGCCAGATGCTCGCCGCGGTGGTCAGCCCTTCGACACGCATGTCCCGCTGCAGCTTGAGGATCGCGCCGGCGCCGAGGAAACCGATACCCGACACCACGCCCTGGACGACCCGCGTGTTGTCGGCCTGCGAAACGCCTGCGTAGAGCGGCGCCATCACGAACAGCGCCGAACCAACGGACACCAGGATGTGAGTCTTCAGCCCTCCCGATCGCTCCTTCTTCTCGCGCTCGTACCCGATGGCGCCGCCGAGCACCGCCGCCAGCAGCAGTCGAAGGCTGCTGACCAGCATGACCCTAGAAACGGCAGTTGACCGCTCGCTATCCTTGGGCAACCCGCATGAATGCTGACTTTCACGGCTTCGGTCGCGTTCACCTGTTGGGTGAGCGCGCTATGCACCCGATCGCACCGCGCTGGTCGCGCCATGCGGCGTTGCTCGTCCTCGCAGGCACGGGCCTGCCGCGTCCTCACGCCTTGCCTGACGCGCCCATCACGGCACGCTCGGGCGCATCCAACTGCCGTTTCTAGGATGACCGAAGCGCCGGGCATAGCGAACTCCGCCGCCAGTGCAGCCGTGAGGTCGGTGGGCATGTTCATGACACCGCCCGGTTCATCGGGCAGCCGTGCGGGCAGGCTCGCCGGCCCGGTTGAAAGCAGGGCGCCGCGGCGGGCGCGCAGCCTCAACTATACGCCCCATGGCCAGTTTGGACTGTCAGCGCGCGCCGCGCTGGCGGAAGCCGGAGGGGTCCACGCCGTGATGTTTCTGGAAGGCTTGCGAAAAGTTGCTGCGGCTTGAGAACCCCACCGCATTGGCCACGGCGGCCACCGGCAGCGTCGTGGTGGCCAGCAGTTCGGCCGCCTTGCGCAGCCGCACCGATCGCAGCATCGCCATCGGGGTCTGGCCAAACGCGCGCTCGAAGTGCGCGGCAAAGGCGGAGCGGCTCATGCCGGCCAGGTCGGCCATGCGCTCGACCGAGAACGGCGCCTCCGGATGCGCGAGCATCTCGCTCATGGTCCGTGCCAGGCGCGCGTCGGCAGCCGCGGCGGTCCAGGCCAGTCCGACCTCTTCATCGTCGGCCAGGCGGCGCAGCAGCATGACCAGGCATTGCTTGAGCAGCGCCTCGATCAGGACGCGCGAGCCCAGGCCTGGCTGCACCGATTCCGCCAGCAGCATCACGAACTGGTCGCGCAACCCGTCCGGGCCGTCGAACTGCGTGACCACGGGCCGCCGCAGCGCCTTGAAGGGGTCGGGTGCGCCTTTGTCGAAGCGCAACTCGCCGCACGCGGTGCCGACGCCAGCCTCGCCATCGCCGACGCTGACGGTGGGCGCCGTCTCGCGTGACGGCCAGGCATCGAAGCTGGCGCGGTCCACCGACCTGACCTGCGTCGGCGCGGCGCTCTCGATGCGATACGAAACGCCCGGCGGCAGCAGCACGAAGCAATGCGGGCGCAGGGCGATGCGCTGACCGTCGCCGGCATCGAGCGTGCCATGGCCGTCGAGACAGTAGTGCAGGCTGGCCGTCCGCGGCGCGTTGAAGCGCACGCTCCAGCCATCGCGGATATCGCACCGCGTCATGCGTGTTACGCCCAGGTCGAGTGTCGAGAGGAATTGCTCCAGCGCACGTTGGCTTTCGGGGGTAGGCATTTCTGGACGGTTTAAGACCAAATGAAGACCACATGGAACATGGCCCTTTGTATTCTACACCTACCCCACTTAACGGAGATTGCCATGTTCGATATGAAAGACCTGTCCCGCCTCAAGCAACTCGACCAGAACGCGCCCGAAGCGATGAAGCGCTTCTGGGCCTTCGACCAGGCCGTGTTCGCCGAGGGTGCGCTCTCGGTCCAGCAGAAGCAGCTGATCGCGGTGGCCGTGGCACTGACCACGCAATGCCCGTATTGCATCGCGCTGCACACCAAGGCCGCGCGCGATGCCGGCGCCAGCAACGAGCAGCTGGCCGAGGCCGCGCTCGTGGCCGCGGGCATTCGCGCGGGGGGTGCCATCACGCACGCCACGCACCTGTTCCGCGATTGAACGCACGGTTGGCAAAGGCGGACATCTTGTTCATGTCCGCAAGCCAGCCATGCGAACACCGCCCGTGAAGGCCTCCACGCATACGATGACGGATGCCATCAAGGGTTGGTCGAGTCGGTAGAGAGATCCGATGCCGCGCGCGCGGCATCGCGCGCGCTTTCTTGCGGGGGCGGCTTCTGCGTGCCCTCATTCCGGTCCTCCTTCTGGTTGCGGCATCTCCGCAACTTCCCACCTTCGCATCGTCCCATCGCTTGATCGCCGTCGTCCATCGTCGGATTCCACCGAGTGGAACATTTGCGCATGCACGACCGGGGGTATAGGAAGTTCAACCGCCCTTTTTGGCGAGTCTGGCGGGTAGGAAGCGGCCGCGCAAGCGCCGCTTTGGGCACAGATCGGGCACAGATCGGGGGTTCATGCGTGGGTTTTCGACATCGCGGGGCCACGCAGCGGCTCAGTGCGTAGCCATTTCTCACCGAATCCCGGCACAGGGCCGAGCGCAGCCCTGCGGGGTCGTGGCCGCATCGGATCGGACTCTGGCTTGGCTGCCGGCTGTGTGGCCGGCGCCTCATCACGCGGCGGGCGGCGGGGCGCGCGCTGCGGGCCGGTAGTGCGCTTGCTCCAGCGCGCCGTGTTTCTCGAAGTGGGCGAGGATGGCGCGAATGGCCTTGGGGTCTTCGATGCTGGCGACGATCCGCACCGCGCCGCCGCAGTGGGCGCAGGTGGTGACGTCGATGGAAAAGACCCGCTTGAGCCGTTGCGCCCAGCTCATCGCACGGCGCTTCTGCTCGGGGCTGCGCGGTTCGTCGTGGGCGCTGACGTCCACCGGCACTGCATCGCTCGCAGGCCGCTTGCCGCGCCCCGAGGGCGTCAGCTGCGCGCGCAGGTTTGCATTCGGGGCGAATACGCCGTGGAAGCGGGTGAGATGCGCGCGAGGTGGCGGGACCAGTGCCGCCAGCTTGGCGATGAAGTCCACCGCATCCCATTCGACATGCGTGGTCCCATTGCGCCACGGCGTCTTGAGCTGGTAACGCACCCTACCCTGCGGTGAGATCGACAGCCGCTGCTCGCTGATCGCCGGGCGCGTGATGTAGCGGCACAGCTTTTCGAGCTTGTGGCTCTCGTGTGCTTCCGCGGCCACGCCGGCATGCAGCGAGAAGCCGCCGACCTTGCCGGCATCGCCCTCCAGCGAGCCTGCGTCACCGGGCAATGTTTGCAGCGTGACGACCTTGCGGCCAGCGTCGCGACCGGTGGCGATGCGGTAGGTCATCGAACTCATCCGCAGCCCATCCATGCCGTCGTTGCTACCCGCGCTGTCGGACAGGAACACGGATTCGTCTTCGCCTTCGAGCCAGCCGCGGCGCGACAGGTGCCGGCACACGCGATGCGCGATGGTGTTGGCCAGTTCCGTCAGTTGCGCCGATGTGGGCCGCTGACCATCCCCCTGTCCCCAAGAACGGCGAGCCGCGTGCTCGCCGTTTTGGCATGGACGCGTGCGGATTGGCGAACCCGAAGCTTGCGCGTGGTTCGCCATTCGGTCCCTCCAAGGTTCGCCACCCGAAGCCTGCAATGACACCTGTTCCTCAACAGCGTCATAGGAGGCTTCCATGCCGACAACGGCAAGCACCATCCCCCGGTCGCCGGTCGATGCGATCAACAGCCTGTCTCCCGGCGACCGTCGGGTCCTCAACGAAAACGAGCTCGCGCAGCGCTGGGGGCTGAGCCCCAAGACCCTGCAGCGCTGGCGCAGCGAAGGGCGTGGCCCGCGCTACCTGAAGCTGTCCAAGCGCGTCAGCTACCCCCTGGAGTCGGTCATCGAGTTCGAGCGTGGTGCCCTGCACGACTCGACCTCCGAGCGCGCGGCGCGCTGAAGGGGGATGCGATGAGCGATTTGACCCTCTACCCCGCCGACATCGCCGCGATGTCCGTCGGCCAGCTGGCCGCGCTGCCGCCCGCCCAGAAGGCGGAGATCAGCCGCAACCTCGACGAAGCGCTCGCCTGGCTCAAGCAGGCCCGCGCGAAGTTCGACGCCGCGCTGGAGGCCGCCTACGGCGAGCAGGCCCGTGCTGCACGCCTCGAGGCCGGCAAGGACTTCGGCGTCATCCATCTCCAGGACGGCCTGCTGCGCGTCACGGTCGAAACCCCGAAGCGCGTGTCCTGGGACCAGGTGCAACTGGCCGCCATCGCCCGGCGCATCGCCGCCGCCGGCGAGAAGGTCGAGGACTACCTGGACGTCGAGTACTCCGTCTCGGAATCGCGCTTCTCCAACTGGCCGCCGGCACTGCGCGCCGGGTTCGAGGCCGCCCGCACCGTCAAGCCCGGCAAGCCC
>Ga0209062_1001645_pt1 | contig 36733 bp, 31 predicted proteins | sample Coa_R2_2_FD_187158 | JGI IMG/M metagenome (GOLD analysis project Ga0209062, IMG submission 187158) | Surface soil microbial communities from Centralia Pennsylvania, which are recovering from an underground coalmine fire - Coalmine... | ecosystem: Environmental > Terrestrial > Soil > Unclassified...
GATTTACATCAGCAATATTCACGCCGGAAATTTCGGGCTGCGGCTGGCGCTCGGCAAACGCGCGGATCTGTATCTGGGCTACAGCATCACGCGCGACCCCGGCGACGGCCGCTCCTCGTTCCTCGCGCCGGGAAGCGTGCAGGCGGCGCTTTACAATGTGCAAACCTTTCCGCTCAATTTCCAATCGCCTCTGGCGCGCCTCACCGTTCCGATTATGTCCAAGCTCAAATGGAACGCGGGCTACCAGTATTACGGATATCGCGAAGATTTCGGACTGCTCGGAAGTCTTGAAAATTATCGCGCCAACACCGGCTACACCAGCCTCCTGTGGTCGTTCTGATTGGACGGGGCAAAAGCGCGCGGCCGCGTCTAACCTATTTTTTCTTCCCGCCTCCCAAAAATCCCTTGATCAGCCCGCCCGCCGCCTTGCCTACATCGCCTTCCACCGATTTCAACTCCTCGCCCGCGACCGCCTTCAGATCCGGCTTGAACACCGGCTGCGAAAACGTGCCCTCCACCAGAAACGGAATCGGCTTATCTCGCATCACCGCCATCGCGCCGGATGTCTGGACCGCCGCCGTCATCTTGAAGTCAAGTTGATTGGCCGGGCTCACTGTGCCCCCGCCGGTCATCTCTCCGATCGACGGAATCATCAGCTTCAAATTCTGAATCGCCGTACCCTCCGGCGCCGACTTCACATCCGCGCTCAACGTCCGAATCTCCGTATCCGGTCCCGTTTTCATCCCGGCCAGCTTCTCGATCGACGACATCTTCCCCGGCAGATCGAAGCCTGCCAGACGTGTATTATCCACCGACAACGATCCGCTGCTCACCAGCCGGTCCGCCGGTCCGGTCATCGTGAGTTCCGCCGTCGCCGTGCCGCCCTGAAGCGACGCGCCCGCCGGCAGCGCAACGCCAAGCGCGGGCAAAAACGCCTCCAGCTCCGGCACGGGCATTCCCGGCGCGTCGAGCTTCAACGCCAGCACCATCGCCTCGCCCTTCTCCGCGTACGTGCCCGTCAAATGCGCCAGCGCCTTGCCTAAATGCACGTCGCCCCGCAGCAGCGTCCCGGAGTGCGCGCGCAAATCGTGATTCACCGAAAAGTCGAGCTCGATCGGACGATTCGCCGGATTTCCGTTTTTCGCCAGCTTCACGTGCTCGGCTTGAAAGGTCCCGTTCATTTGCAGCTTCGTTCCATCCGATGTTCCGCTCGCCTTCACCGCTGCGACGCCGGAAACATCCGGCGCAAAATCGTTCATCCCTGATCCCGCCAGATCGAGCCCGGTCACATTCACATTGAAACTTACCGGCGTCATCGACGAATCCGCCGGATTGATCGGACCCGCTTTGCCGTCGAACTGGATTGATCCGCCGCCGCGCACCTTGGTTGAAAGCGAAAACGGAAACACGGACGCCGCTGAAAAATCGCGCAGTTCCACAGCGGCGTTCTCCAGCACCAGCGGCTTCCAATGCCCTACTGTTCTTCGAAGCGTCAGCCGGCCGCCGCTGATCTTCACCAGCTTCACCGAAAGATTCAGCGGCATCCGTCCGCCCGCGCCCGCCGCCGGCGCTGGAGCCGAGCTCGATTTCCCTCCCAGCGAGGAAAAATTCCAGCTCCCGGTGGGGCTCTGCGCCAGCACGATCTCCGGCTGATCCAAATCGAGATTCGTAACGATCAGTTGCCGGGAAATCAGAAACGGCCACAGTTTGACGCCGACGTGCAGCGATTTCGCCTGCAAAAATGCCGGTTTCCCGAACGCCGGGTCCTCGGCCACCGACAAATCATCCGCCGTCACCTCGCCTTTGAAAATGTTCAGATGCAAATTGCCGAGCTCCACCTGCCGGCCGAGCGCCGAGGATAAATCGGTCTCCAGCGCCGGCCGGAACTGATTGACATTGATGAAAAACGGCAGGCTGATCGCGATCACAAGCACCGCCGCCAGCCCGATTCCGGTCCATTTCAAGAGGGAACGCAAGCGACACCTCCTGCCGCGAGTATACAGTAGCCCTGAAGCGGCGTTCGCATCGTATATAATCCGCAGTGACTTCCCAGGAGGACTTCATGAAATTCTGCTTGACCATGGCGCTCGGACTCGCCGCCGGCATTCTGCTCACCCGCGCGGCGGAAAACGATGGCGTTGCCTTCTTCGGACACGATCAGGTCGGCGCCGCGCTGGCCAAAGGCGGCACGCTGCTCACGCGCGGCGGCTATATGGTCCAGGGCTCGCATCGCGATAAGGCCGGCGGCGTCGAAGTACACGATAGGGAAACCGACGTTATCTATGTCGTCGACGGCACGGCCACCTTCGTGACCGGCGGCGCCATGATCGGCGGAAAGGACACGCGTCCCGGCCAGCACCTCGGCGCCGATATTCAGGGCGGGGAAACGCATCACCTGGTCAAGGGCGACGTGGTGGTCGTGCCCGCGGGCACGCCGCACTGGTTCAAGGAAGTGCCGGGACAGATCAGCTACTTCGTGGTCAAGGTGCTTCAGTAAGACTAGACCCGCGCCAGCGCCGCCTTTACGCGCTCCGGATTCATCGGAACGCGGCGAAGACGCGCGCCCACCGCGTCGAAAATCGCATTGCCGATCGCCGCGGCCGTCGGTCGGCTCGACGGCTCGCCCGCGCCGCCCGGCGGAAGTTCGGGATGATTGAGCAACACCAGCTCGACATGCTCGGGAACGTCGCCGGCGCGCGCCACGCGATACGTGTTCCAATCGACGCTGGTGACGCGTTCGCGATCGAACAAGACTTCTTCTTTGAGCGCCCGCCCCAGCGATTGAATCAGATTCGCGCAGACCACCCCGCGTAATCCGTCCGGATTCACGATCAATCCGCAGTCGTGCGCGCAAACCATTCGCGTCACGCGCACCGCGCCGGTGCGGCGATTCACCTCGACCTCGGCCACCGTGGCGACATAAGTTCCGCCGCGCACCGCGTAGGCGATGCCGCGTCCCCGGCTCACCTCGCCCGCGTCTCCGCCGGGAGATTTTCGCGGCTTCCAGCCCGCGCGTTCGGCCGCCGCCGTGATCACCGCCTTGGCTCGCGGATCTTTCGTGTACTTCAGCCGAAACTCCACCGGATCGGTTCCGGCCGCGGCCGCCATTTCATCGATAAACGATTCCATCGCGAAGGTCCCTTGCGGGCCGTTGGGATCGCGCAAATGCGTGGCGGCCAGCGGCGAAGCCGGATCGTCAAACGCCGGCGCCACGTGCGCCACCGACTGAAGATTGGGAAATTCGTAAACCGGGCAGCAGTCTCCGAAGTTGCAGAATTCTGTTCCCGCGCTGGTATTCGGAAATCCCATCAGCCGCGCCGCCAGAAAATTTCCCGCCGCGTCGGCCAGATAAAGAACCTCGCTGCCGGAAAAACATCGCGATTCGAAGCGAAACGCGCTGACGTTCCCCGCGGTGTCGAATCCCGCCGCCAGATCGATCACCGCTGCCGGACCTTTCGATCCCCAGGCGGTCATATCCGCCCGCATCCACTGCACGCGAACCGGTTTGCCGGTCTCTTGCGAAAGCACCACCGCGTCCGCGGCCGTATCCTCGTAGCCCGCGCGCCCGTAAGAACCCGCGTCCGGCATCCAGATGCAGCGCACGCGATCCGGCAGGACGCGCAGCAGATCGGCGATGCCTTTTTGCAGCGCGTGATTTTTCTGCGACCCGCACCAGACCGTGGTTACGCCATCGGCGCGAACATCGGCCACCGCGCAGCCCGGCCCCATCGTCGCGTGCGCCTGGAAAGGCCATTCGTAGCTCGCCTGAATCTTTCGCGCCGCGCTCGCCAGCGCATTCGCGTCGCCGCGGCTGAGTCCCGGACGGCTCGCCTTCGGCGCCGTGGCGCGCAGATGCGCGAAAACATCGGCGGGCAGGTCCGCCGCCGGCTTGCTCCAGGTGATGTTCACCGCTTTTGCTGCGCGAATCGCCGCCCACTCGTTCTCCGCCACTACGCCCGCGAAATTTCCCTTGACCACTGTTCGCACGAATCCCGGAATCTTTTTCGCCGCCGAATCGTCCACGCTCTCGATCTTCGCCCCCGCGGCGGGCGGGCGCATCACCCGACCGTGCAGCATTCCCGGCACACGAACATCGGTCGAATACACGGCCGTGCCCAAAATCTTCGCCGCCAGTTCGGCGCGTGGAAGCGGCTTGCCCACCACCTTATATTGCGAAGGATCCTTCGGCTTGCCTTGTCCCTCCACGTTTACGTTGAATCCGCGGCCGGAGACGCGCAGCGCGCCGTTCAACGCGTGATCGCGAACCAGCTCACCGTAAGAAACGCTCTTTCCACCGCCGATCACCACTCCATCGGCGACCGTTAACTCACCCGCGGGCGCGCCCAATCGTTGCGCGGCGAGCTCCACGAGAAGCGCGCGAGCCGTCGCCGCCGCGTTGCGCAGCGGCCTGGCTCCGTTTGAAATCGACGTGCTGCCGCCGACCCCGCCCTGATCCGGCGTCATCGCCGTATCGCCCATGACAAAAGAAACACGCCGCGGCGAAACGTCCAGTTCCTCGGCGACGATCTGGCTCAACGCCGTCTGAAGCCCCATGCCGATATCGACCTTGTCCGTAAAAACCGTGACGCCGCCATCGCGCCCGATGCGAATCCAGGAGTCCAGCCGGTCCGAAGCCGGCGGCTTCACCGTATCGGCGACCGCGCGCGGCGCAATCGCCGGATCGGCGATGCTGAATCCGACCACCACTCCGAAAAATCCCCGGCGGGAAGTGGCAAGCATGCTCATGCCCTCCTCCCATCCTGATCCTTCGCCGGTCCGGAGGCGCGGCTCATCCCCGCGGCGCGCCGCACCGCGTCAAAAATTCGCACGTGGCTTCCGCAGCGGCACACCAGCCCGGCGAAGGCCGCGCGCATCTCCTCCTCGCTCGGATGCGGATTCTTGTCGAGCAGCGCTTTCGCCGTCAGAATCCATCCGTTCAAGCAATAGCCGCACTGAAACGCCTGCTCTTCGATGAACGCCGTCTGAATCGGATGCGGATGCTCCGGCGTGCCCAGCCCGTTCAGCGTCACGATCTGCTTGTTCGCCGCCTGCGAAACGGCAAGCACGCAGGATCGCGCCGGACGCCCGTCCACCAGCACCGTGCAGGCTCCGCATTGCGCCAGACCGCATCCGAAGCGCGGATTATTCAACTCCAGATCGCCGCGCAGCACGTAAAGCAGCGGGCAGTCCGGATCGGCGTCCACCACATGCGCCTTCCCGTTCACGTAAAGCGAAATTTTTGCCATTCTGCGATCACTCTATCGCCGCGCCGCATCCAAGTCAACGTTTATTCGTACAGAAACTCCGGATAACGCACGATTTTCTTGGCCCCGCGTTTTCGCGCGATCGCGTAAAGCTGCTCGCCTCGAAACGCCGTGGAAAATCCGTTGCGCTCGAGAAACTCCCGCACCCAGCTCTCGGTCCCGTATCCCGGAATCACTTCGCTGAATAAATTCTCGATCTCAAATCCCGCCGATTCGATAGCCTCGCGCAGCTCCGGCGGCGTGTACTCGCGCACATGGCCGATCTCCGTTTCGGCGTACTCCCGCCGCGGATCAGCGTACTTCGAATAGAGCTGCGGATTCCCGCTCTGTTCGAGCACCCGGGCTACCGCCGTGAAGCTCGCCACATTCGGAGTTGTCAGCAGCAGCGTCCCGTTTTCTTCGAGCACGCGATGAATCTCCACCAGCATGTGCATCGGATCGTGCAGCATGTGCTCGAAAATCTCGCACGCCAGAACGGTCTCAAAATGCGCGTCCGGGTATGGGTAGCGATCCTTTTCCGCGTCGAACAGATCGACAAAACAGCGGAACGCCTCGCACCCCTTCACCGTGACGATTTTCTCCTCCACGCGCCCCGCCGGACCATAATACGTCCCCCGCACCTCTTTATATCCCAGCACGCACTGAAGCGCCGGCGCCATGTGCATGTAGGTCCCCAGCTCCAGCACGCGGCCCGAGCTTTTGGGCGGCGGCAGCAGCCCCAGCGTCCGGCCGATCCGGTTCACATGCACTTCCAGATAGCGCCGCGCGGCGTCATCGGGCAGATCCATGGACCGCACAAAAGCGACAATCTCGTCAAAACGCAAACGAGGAGGAATGTTTTCCTTCATCACGGCCGAGTTTTATCCACCACCACCCGTCCCGCCTTCATCACCCAGCGGACCTTATAAATCGCCACGTCGATGTCCTCCAGCGGATTCCCCTCCACCGCGCAGATATCGGCGACGTATCCCGGCTTCAGCGAGCCCAGTTCGTTTTCGTGATGCAGCAGCTCCGCCGCGTTCACCGTCGCCGTCTTCAACGCCTGTTCCGGCGTCATTCCCGCCTTCACGAACCAGCCCAGCTCGCGCGTATTTTCGCCGAACATCGTATACACCACGTCCGAGCCCATGGCGAATCGCACGCCGGCGCGAAATGCCTTCTTCGCGGTCTCCAGATTGCGCGCGATGTAATCGTTCAGCGGTCCGATCGCCGACGGCGGATAGCGCAGCAGCTTCGCGTTATCGACGTAGTAGCGATTGTGATCGATGGTCGGCACGTAAAAAATCTTCTTGCGGGCCATCTCCGCGATGGTGTCGTCGTCCATGTCCGTCGCGTGTTCGATCGAATCCACCCCGGCGCGAACCGCGTCGCGCGCCGCCGGCGGACCATAAGTGTGAATCGCGATCGTCTTGCCCATCGCGTGCGCGGCCTCCACCGCGGCCTTGATCTCTTCGTAGGTGAACGTCTGGAATCCCGTGACGTCCTGGCCCGAACCGGTCGAGCCGTACATCTTGATCACGTCCGCTCCCGCGCCGATCTGCTGCCGCACCACCTTCATCACCTCCGCCGGACCATCGGCCGTCTGCGGTCCGCCGCGCCCGCCGCGCGTGATCTGAAGGCCGTAGCCCGATACGTACATCCGCGGACCCTCCATCAGCCCCGCGTTGATCAGATCGCGCATGGCGATGTCCTCGTAATTGCTCGCGCCCAGGTTGCGCACCGTGGTCACGCCCGTTTCGAGCGTCTTCCTCGCATTGTCCCGCGAAAGATACACCACCGCCGCGCCGCGCCCGGCCGCGCTGATCTGGTTCATATCGAACACGTACGTCATATGCGTATGCACGTCGATCAGGCCCGGCAGCGCCGTGTACTTCGTCATGTCGATCGCGCCGGCCACCCCTGCCGCGCCCACGCTCTGGATGCGGTCCTTTTCGACCACGATCACCGCGTTGTCCATCATTTTCTCGCCATCCCAGACGTGGCCGAAACGATAGGCTTGCGCCAACGCCACGCTGGCGCCGGGCAGGAAAACCAGTAGGAATAGAGCAGTGTTTTTCACGATAACTTCAACAATATCGCGGTGTTCAGCCTGGCGCTGGCCAATACCGGATCGGACTCCTGATTCGCGCTGGTCCTGATCGCGCGCGCGGTCGCCAGCGACCGGACGCGCGCGCGCTGGTCACGCTGTTGTTCCTCTCCGTCATCGCGTCCGGCCGCGCCTGGCTGGTTTACGCGCGCCGCGGCGGCCTTACGGTGTAAAGATAGAGATGTGTCTGCTCTCGATGGCCGCGTGATCCTGGTCACCGGCGCTGCGAAACGGATCGGCAGGGGGATCGCGCTGCGGCTGGCGCGCGAAGGCGCGCGCGTGGTGATCCACTACAATGCATCGGAGGCCGAGGCTCGCGCGACCGCGGCCGAGTGCGGCAATGCTCGGATGGTCCGCGCCAACCTGGAGCGCGTCGCGGAAATTGAGCGGATGTTCCAGGAAGCCGGGCCGCTCGACGCCCTGGTCAACAACGCCGCGCGATTTACGACCATGGATCCGCTACAGGTCACCGAAGCCGATTGGGACTTCATCCACTCGGTGAATCTGAAAGCAACCTTTTTTTGCTGCCAGCAGGCGGCGCGCGCGATGCTCGCCCGAGATGGCGGCCGCATCGTCAATATCAGCTCGCTTGGCGGCATCCGGCCCTGGTCGCGCAATGCGCATTACTGCGCTTCGAAGGCCGGCGTGATCATGCTGACGCGCGCGCTGGCCAAGGCCTTCGCGCCGAAAATTACCGTCAATTCGGTGGCGCCCGGCGTCATCCCGTTCGGAGAACCGGACCAGCGCGCCCGGCATCTCATCGAAAAAACGCCGGCGCGGCGCGCGGGCACCGCCGATGAGATCGCCGGCGCCGTCCTCTATTTTCTGACTGCGACGAATTTCGTCACCGGGCAGGTGATCGCCGTCGATGGCGGGTTGAGCCAAAAATGATCCGCGCCGCTATCGTTTTCATTCTGGCCGCTCTGCCGTGCGCGGCTTATTCGGCCCTTTCCCATGAAGCCGTGATCGACTCGGCGTGGAGCAACGAAATCGTCCCGCTGCTCACCCGCAAATTTCCCGGCGCCACCGCCGATGATTTAAAGCGCGCGCACGCCTACGCCTACGGCGGCGCGCAGATCCAGGACATGGGATACTTCCCGTTCAGCTCGCACGCCTTCAGCGATCTGACGCATTACGTCCGCAGCGGCGATTTCGTGCAGGCGATGCTTGGCGACGCGCAGTCGATTGAGGAGTACGCATTCGCGCTGGGCGCGCTGGCGCATTACGCTTCCGATAATACCGGACATCCCGCGGTGAACCGGGCCACCGGAATGATTTATCGCGATCTCCGGCGCAAATACGGCGCGGTGGTGACCTATGAGGATGATCCCGCCGATCATCTCAAGACCGAATTTTCTTTCGACGTGATCCAGGTCGCGCGCGGCCTTTACGCCTCCGACAACTACCATGATTTCATCGGGTTCGAGGTTTCAAAGCCGCTGCTTGAACGCGCCTTTCGCGATACCTACGGCATCGATCTCAAGGAAATTTTCGGCTCGCTCGACCTTGGCATCGGAACCTATCGCTTCACGCTCGGCAAAGTGATTCCGGAGATGACCAAGGTCGCCTGGGATTCCAAACGCGCCGATATCGAAAAACTGGCGCCCGGAATTACCCGATCGCGCTTCGTTTACGCGCTGCCGCGCGCCAGATACGAGAAAAACTGGGATCGGACCTATCGCCGCCCGGGATTTTTTACGCGCCTGCTGGCGTTCGTGTTTCGCTTCATTCCGACCGTGGGACCGTTCAAAGTCCTGAGGTTCAAGCCGGTGCCCGATTCCGCCGAGCGTGCGTTTCTGAAAAGCTTCGACGCAACCGTGGCCGATTATCGCGCGCTGATCCAAAAAACGCGAGCGGGCGCCTTTACGCTGCCCAATACCAATCTCGATACGGGCGAGCCCACGCAGCCGGATCGCTACCGCCTGGCGGATCGCACCTACGCCTTATGGCTGGATCATTTGTCCAAGGGCAACTTCGCGAGCTTAACGCCGGAGATGCGCGCGAATCTGGAAAAATACTTCGCCCGCGCGAATCGGGCCCGGTTGTCGGAGAAAACCATAGCCGAGCTGGAGCAGTTGAAATCGGTTCCCTCGCGGGCCGGAGGGAATTAGGCTAATTCGCCGGCGATTTGGGATGTCTCAGCCGTGCGACGTCGTCGGCGAGCTGCCGCGCGACTTTTTCCGCTACATCCGCGCTTGCGCCGCGATACTTCGCGCCGGTGCTTTCCTGCGTCGTGGCCCAAATCACGTCGCCGTCTTTATTCACCAGGCGCACGGTGGCGAACGCTTCGTGGCGCCGCTCGTGGATGTTGGAAGAATTCTCTTCGCCCACGCCAACATTGATGGCCCGGCTGCTGCGCGAGTCATAGCCCGAACCGACGCCGTTATAGCGCCCGCTGGTGCTCGATCCGGAGCTGCTGGACGCGCCTCCGCGCAGGTTAATGCCCTCCGCGGTTTGGAACACATCGGTGAAGATCAGGTCTTCGGCGGCCCCGCGCATCACCAGATCCGCGCGATCGGGATTTTCGGTGATAATGTACAGCTTGGTGCCTTCCAGGCTGCTGATAATCAGATCGCGCAGTTGCGCGGCGGTCTCGCCGCCCGTCAACCGGTCGACGTAAATTCGCTTCACCGCCAGAAGCTGCGGCGACAGATCGTCCTGGGCGAAAACGCCGCAGGAAAAAAAGATCGCCAGGGCTGCAATTTTCATCCTTTACCCGCCTTGCGCGCTTCCTCGTCCTGATATTGGATGCGCAGTCCGGTGCGCGCTTCCAGGCTTACCAGTGTGGCGCGAATATCGTTTTTATCCACCCGGAACACCAACGCCTGATGCCGGCCGTCCTCATCCACGTAGCCGACGCTCAAAAAATGCTTGCGCCGCTTGCTGAGCAGGAACATCGGCGAAATTACGGCGGCCATCAGCAGCCTTCGATCTACCTTTTGCCCGTATTCAAGGCTGTCGATCTTCTCGTACGCGATCCGGATTTGCCCTTTCTTCGCATAAAACGCGAAATATTGCTGGTCGCGCACGTCGATGGAGCCTCCCTCGCCGCTTTGCAACTGCATCGCCGTGCCGCCGACGTATTCGGCGCGGCTCTGCGCGTCGGCGAGCGCCGCCAGAGCTAGAATCGCAGCAATCAGGCGCATAACAGGATAGTCGGACGAGGCCGGCAAATTTCTCAGGTATCCTGAAAATTACCCATGCAGCAGGAAGTGGTGGAAGCCGAAGGACATCTGATCGATTCGCACCTGATGGAGCAGATTTTCGACGCCGTTGTCCAGCATCAGGGCCGTTTTGAAGTGGAGCAATTCCGCATCGGCCGCACCAACGCGGAGCCGTCCTATCTTCGCTTGAAAGTCGAAACCGAGCAGATGCCGCAGTTGCTGGCACGGCTGCTCGAATTGGGCTGCGCGCCGGTGGACTCCGGCGACGCTCAGCTTGCCGTGGTCGAGCGCGATTGCTGCGCTCCGGAGGATTTTTATTCGACGACCAACCACCGCACGCTGATCCGCCATCGCGGCGAGTGGATCGAAGTCGAAAACCAGCGGATGGACGCGATGATCGTGGTCACCGATCATCACGCCGTCTGCCGCAGGCTGCGCGATCTGCGCGCCGGCGATCCGGTAGTGGTCGGGATGCGCGGCATCCGCGTGATTCCCGAATCGAAGGAGCGCGACCGGCTGGCGTTCGCCTTCATGAGCACCGAAATCTCCTCGGAGCGCCAGGTGGAAACAGCCGTGCGCCAGACCGCGGCGTTGATGGAGCAGGCGCGAGCCGCAGGCCAGCGGATTATCGTCGTCGCCGGCCCGGTGGTGATTCACACCGGCGGCGCCCGCGCTCTTTCCAGGCTGATTCGCAATGGGTGGGTGGATGCGCTGCTGGCGGGAAACGCGCTGGGCGTTCACGATATCGAATCCTCGCTTTTCGGAACCTCGCTCGGCGTGCGGCAGAGCGATGGGCGCCAGGAAGAGCACGGCCATCGCAACCACATGCGCGCGATCAACGCGATTTATCACGCCGGCGGCATCGCCAAGGCAGTGGAAAGCGGGCGGTTAAAGAGCGGCGTGCTGTATGAAGCGGTGAAGGCGGGAATCCCGTTCGTGCTCGCCGGAAGCTTGCGCGACGACGGCCCGCTGCCGGATACGATCACCGATATGAATCGCGCGCAGGACGCTTATGCCGGGCAGTTACAAGGCGCCGGGTTGGTGCTCTGTTGCGGGTCGATGCTGCATTCGATCGCGGTCGGCAACATGCTCCCGAGCTGGGTGAAAATCGTCTGCGTGGATATCAATCCGGCGGTGGCGGCCAAAGTGAGCGATCGCGGCACCGGCCAGGCGATCGGCGTGGTGACCGACGTGGGATTATTCCTGGACCTGTTATCGCGCGAAATCGAAGGCGTGCGGGGGCTAGCGGCAAGGAAATGAAACGCCAATATACCGACGAACACGCCGAGGCCGGCGTCAAAGCCGATCTGCCCGAAATCGAAACCTGGCCGAACCAATTCGCCACCGGCTATGAAATCGAGATCGTCATGCCGGAGTTTACCTCGGTTTGCCCCAAAACCGGCCTGCCCGATTCCGGCGTTCTCACGCTTCGATATGTGCCAGATAAGCGCTGTTTGGAGCTGAAATCGCTCAAAATGTACGCAATTTCGTATCGAAATTTGGGTATCTTTCAGGAAAACGCCGTGAACCGGATGCTGGCCGATATCGTAAAGGCGGCGCGCCCTCATGCGGCGACGCTGATCGGCGAATTTTCGCCGCGCGGCGGCGTCCGCACGAAAATCACCGCGACGTGGAGCCGCAAACGTGCGCGATGAAGAACTGACCGCTGTAATTCGCGAGGTGCGGGAGAAGATTCGCGCGCGCTATCCCGAAGGCACGCTCGGGCTGGAGGGCGTCGGCGCAGCGGATTTGACGCCGCTGCTGCACGCGCGCGACGCGGCGGAGGCCAAGGTTGCCGCCATCGGCACGGTGAATCCGCGTCCACCGGGTCTCAAAAATTCGATCGTTCAGTTTTTCAAGCGAACGATTGCGCGCGCTCTCGACTGGCACGTTCGCGAGCAGGTGGAGTTCAATCGCGGGGTCATGATGTGCGTTCAGGCGGCGATGGACGCGCTCGCCGAGACCGGCCGTTCGATGGTCGCGATGGCGTCGCACCATCAGGCGCTGCGCGAGGAGATGCTGTCTCAGGTCCGGGCGCTGCGCGAGGAGATGATGGCGCTGCGATCGGAAATGGACGGCCTGCTCCGCGAAGCGCTGGAACTCAAGGACATTCGCAATCACTGGGCGCAGTGGCGGGTGGGCTTCGAGGATCGCCGCGACGCCAGCGAAATTCACATTCTGCGCACGATTTCGGAGTTGCAGGGGGCGTTTCAACACCGCGTCACGCAGCTTGACCAAAGCTTTCGCGAGCTCGCGCGGCAGCAGCACGCATCGTTTGCCGAGGCTTTGGAGCGCAACACGCTCGACGTGCAGAAGCGATTGTGGCGCGATCTTGAAGAGATTCGCGGCCAATACGAGAAACTGATTCATCAGGAGCTGAAGCTGATCCGCCAGAAATCGGCTTTGGCGCCCGCCGAGCCGGCGGCTCAGCCGCTCCAGGCCAAGCGGATCGCGATCGACTGGTTCCGCTTCGCCGACGTATTTCGCGGATCCGAGGAGCGGATTCGCGAGCACCAGAAAATGTATGTCGCGAAATTCGCCGGATCCGCGGAAATTTTGGATCTGGGCTGCGGGCGCGGCGAATTTCTCGAAATCGCGCGCGAGGCCGGATTCGCCGTGCGCGGCATCGACCAGAGCGAAGAATCCGTCGCCATTTGCCGCGGCAAGGGCTTCCAGGCCGAACGCGCCGATTTGTTTGAATATTTGGATGCGCAGCCCGACCGGTCGATCGGCGGCGTCTACTGTTCGCAGGTGGTGGAGCATCTGCCGCCGGAGCGACTGCCGGATCTGGTGAACTTGCTCGCGAAAAAAATGTCGCGCGGCGCTCTGGCGGTGATCGAAACGCCGAATCCGGAGTGCCTGGCGATTTTCGCCACGCATTTCTTTATCGACCCGACGCATACGCGCCCGATTCCGCCCGCGCTGCTGCGGTTTTATATGGAAGAAGCCGGATTCGTGAACATTGAAATCGAGCGGTTATCGCCGGCGATCGAGTCGCTGCGTTCCATCGGCGAACTGCCGCCGGCGTTTCGCGAAGCGTTCTTCGGCGGCCTCGACTACGCGATCTTCGGCCGCGCTTGAACGGCTTCGAGCAGCACTTCCGAGCGCGCCGGCTTTTCAATCACGGTATCCACGCAGGCGGCTTCCGGCCGGCCATCCAGATCCGCGCGATTCCCGCACAACACGATCACGCGCATCCCGGCTGCATGAAATTCGCGAATCAAAGCCAGGCCATCCTCCACACGGGGCAATCGCAGATCGAGCATGACGATTTCGGTGCGAGGCGAAGCGCGCGCTTCACTCGCCGTGGAGGCGGTGAGCACAAAGTGGCCCGCGCGCTGCAAAATCAATTTTCGAATTTCCAGCGCGGCGGCGTCGTCATCCACCAGCAGCACCCGCGCCATCAGGAAAATTTGATGCCCGCGATCACCAGCGACGGCATCGCGTGATTCCAGCTTTCGGGAATCTCGTCGAAGGGGAGGCGAAACGTTTTCATTTCGCCGGGCTTCAATCCGCCGCTTTTCGGGCTCACGATCGGGATTCGTTTTCGCAGCACGAGCTGGCCGTAGGCGTCGCGGAAAATGCAGTACAGGTCGATTTGATCGACGGCGCGATCTCCGGTATTGGTGATTTTTCCATCGATTTCCACTACCACCTGGTTGAAATAGCTCTGGTTGGCCTGCATTTCCACGTCGGAGAGCTGTAAATTGCGTACGTAAGCTTTCGCCTCCGGCGTCAGGGGGATATCGCGCGGCGCGTGTTTGGTCAGATATTGCAAATAAAAGTAGAGCGTTCCACCGAGGGCGGCCACCGCAGCCAGCACGTAAAGCGGCAGCTTGGGCATCGGCTGTTTCCGCGGCTGCGACGCCGCCGGAAAACTCAAACGCTCAATGGCCACTGATGGTCATCTCCCCGACGAGCAGCGTGGGCGCGGCGATGGAGGAGCGGAATTCCAGATCGGAGCCCGCCTGCTGCAAATCCATCAACATTCGTTCCAGGTTTCCCGCGATGGTGATCTCGGAAACAGGATACGCCAGCTCGCCGTTCTCGATCCACAAGCCCGCCGCGCCGGCCGAATAATCGCCGGTTACGGTGTTGGCGTTGCCGCCGATCAGCTCCGTGACATACAGCCCGGCTTTGAGGCCGCCGATGATTTGCTCCGGCGTTTGCGAGCCGGCTTCGATATAAAAATTCCCGGGCCCGACACCCGCGTTGCCGCTTAATCCGCGCGAAGCGTTGCCGGTCGTCTTCATTCCCAACTTGCGTGCCGTATACGTATTCAACAAATAATTCCGGAGCACGCCGCGCTCGATCACCACGGTGCGCCGCGCGGGGACGCCCTCATCGTCGAAGGGCGAGCTGCCGAACAGACCGGGCAGAGTCGCGTCGTCAATTACGGTCAGAGCCTCGGATGCGATCTTTTCGCCGAGCTTGCCGGTCAAAAACGAAGCGTGCCGGTAAATCGACGATCCGCTGACGGCGTCAAAGAGCTCGCCGAGCAGGGCGCGGGCGGTTCGCGGCTCGAACACCACCGGGGCGCGTTGGGTGGCGATTTTTCGCGGGTTCAGGCGGCGGAGCGCGCGTTCGGCGGCCTTGCGCCCGACCAGTTCCGGGTTCTCAAGCCCGGCCACCGCGCGCGCCGACGTGTACCAGTAATCGCGTTCGGTCGATCCGTTTTGCGCCGCCACCGGCTGTGCGGCCAGGCCGCAGCTCGAATGGCGATAGCTGCCGACGAAGCCGAGCGAATTGGCGAAGACGCGCGTGCCGAGGTGCGATTCAAAGGATGCGCCTTTGGAATTGCTCACGCGCGGATCGGCCGCAAGCGCGCTCGATTCGGCGGCGACGGCCTGATCGATCTTCCATTGCGTCTCGATGGCGGCGACGGCGGGATCGTAAAGCGCCAGATCGCCTTCGAACCTGCCGCACTCCTCGGGCAAGCCGGCGTGCGGATCTTCGGTGGTGATTTTCGCCAGGTCCAGCGCGGCCTGGACCATTTTGGCGATGCCGTCCTTTGAAAAATCGGAGGTGTAGGACGATCCGCCGCGGCGGCCGGCCAGCACGCGAATGCCGGCGCCGCGCGAGGCGGCTTCCTTCAGGCTCTCGATTTCGCGCATCCGCACGTTGACTTCGAACTCCGCGCTTTCCGAGATGGTGCACTCCGCGCCGGTTGCTCCGGATTTGAGCGCCAGCTCGACCGCGCCGGCCGCGATTTTTTCTAACTCCGTCACGCCGCGGTTCCTCCCACGGTCATGCGGTCGATCTTCAGGGTCGGAATGCCGACGCCGACGGGCACGTGCTGGCCCTCCTTCGAGCAAACGCCAAGGCCTTCATCGAGCTTCAGATCGTTGCCGACCATGCTGACGTATTTCAGCGCTTCCGGGCCATTGCCGATCAGGGTTGCACCGCGCACCGGACGCGTCAGCCGGCCGCCTTCGATCAAATAGCTTTCGCTCGCCGCGAAAACAAAATTGCCGGAAGTGATATCCACCTGCCCGCCGCCGAAGTTGGCGCAGTAAATTCCCTTGGGCACGGAGCGGATGATTTCTTCGGGGTCGCTTTCGCCGGCGAGCATATAAGTATTAGTCATGCGCGGCATCGGGATCTGCTGATAACTCTCGCGCCGGCCGCTGCCGGTGGGCGCGGAGCGCATCAGGCGGCTGGAAAGCTTGTCCTGCAAATATCCGCGCAGCACGCCATTTTCAATCAGGACGTTGCGCTGCGTGGCGAGGCCTTCATCGTCCATGTTGATCGAGCCGCGGCGGGAGCCGATGGTGCCGTCATCGATTACGGTGCAGAGCGCGCTGGCGACCTGCTGGCCGATTCGTCCGGCGAAGGCGGAAACTCCTTTGCGGTTGAAGTCCGCTTCGAGGCCGTGCCCGACGGCTTCATGCAGCAAAATCCCCGGCCATCCCGGGCCGAGCACGACGGTCATCTCGCCCGCCGGCGCCTCCACCGCGTCGAGTTGCACGATGGCCTGCCGGGCGGCCTCGCGCGCGAAATACTCCGGCGTTTTTTCGTTCAGAAAAAAATCGAGCATCACGCGGCCGCCGCCGCCGGAATGTCCCTGTTGCGGCTGGCCGCCGCTCTGGCGCGCGAGGACGGTAACGCTCATGCGAGCCATCGGCTGGCGATCGAAGGTGAGGCGTCCTTCGCTGGTCGCCACCAGAACATGGCGCAGGCTGTCGGCGTAGCCGGCCTGCACCTGAAAGACGCGGGAATCGTAGGCGCGCGCGGCGCGATCGGCGCGCTGGATCAGATCGACGCGCCCGGCGAGGCTCGTCTCGTTGGGCGCGCGCAGCATCGGATAGAGATTGTGGCGCGGCGATTCTTCAAAACCGGTTTTGATGACGCTGGCCGGTCCGCGGGCGATGCAAGCGGCCACGCGGGCCGCCTTGCGAATTTTTTCGGGGCTGAGATCGTCGCTGTAGGCGTAGCCGGTGCGCTCGCCCGCGATCACGCGCACGCCCACGCCGAGCGTCACGCCTTGCGTCGCGCTCTTGACGATGCCTTCATCCATGCTGAGCGAGCTGGTGGAGAGATATTCGAAGTACAGATCCGCGTAGTCGCCGCCGGCCGAGAGCGCATCGCTGAGATAATTCTGAAGATCGCGTTCGGTGAGCCCGAAACGGGACGCGAAAAACGACTCGGAGAGCGGCATACTTCGAGGGTAACATCCGCGCGAAAAATTCCCCAATGCCGGCGGCGGAAAGACGGATCAGGCCGGCTTGCCGGTGATCTCCGGAATCAGATCTCCCGAAACGTCGGTCAGGCGCATGTTGCGGCCGTTGAAATAATACGTCAGGCGCTTGTGATCGATGCCGAGCAGATACAGCAGCGACGCGTGCAGATCGTGATTCGTCACGGGGCGATCCACCGCTTTGAATCCGACATCGTCGCTGGCGCCGATGCTTTGACCGCCTTGAATTCCAGCTCCCGCCATCCACGCGGTCATGGCGCCGGGATTGTGATCGCGCCCCAGGCCGCGCTGCGATATCGGCATGCGGCCGAACTCGCTGTGCCATAACACCACGGTTTCATCGAGCAGGCCGCGCGCTTTCAGATCCGTCATCAGTCCGGCGATCGGCTTATCCACTTCCTTGGCGTGGCGGCGATGATTGCTGTCGATGTTGCCGTGCGCGTCCCAGGTGTCGTCGGCGCTGATGTAGGCTCCGCTGATCACCTGGACGAAGCGCACACCGCGCTCGATCAGGCGGCGGGCGAGCAGGCATTGGCGGCCATAGCCCGCGGTCAGCGGATCGTCCAGGCCGTAGAGTTTTTTCGTCGCCTCGCTTTCCTTATCGAGGTTCACCGCCTCCGGAGCGCAGGACTGCATCCGGTAGGCCAGTTCGTAGGAAGCGATGCGCGCCGACAACTCGGAAATTCCGGGATATTTTTCGTCGAAATTCTGATTGAGCGCCGCCATCTGATCCAGCCGGGCGCGCTCCTGTTCCGGGCTCATGTAACTGCCGGGCGCGCGCAGATCCAGAATCGCATCGCCCTTGGAGCGAAACACGGTTCCCTGGTATGCGGCCGGCAAAAATCCCGCCTGCCAGTTGGGCGGACCGGCATAGGGGCCGCCCCGCTGATCGAGCAGCACGACGAATCCGGGCAGACTTTGGTTTTCGCTGCCCAGGCCGTAGGTGACCCAGGCTCCGACGCTCGGATAGCCCATTTGGATCGAGCCGGTGTTCCATTCGTAGTGGGAAATGACGTGATCGTTCGACGCGCCCTGGCAGGAGTGGAGGAACGCAACGTCGTCGACGATATTGGCCATATGGGGGAAAATTTCCGAGACCCACGCGCCCGATTGCCCGTATTGTTTGAAGGTGAACGGGCTCTGCATCAGCGGTCCGGGATAGCCCTGGCGGACCTTGATTTCGCCGTGTCCTTCAAGCGGCATCCGATTGTACTTTTGAAGCGCCGGCTTGTACTGGAAGGTATCGACGTGGCTGACGCCTCCGCTCATGAACAGGGAGATTACCGCCTTGGCGCGGGGTTTAAAATGCGGCGGCTTCGGCGCAAGCGGCGAAGTGGCGCCTTCCGATCCGGCGCACGCGCCCGGCATCGAGGCGGGATCGGCGGCGAGCAGACGATCCTGATGGAGCAGATCGATCAGGGCGAGTCCGCCGATGCCCATGCCGGCTTCCATCCAGAATTTTCGCCGGGAGATGAATTCTCTACGGCGGTGATGATCGCTGGTGCTATCGAAGATGCTCATCGGCTTTGTCTCCTATCGGCCGGCGCGGCTCATTGGATGTATACGAACTCGTTTACGTTCAGCGCGACGTGCGCCAGATCGGTCAATGCGGAAAGCGCGGCTTTGTGCTCCTCCATGCCGGCCGATATTGCTGCTTTGCGTTGTTTTTCGAGGAACGCGGAATTGGCCGCGATCTCCTTTGCGCTCGGCTGGCGGCTGAAGGCGATTTCGTACATGGTCTTGATCTGCGCGATGGGATCCTCGCCGGCCCGCGCCATGACGCGCCTGGCGAAATGATCGGCCTGGATCAGAATAAATTCGTTATTGAGCATGGTCAGGGCCTGCGTCGGGACGGTGCTCACCGCGCGCCGCTCGCAGGTGACGTTTAAATCGGGCAGATCGTAAACCTCGAACATCGGATATTTCAACCCGCGCTTGACGTACGCGTAGACGCTGCGGCGCCAGGTGTCCGGACCCTCCTTGGTCAGATCCCAAACGCCGCGCGGTTGATCGGCGCGCACCGAGATCGGGATCGAGGGAAAGAACGGAGGTCCGCCGGCCTGAAGATTCAAATCGCCGCTGGTATCGAGCACCGCGTCGCGCAGGACCTCGGCCTCCATGCGGCGAATCGGGAAGCGCCAGAGATAAATGTCGGTCGGATCCTTTTCGAGATCGCCGGCCTGGTAAAACGCCGAAGCCATCTTGTACGTTTCCGACGTCATGATCAGCTTCTGCATTCGCTTGACGCTCCAGCCCTGGCGGACGAATTCGGTCGCGAGCCAATCGAGCAGCTCGGGATGGGACGGCAGCATGCCCATTTTTCCGAAATTTCCCGGCGTTCCGACGATGCCGGTTCCGAAGTGCCATCCCCACACGCGATTGATCATGACGCGCGCGGTCAGCGGGTTCTCGGCTGAGGCGATCGCTTCGGCGAGCGCGCGGCGGCGTCCGCTGGTGGCGTAATCCGGCCGGTTTGGCGGATGCGGCGCGAAGGGCTTACCGGCGTTCAGAATTTTCAGAAATCCGGGCTGCACGGGGAACGTGCTCTCGTTGGCTTTGATGTCGTCGCTGGCGGCGGCGAAGAACACGGGCGGTACTTCAAATTTCTTGCCCGGCTCCGGAATGTAGCAGCATTTCACGTCATAGGTCGGGCGGCCGGTGCCGGGAATGGTCGAATCGCCCAGACCGTCGGGTGCGAGCCGATAATCGCCGTCGCGCACGCCATCGGCGACGGGCAGCGGATCGGGCAGGCGCTCCAGAATGGCGTCGATCTTCGCTTGGAGCGCCGCGCGCCGGGCTTCATCCTCCGGGGCGAGCTTCAGCGTGGCCTTGGCTCTCATGCCTACGCCGAAGACGCTATCGGCTTTTGCCAGCGCCTTGGATTTTTTCGCGGCGTCGAGATCGGCTTGCAGCATGTCCGGATTGACGTCTTCCGGACTGATCAGCACCTGCGCCACCAGCAGCTTCTGGCCCTCGGTGCGTTTTTCGGCCGGAGTTTTGATGGCTTCCTGAATATCCGGCGGGAACTTCTTCAGCGCCTCCTGCACCTGCTTTTCCCGCTCCCGCTCGCGATACGGCTTCTCGATGCGCGCGATCTCCTGTTGCAGCGGCGTGATCTCGCGCTCGGCCGCTTTCTTCAGGCGGTCCCATTCGGCGATTTTGTCCGGCGGCGCGAGCGGCCAGTCGTAATCGACATAGCCCCAGAAATCGGCGACGGAGCGGTAATAGTCCAGGCGCGTGATCGGATCAAATTTGTGATCGTGGCAGCGCGCGCAATTGACCGACAGACCCATGAAGCCCTGATACGTCGTGCGGATCATGTCGTCCATGTAATCGTAGCGATAGGAGGGATAATTTTTTTCGCGAAAGCGCACGCGCGGGCCGATTCGATAATAGGTGGTCGCGATGAGGCTGTCGTACGTCGGATGATCGACTTCGTCGCCGGCGATCTGTTCGACGATGAACTGGTCGTATGGCTTGTCCTGATTGAACGCCCTGATCACGTAATCGCGATAACGCCAGGCGTTATCGATGTTCATGTCGTATTCGAAGCCGGAGCTGTCGGCGTAGCGGACTACATCCAGCCAGAATCGTCCCCAGCGCTCGCCGTAATGAGGCGAAGCGAGCAGGCGGTCGATCAGTTTTTCGTAGGCGTCCGGCGCGGGATCGTTGACGAACGCCTCGACTTCGTTCACCGGCGGAAGCAGGCCGGTCAAATCGAGATAAGCCCGGCGAATCAGCGTGCGCCGGTCGGCTTGAGGCGCCGGGGTCAATCCTTTCTTGTCCATCATGGCGCGGACGAAGGCGTCGATCGGGTTTTTCGACCATTGCTCATCGGCGACGCGCGGGGCGGGATTGCGCACCGGTTTCTGGAAAGCCCACCAGGCGCGATCCTCGTCGCTGAATTGCTTCTCTTTGTACCCTTTATATTCGCTGGATGCGGTGGCAGGGGCTGCAGCGGGCGCGGCGTCATCCCATTTGGCGCCCTGATCGATCCAGTCCTTGAGCGTCGCGATTTCCTGGGGGGCCAGCGGGGGAACCGGAGCCATCGGCATCGTCGGCTTCACCTCGCCGGTCACGCGCTTGATCAGCAGGCTGGCCGCCGAGTTCCCCGGCACGATTGCGGGACCGGCCGCGCCGCCTTTCAACATGCCGGCGCGCGTATGGAGGTCCAGTCCGGACATCTTTAGCGACTCGCCGTGACATTGAAAGCAACGCCTTATGATGGGCAGGACGTTTTTATCAGTGAGAGGGGTATTCTGCGCCGACGAGGGGCCCCGGGCGGACACAAAAATTGCAGCAGCAGCCAGGCAGGGCCAAAAGGCTCGGCGAACCATGCGTTTATCCTCCCGACTCGTGGTCTAAGGTACACTTCGCCTGCGGAAAGCATATCGCAAATTCATTGCAATGTCATTGGGAGTAGCTGGCCGGGCTTTTTATCGAGAGAAAAGACCGGTGGCGGTTTGCGCCGGCCGGCGGACGTTATAATCCAGTCATGAAGCAATTCACGCTCGCGCTTTTGCTGGCCGTCGGCATTTCCGCGCAAACTCTGCCGCAAGGAATGACGAAAGTCACTTCGGTGGAAGGGATTACCGAGTACAAGCTGGCGAACGGCTTGCGCGTCCTGATTTTTCCGGATCCGTCGAAGACCACCGCGACCGTCAACATAACGTATCTGGTCGGATCGAGGCAGGAAGGCGCGGGCGAGCGCGGCATGGCGCATCTGCTCGAGCACATGCTGTTCAAGGGCAGCACGAAGCACACCAACATTCCGCAGGAATTGACCGAGCACGGGTCGCGCCCGAACGGCACGACAAGCTGGGATCGGACCAATTATTTCGAAACATTTCAGGCGACCGACGAAAATTTGAAATGGGCGCTCGATCTCGAATCCGATCGCATGGTCAATTCGTTTATTCGCAAATCGGATTGGGATTCGGAATATACGGTCGTCCGCAATGAATTTGAGATGGGCGAAAACAATCCGATCGGCGTGCTGTTTGAGCGCGCGTTATCGGCGGCCTACATCTGGCATCCTTACGGGCACTCGCCGATCGGCGCACGGTCCGATATTGAAAATGTCCCGATTGAGCGGTTGCAGGCTTTTTATCACAAGTATTATCAGCCCGACAATGCGGTGCTCACGGTAGCGGGCAATATCGAGGAAAGCAAGGTTCTGGCGCTGATCGCGGAGGATTTCGGGCCGATTCCGGCGCCTTCGAGAAAACTCGAAATCCCCTACACGGTCGAGCCGCCGCAGGATGGGGAGCGCGAGGTGACGCTGCGCCGCGTCGGAACTATCCAGGCGCTGCTCGATGTGTATCATGTGCCCTCCGGATCGGACCCGGATTTTCCGGCGATCGATGTGCTTGTCGGGATTTTGACCGACAATCCGTCGGGGCGCTTGTACAAGGCTCTGGTGGATAACAAAAAGGCTTCGGAAGTGATCGGGTTCGATCAGCAGTTGAATGAGCCGGGGACGCTGATTTTAGGCGCGGTGCTGAATCAGCAGCAGTCGCTCGACGAGGCGCGCAAAATTTTGCTGGACACGGTGGACAACATGATTAAAGAACCGCCGAGCAGGGAAGAGGTCGAGCGGGCGAAGCAGCATCAGTTGAAGGACATCGAGCTTCAGCTTCGCAACTCCGAGCAAATCGGATTGTTCCTCAGCGAATGGGCGAGCATGGGAGACTGGCGATTGCTGTTCCTCGATCGCGACCGTCTGCGCAAAGTGACGCCCGAAGATGTTTCGCGCGTGGCCAAGGCGTATCTGAAAAGCTCCAACCGCACGCTGGCGGAGTTCATTCCGGACCCGCATCCCGACCGCAGCGTGATTCCGGCCAAGGTGGATCTGGCGGCCGAGCTGAAGAATTATCACGGCGACGCGGCCATGGCGCAGGGCGAAGCGTTCGATCCGTCGCCGGCCAATATCGAATCGCGCACGCTGCGATCGAAGCTGGACAACGGAATGAAGCTGGCGCTGCTTTCCAAGAAAACGCGCGGGGCGAGCGTGAATGCGCGGCTGGCGCTGCACTACGGAACCATCGAGAGCCTGAAGGGCCGGGAAACGGCGGCATCGCTCGCCTTCGCGACGCTGATGCGTGGCACGCAGAAGATGAACCGGCAGCAGATCCAGGATGAGCTGGATCGGCTGAAGGCGCGCGTGAGGATCAACGGCGGCGCGGCCGGCGCAACGGTCACGATCGAGACGGTGCGCGAGAATTTTCCCGATGTGCTGCGGCTGGTAGCGGAGATTCTACGGCAGCCGGCGTTTCCCGCATCGGAATTTGAGCAAATCCGCACGGAGCGAATTACCGGCGAGGAGGCCAACAAAAGCGAGCCACAGGCGCTCGCCATGGCTCAGTTCGGCCAGATACTTTATCCGCATCCGGAAGGCGATGTGCGCCGTTCGATGATGCCGGAAGAGCAGATCGCGGCGCTCAAGGCGGCCACGCTTGAAGACGCCAAAAAGTTTTATCGCGACTTTGTGGGAGCGTCAAACGCGGAATTCGCCGCGGTAGGCGATTTCGATTCGAAACAAATCGCGGCCCTGATGGGCGAGCTGTTCGGCAATTGGAAATCGCCGGCGGCGTTCGCCCGCGTGACCGATCCGTATCAGAAGATTCCGCCATCGAGCAAAACCATCGAGACGCCGGATAAAGAGAACGCGATGTTCATGGCCGGGCTGCGGCTGAACATTTCCACGCAGGATGCCGATTACGCGCCGCTGGTGCTGGCGAATTATATGCTGGGCGGCGGATTTTTGAATTCGCGGCTGGCGGTTCGCATCCGCCAGAAAGAAGGCTTGAGCTATGGGATCGGCTCGGGCTTCAGCGCCGATCCGAAGGTGAAGAACGGCGCGCTGCGTATTTACGCCATCGCCGCGCCGCAAAACATGGCGAAAGTCGAGAGGGCGACGCGCGAAGAGATTGAAAAAGCGGTGAAGGACGGTTTTACTCCTGAAGAAATCGCGGCCGCCAAGTCGGGATTTTTGCAATCGCGCAAAGTGGACCGGTCCGAGGATGCGGGCCTGGCGGCGCTCCTCACGGTGCGGGATTACGATGATCGGACGCTTGCCTACGACGCGGAACTCGAAAAAAAGATCGCGGCGCTGACGCCGGCCGAGATTCAGGAAGCGATGCGGCGGAATTTGGACGCCTCGCAACTGGTGGTGGTAAAGGCGGGCGATTTCAGCAAAATGAAATCGCAATAATGCGCCGGAGATAAGTGCGTTTCGGACGTGAGCGGCTGCCGTACGCTGTTAAACCTGCATCCTAAATTAGAATGGACGGGGGATGACGAATCCATTTATGGAGCGCGCGATCGAGCTGGCGGTCCAGAATGTGCGCTCGGGACGCGGAGGGCCCTTCGGCGCGGTGGTGGTTCGGGATCGGCGGATCGTCGCGGAAGGAACCAACGTCGTAACTTCGGTCAATGATCCGACAGCGCACGCCGAGATCGTGGCGATTCGCGCCGCCTGCTCCGCGCTGAAGACGTTCCGGCTGGACGATTGCGAAATTTTTAGCACGTGCGAGCCGTGCCCGATGTGTTTAGGGGCGATTTACTGGGCGCGGCTTCAGGCGGTTTCCTTCGGCGGAACGGCGGCGGACGCGTCCGCTGCGGGATTCGATGACGCGTTTATTTATAAACAGATCGCCGCTCCCATCGCCGAGCGGTCCATCCCGTTCCGGCAGATCATGCGCGACGAGACTCTAGGCGCCTTTCGCGAATGGGCGCAGAAGCCGGACCGGGTGCGGTATTAGCGGCGCCCGGCCGGGGCTCTAAAGACATCGCGCCGATCTGGCGAATAAACGGGTAGTGACTCATCCGCAGGCTATCGCGACGGCTGCGCCAAAGAATGTCCAGATGGAGGAGATCCTCGAAAGGCGCTGGGTGCGGCTGCTGACGCCCTCGTTTTCCGACCTTTTCTTTTTGGCGATTCTCGTTTGGGTTTTCGCCGCGGGCAAATTCGGGTGGAAAGGACTGCTGGGCGATGGCGACGCGGGCTGGCACATTCGCACCGGCCAGTGGATTCTGGCGCATCATGCGGTTCCGCACCAGGATCTGTATTCCTTCTCCAAAGCCGGCGCGCCCTGGTATGCGTGGGAATGGCTGAGCGATGTTATTTACGCTCTGCTGTTCCAGTGGGCCGGCTTAAAAGGGGTAGTCCTGATGGCGGCGGTGGTGTGCGCGGCTTTCGCGACGATCCTGATTCGCAGGATGGTTGCCGGAAGGGCGCACATTCTGATCGCGCTGCTGGTCGCGCTCGCGGGGGAAGGCGCGGCGTCGATCCATTTTCTGGCGCGGCCGCATATTTTCACGTTGCTGCTGATTTCGATATCGATGTGGATCATCGAATCGGACCGGAGAAACGAGACGCGCTGGATCTGGGCGCTGATTCCGATCACGCTGGTGTGGACGAATCTGCACGGCGGATTTCTGGCGCTGATCGCCGTGGCAGGATTGACCGCGGCGGGCTCGGCGGCCGAGGGACGATGGCGCGACGCGGTACGATACGTGGCGGTGACGTGCGGGTGCGCGGCGGTTTCGCTGGTGAATCCTTACGGCATTCAGTTGCACCGGCACGTTAGCGAATATTTGCGGTCGGATTGGATCCGGAACTGGATTCAGGAGTTTCAATCGCCCACGTTTCGCGATGAGTCGATGCTGCAATTTGAAGGGCTGATGTTCATCGGGCTGATCGCCGTGGGAATTCTGTTCCGCCGGCGGCAAGTGGTCGAGAGTTTGTGGGTTTTGTTCTTCGCGCATGAAGCGCTCTCGAGCGTGCGGCATGTGCCGGTGTTTGTAGCGGTCTGCACTCCGGCGATCGCGGCGAATCTGAGCGATTGGTATCGCGGCTGGACGGCGGGCGCCAAGAAAAATTCGCTTCCGGGCATCCTGAATCAGATCGCCGAAGACACCGCGCGCGGCTTCAGGCGCGACAGCGTTTGGCCGGTGGTTGCCATAGCTGTACTCGCGTTTCTTAACCGTCCTATATCGTGGCCGTACGACTTTCCCGAGGAGATCTTCCCGGTAAAGATGGTGCACGATCATGCGGCGGATATCCTCAACGCGCGCACTCTTACGACCGATCAGTGGGCGGATTACCTGATTTTCACCAATCCGAATCAGAAAGTCTTCATGGACGGCCGCAGCGACTTTTACGGACCCGAAATCGGGGATCAGTATCTTCATATGACCGGCGGCCGTTGGGATTGGGAGCAGATCCTGGATAAATTCGGCTTCCGTTCGGCGCTGCTTCCGGTGGAGATGCCGCTTTCGCAGTTGCTGAAGACCGATCCGAAATGGCGGATTGTCGAAGATGACGGAAAGAGGATTTTATTCGTGCGGAAGGCGGAAGACAGAAGCCAGGAAACGCAAGCTGGAATTGATCATAAGCCGGCGGAAACTCAATCTGACTTTCGAGTTCCCTCCGGTGATTTGCCTTAGTCCGCGCGCGCAACTGAGTACTGCTCTGAGGTAAAGCGGCCCCGGAACCAAGGTCCTAAGAGACCGAGGGCTTAAGGAGCGGCGGCCTAATGAAAACCTCCGAGACCGCCGAAGAACAAGCTAAGAGCGTTCATGAAACTCCAGAACTCCGGAAAACGCGGCAAAGCCCCGATGCGGATCCCGCAGATCCCGATGGAGTGGATGGATCCAATGAGCTGGCGGTTGCCGTCGGGGAAAGCGCTTGCGGAATTTTGGCTTCAGTCGGGATTTCTGGCGCCGCTGATGATCGGCTCGCCGGCGATCTGGAGGAAGGCGAAAGGGACCGCGCCGGCGGTGCTGGCGGCGAAGAAAGTTCAGGAGGGGCCGGATCAATCCGGCAACTTTCGAGAAACGAGATGACGGCGCAGATCTGGATCGCGATTCTGGTGGGCGTGGCGGCGATAATCGATGACCTGAGACGGCGCCGGATTGCGAACTGGATTCCAGTGGCCGCGCTGGCGGGCGGTTTCGGCTGGCAGATCGGCCAGCACGGCGCCTGGGGGGCGGTGCAGGCGATTTCGGGAACGGCGGCGGGATTCGCGGTGTTTTTGACGTTTTATCTGCTCGGCGGAATGGGCGGAGGCGATGTGAAGTTGATGGCCGGATTCGGCGCGCTGCTGGGATGGCCGGGCATTTTGTGGGCCGCGCTGTGGACTGCGTTTATCGGCGGAGTCCTGGCCGTGGCGGCGTTGGCGGGGAAAGCGGCATGGCGCGGGATTCGGGGCAGGAACAGAGGAAACGGGGAAAAGGAATCGATCCCCTACGCACCGGCGATCGCGCTGGGCGTGTGGTTGGCGCTGGTTCCGAAGGGATGAGGCTGGAGGAAAAAATATGGATCGCAGGTTTCTAACCGTGCTGGGCGTGAGCCTGGTTTTCGCGCTGGTGGTTTCCAGCGTGTTTTACCAGATGACGGCGCGTTCGACCCCCACGAAAAACGACAACACCGCCACCAAGGATGTGGTGGTGGCGACGCATCCGATGGGCGTCGGGGTCATGGTCAAGCCGGCGGACGTGAAGGTCGTCAAGATCGCTGCCGACGCGTTTCCCAAGGGCGCATTCAGCAAGGTGGAAGATGTGCTGGACCGGCCGGTGATATCGAACATCCTGCTGGATGAGCCGATTCTCGAGGGACGCCTGGCGGCCAAGGGCAGCGGGCTGGGACTGGCGCCGACGATTCCAGTGGGGATGCGCGCGGTGACGGTGCGGGTGAACGACGTCGCCTCGGTCGCCGGATTCGTTTTGCCGGGCATGCACGTCGACGTGCTGGTGACGGGTCACCCGCCCAACGGTGAAACCGATATGACGACCACGGTGCTGCAAAATATGCTGGTGCTTTCGGCCGGGCAGACGATGCAGCCGGATGCGCGTGGCAATGCGATCAACGCGCCGACGGTAACGCTGCTGGCCACCCCGGAGCAGGCCGAGACGTTGATTTTGGCGGGCGCCGACGGGCGAATCCAGTTGGTGCTGCGAAATTCGAGCGATCAGACGGTGGAAAAGACGCCCGGAACGATGGTCAGCGAGCTGTACAGCGGCCACCGTCCGGCGCCGAAGCCGGAAGCCGCGCCCAAGCCGCGCCCGCGAACAGTGGCTAAGGCCGCGCCGGTTCCGCTTCCCGCCGCCGCCACTCCGGCGCCGCCGCCGCCGCCCGATCAGATCGTGGTGATCCGCGGAACCCAGCGCACGGTGGAGACGATCCCGAACGGAGCGTCGAAGAACTGAGTGGAACCGAGCCTTTGCCATTAAATGAGGAACTGAACATGACCAGATCGAGAATGATTTCCTTGTTTGCGCCGCTTACCTTCGCCGCCGCGCTTGTGGCGCAAAGCGCCGAGGACCTTCGCCTGACCGTGGGCAAGAGCGTCGTGATCGATTATCCTTCCGACATCCGGCAGATATCGACCAGTAATCCGGACGTCATCGACGCCAGTCCGGTCACCACGCGCGAGTTGCTGATGCATGGCAAGGGGTTGGGGAACGCCACCATGATCGTGTGGAGCAAAACCGGCCAGCGCACTTTCTACAACGTCACCGTCGATATGAACCTGGACCCGTTGAAACGCGCGCTGCGCGAATCCTTCCCCAATGAAAAGATCATTCCGGTCAGCTCTCGCGACACCATCACGCTTGACGGCCAGGTGACGAGCAAGGACGTGCAGGATCGCGCGGCGGTGATCGCGGCGTCCTTCGCCAAGACGGTGGTCAACAATCTGCAACTGAACGCGCCGGCGCCGCCGGTGGACAAGCAGGTGCTGCTGCGGGTGCGTTTCGCAGAGCTCGACCGCAGCAGGGAACTGCAATACGGCGTAAACCTGTTCGGCCTCGCGGGCCAGACGCAAGTTGGAGCCAGCACGGGACAGTTTTCGCCGTTGAGCCTCACCGGGACGTCCCAGATTCAGGGAGGAACGGGTTCGATCGGAGGAGTTCAAGGATCGCAGGGAACCAGCATCGTCACCATCTCCAAGGCGCTGAGTATTTTCGCCTTCGATCCGAAGTTGAATCTGGGCGCGCTGATTCAGGCGCTGCAAAGCGAGAATATTCTGCAAACGCTGGCTGAGCCGAATCTGGTCACCACCAATGGCAAGGAAGCCTCATTCCTGGTGGGCGGCGAATTTCCGGTGCCGGTGCTGCAAGGCGGCGCCAACTCCGGCGCGGTGACGGTTCAATATCGCGAGTTCGGCATCCGGCTCATCTTCACGCCGCTGGTCACTCCGAACCACACCATCAAGATGCATCTGCATCAGGAAGTTTCGGCGCTCGACTATAGCAACGCCGTGGTGCTCAACGGATTCACGATTCCCGGGCTCACCTCGCGCAAAGCTGAGACGGACGTTGAGCTGGGAGAAGGACAGAGCTTTGTGATCGCGGGCCTGGTGAACAATCAGGAGACCGAAGCTTTCCAGAAGATCCCGGTTCTGGGAAGCCTGCCAATCTTCGGCTCGCTGTTCAAGTCCAAGGACGAGAAAAAGAACCGCACGGACCTGGTGGTGCTGGTGACGCCGGAAATTACCGAGCCGCTCGGCGTCAGCGACGCCAAACCCGATCTGTACATGCCGCGCGATTTCCTGGTGCGGCTCGACTCCAATACGGCGGCGCAGTCGCAGAAGAAATCGAAGAAGAGCAACTGAAGCCGAGGACAACAGCGTGCCTGCGCAGAATGAGCCGGAACTCGCAGCGGTACTGATCGCGCCCGATCGGGAGCTGGCGCGCGAGTTTTTGGACACGCTTCCACGGACGCGAGCCTTTCAGATCCTGGCGGACCTGAAGAGCTATCCGCCGCAGCAGACGCTGGAGATTCGCGCGCGGCAACTGAAGCCGCAGGTGGTGCTGCTCGATCTTGCGACGGACCTGGCGGCGGCGACGGAGCTGATCAAATCGGTTACGCAGATGACGCCGCCGGTCCAGGTGGTCGGGCTGCACACGCGCAATGACGCGACGGCGATTCTGCAATCGTTGCGCGCGGGCGCGGTGGAATTTTTGTATGCGCCGTTTGATCCGGCGACGCAGCGCGACGCGATCACGCGCCTCCGGAAGCTGTGCGTGATCGAAACCAAGCAGGAGCCGGAGCTGGGCATGGTGGTCGGATTCGCCAGTTCGAAACCGGGATCGGGTGCCTCCACCGTGGCGACGCAGACGGCGTTTTCCCTGCATCGCGTGACCGGAAAAAAAATTCTGCTGGCGGATTTTGATCTGACCGGCGGCACCATCGGATTCTATCTGAAGCTGAGCCACAACTATTCGCTGGTGGACGCGTTGCAGCACGCCGAGCATCTGGACTTGGCGCTGTGGAATTCGCTGACGGTGAACTACGGCGGCCTCGATATTCTGCCGGCTCCGGCGGCGCCCTATGCCGATCCGATCGACGGGACGCGGCTCCGGATTTTAATCGATCACGCGCGGCAGATGTACGACTGGGTGATTCTCGACCTGCCGAGCGTGTTCCAGCGCATCTCGTTGATGGCGATCTCGGAATGCGAGCGCGCCTTTCTGGTTTCAACCGGCGAGCTGCCCAGCCTGCATCTGACCGTGAAGGCGCTGAAGCTGGTGGACAATCTCGGCTTCCCCAAGGATCGTTTTCAGGTTCTGGTGAACCGCGTCGATAAGCGCGTGGATATCGGCGTGGCGGACATGGAAAAACTTTTCGGCACGCCAGTGCACGCGGTTTTGCCGAACGACTATTTTTCGCTGCATCGGGTGGTGACGCTCGGCCAGCCGCTGGGCGCCGAAGGCGAGCTGGGCCGCTCGATTGAGAATGTGGCCAAGCGGCTGAGCGGGGCGGCCGGCGCAACGCGCAAATCGGCGCTGGCGGCGTTAAAGCCCGCCTTTTCGCAAGCGTGAAGGTTTAAACGGAGTTTATGTTTTCGACGATTGATAACGGGTCCAAGAATAATCAACAGGTTTCCTGGGAGCAGCGGCTGCTGAAGAACTCCGCGCGGCCCAAGGCCAGCCTGAAGCCGGAGTATCAGGAACTGAAGTTCACGCTCCATCGCAAGCTGGTGGACAAGATCAACCTGGAAGCGCTGGCGACCATCGACAACCAGCGCATCCGCAGCGAAGTTCGCAACGCGGTGATCGCGTTAATCGACGCCGAGCCGACGCTGCTCAGCTCGCTTGAAAAGCAGCAGATCAGCGATGAGGTGCTGGACGAAGTTTTCGGCCTCGGACCGCTCGAGCCGCTGCTTCAGGACCCCACGATTTCCGATATTCTCGTCAACACTTATAAGCAGGTCTATGTGGAGCGGCGTGGATTGCTGGAGCTGACCAGCGTCAGCTTCCGCGACGACCAGCACCTGTTACGCATCATCGACAAGATCGTCAGCCAGGTGGGACGGCGCATCGACGAGTCGACGCCGATGGTGGACGCGCGCCTGAGCGACGGATCGCGCGTCAACGCGATCATTCCTCCGCTGGCGGTCGACGGCCCGCTGCTCTCGATCCGCCGCTTTTCAACGGACAAGTTGATGCCGGCCGATCTGGTGGAGCGCAAGGCCATGACGGCGGGCATGATGGAACTGCTCGAAGCGGCGGTGAAGGCCAAGATGAACATCATCGTCGCCGGCGGAACGGGCGCCGGAAAAACTACACTGCTCAACGCGCTGTCGGCGTTCATCAACGGCAAAGAGCGGATCGTCACCATCGAGGACGCGGCCGAATTGCAGTTGAAGCAGCCGCATGTCGCGCGCCTGGAAACCCGCCCGCCGAACATCGAGGGACACGGCGCGGTGCGGCAGCGCGAGCTGCTGGTGAACAGCTTGCGTATGCGTCCGGATCGCATCATCGTCGGCGAGGTCCGCGGCGAGGAAGCGCTGGATATGTTACAGGCCATGAACACGGGCCATGACGGATCGCTGACGACGGTGCACGCCAACTCCCCGCGCGACGCCGTTTCGCGCCTGGAAGTGATGGTGTCGCTCGCCAACTCCAACATGCAGCTCACCTCGATCCGGCAGCAGATCGCCAGCGCGGTGAATCTGCTGGTGCAGGCCGCGCGCCTGAGCGATGGCTCGCGCCGCGTGGTCTCGCTGACGGAAGTGACCGGCATGGAAGGCGAGATCGTGACGCTTCAAGATCTGTTCGTATTCGAAAAACGCGGGCTTGATCCGGACGGGAAAGTGGTGGGCCGATTCGCCGCCACCGGCATTCGTCCCAAATTCTACGAAAAGTTACTCAGCGCCGGCATTCGTTTGCGGCCGGACCTGTTCGACGAAGTAATGGAGGTCTGACGCATGGGCTTAATCGGTTTTTTGATATTGATCTGGGCCGCCGCGATCGCCGGCTGGTTCCTGGTGTCGAAGTACGTCAAGTCGTCGGACGTGGATCGCATCAAGGCGCGCCTGGCCGTGACCACAAAGGGAAAAACCAAGAAGGCGAAGAGCGACGGCCAGCCGAGCGTGATCCAGCAGGAGCAGGTGGTCAAGAACCCGCTGGCGCACTTGCTGGTAGAAAAATGGAACCTGGCGCCGAGGCTGGGGACGCTGCTCGAACAGGCGGGTTTAAATTGGCCGCCGGCAAGGCTGGTGCAGATGAGCATCGTCTGCTTCGCCGTGGGGTTCGCTTTCGGATGGATCGCTTTGCCGATCGCGCGCGGGCTCGCGCTGCTGACGGGCGTCGCGGCGGCGGCCGGTCCGTTTGTTTACGTGTACCTGAAGCGCAAGGCGCGGCTGCGGCGATTTGAATCGATTTTCCCGGATGCGCTCGAATTCGTTTCGCGATCGATGCGTGCCGGTCATGCGTTTTCGGTTTCGCTCGAAATGATTCATCGCGAGTTTCAGGAGCCGGTGGCGGGCGAGTTCCGGCGGACGTTCGAGGAACACAACCTCGGCCTGCCAATCGAGATCGCGCTGCAAAAGCTGGCCACGCGTGTTCCCTCGCTCGACGTGCACTTTTTTGTCTCCGCGGTGCTGTTGCAAAAGCGCACCGGCGGCAATCTCGCGGAAATTCTGGACAAGCTCGCCTATGTGATCCGCGAGCGCTTCAAGCTGCGCGGGCGAATCCGCGCGGTAAGCGCGCATGGCCGCATGACGGCGACCGCGCTCAGCGCGATTCCGATGGTGGTGGCCGTTCTGATGTTCTACACCAACCCGGATTACGTGAAGTTTTTCTTTACCGACGACACCGGCAACATCATGATGCTCGCCGCGATCGCGTTGCAGGTGATCGGCTACCTGATCATGAAAAAAATCGTGAATATCGAGGTCTAAACCATGTTTGTTGTAACCGTGCTGCTATTCATCGCGCTGGCCGTGGGCGTTGCGCTGGCCGGAATGAAGATGTACGTCCGGCCCAAGGAAGCGATGGAGCGCGTGGCTGGCGGCATCGATCCGGGCGAGCAGATCCCGGCGCACCCGAGCCTGGCGTTTCACGATCTGATCAAGAAGCTGGGCAACATCGTTCCCCAGTCGCCCAAGGACGTCACGGTGATGCAGCGCCGGCTGATTCGCGCCGGCATGCGCAATGAAAATTCGCTGAAGATCCTCTATGGCGCCAAGGTCGCCTGCGGAATCGCGCTGCCGCTGATCGCCGCCGTCGCGCTCACCGGCTCCGGCGCCGAAGCCGGGAATAAGTTCGGAACCGTGCTGATCGCGGCCGCGGCCGGATTCTTCGGACCGAACGAGTATGTGCGCCGCGTGGCCGCGCGCCGCCAGCGCGAAATCGCGCGCGGGCTGCCAAATGCGCTCGATCTGCTGGTGGTTTGCGTCGAGAGCGGACTCGGGCTGGATCAGGCGATCCTTCAGGTTTCAAAAGAACTGGATAAGGCGCATCCGGAGATCAGCGAAGAGTTCGGTCTGGTCAATCTGGAGCTGAAAGCGGGTAAGCGCCGCGTCGAGGCGCTGCGCAATTTGGCCGAGCGCACCGGCGTGGACGATCTGAAGAAACTGGTCGCCGTGCTGATTCAAGCCGACCGCTTCGGAACCGGCGTCGCGCAGAGCTTGCGCGCCCACGCCGATTTCATGCGCGTCCAGGCGCGCCAGGTGGCCGAGGAAAAGGCTGCCAAGCTCGGAGTGAAGCTGGTTTTTCCGATTTTCTTCTGCATCCTGCCGTCGCTGTTTGTCGTGACGGTGGGACCGGTGATCTGCAAGATCATGCGGGAGCTGCTGCCCATGATGAACAACATTTGAAACCGCCGCGAGCCGGAAGCTGGCGGCTGTCATCGCGCCGGCTCTGGCTCGCGGCCGCGGAATGCTTTTAGTACCTCCCTAAAGGTTAGGACTAGAAGCGCCGAATTGATTCTTGTCAGGAAAGGAGAGGAAACGATGGACACTTCCACTGTTCGAATCGTTTGTGCTGTGCTGGCGATCCTGTTTTTGGGGATCATCGTGCTGCGCCGTAAGAAGAACGCCGAGTAAGCAAGGTAAGGAAGCGGGAGCAATCGAGGGGCGAGTGTGCGCGTGAAGGGTGTGAACTCGGAATGGCGCGGGCCTGGTTTGAAAGACGCGAAGCCCGCGCCGTTGCTGAAGTGAGTCGTGGAGGAAAAGAAGTTACCGGAGGGACGGAGTTCAAGTTATGTCTCGGAAAACTTGGGTTAAGGTGATTACGGGCGCGGTTCTCACCGCGGCGGCGGCGCTAGGGGCGACGTTTGGTACGGTGGTGCCGATCGGCGGTCAGGCGACCGATATCGCTCTTGATGAAGCGCGCGGCGTTCTCTACATCGCCAACTTCACCGCGAATCGCATCGATGTGATGCAACTGGCGAATCAGACCATTCAGACGTCGATCAATGTTAACCCCAACCCCAATTCGATTTCGCTTTCCCCCGATGGGCACTGGCTGCTGGTTGCGCATTTCGGCAACAACAGCGCGCCGGCGAGTCCAACAAATGCCCTGACGCTGATTGACCTGACGGCCAACAATTCTAAGCAGGTGATCTCGCTCGGCAATCCGCCGCTGGGGGTGGCTTTCGGAATCGACGATAACGCCTTGGTGGTTACCACCAATGAATTTATCCAGTTCAATCCGGCTCTCGGAACCACGCAGACGCTGCAAACCATCGCGCAGGTCGCCACCAACGCGATTCCGCAGCCGCCGGGGACGTTCGCCAATCAGTTCGCGCAGGCCTCGGTCGCGGCATCACGCGACGGCCTGACCATCGCCGGTTTCGGGGGCACCAGCCCCTACCTCCTGTTCCGCTACAACGTTGGGACCAAGGTGATTACGGGTTCCTTCTACACTTCGCAGCCGCCGGCCGGCCCGCGCGTGGTCAGCGTCGCCGACGACGGATCGATCACTTCTTTTGCCTGGTGGGTCGCCGACGCGAAGCTGAATACGGTGGCGCAATGGGGCAACGCATCCGGACTGCTGAACGTCGGCACGACCGTCGTCGATTCCTCACGCAGCTTGATTTACGCACAGATTCCGCCCAGTGGAACGGCGGTGGTAGCCAACAACAATCCGCCCATGCTGATGATCAACGACTGGGATAATCTCACCGTGGAGGATCAGCTTTATCTGCCGGAAAACTTCGCCGGGAAGGCGCTGCTCAGCAACGATCACAACACCATTTACGGCATCTCCGATAGCGGCGTGATGATTCTCCCTATTGGCAATCTGGCCAGCTATCCGCGCGTGAAAGCGACAACGCCCGATCTGGTTTTCCGCGGAAACTTCTGCGATCGCAGCGTCAATACCCAGACGCTGACCATCGTCGATCCGGGCGGCGGAAGCACGCCCTTCTCGATTTCGGCTCCGAACGGCATCCGCGTATCGCCGTCGAACGGCGTGACGCCGGCCGTGGTTTCCGTCTCCGTCGATCCGAACGTTTTCGCCAATCGGAAAGGCACCGTGGCGGCGGCGCTGACCATCAGTTCGAGCGCGGCGATCAACTTCCCGGTGCCGGTGCGGGTGCTGATCAGCTCACCCGATCCTTCGCAGCGCGGCTCGTTTGTCGATATTCCCGGCCGCGTCGTGGACATCGCGGCGGATCCCAAACGCCAGCTTTTTTACGTCCTGCGCCAGGATCAGAATCAGGTTCTGGTGTACAGCGAAGGCAATAACACGCTGCAAGCGATCCTTCGCACCTGCACCACGCCGACCAGCATGGCGATCACCTTCGATCAGCAGGATCTGCTGGTCGGTTGCGACAACTCCCATTACATGAATGTTTTCGATCTGGACCTGTTGCAGGCGCAAACGCCGGTGTATCTGCCCTGGGATTACGTGGAAAGCATCGCGACTTCCTCCAACGCGATTCTGGCCATGGTGCGAACCGCCGATGGGTCGGGTCCGAAGATCGATCAGATCGACCTGGTTACGCATTCGGCCAGCCGCCTGCCGTCGCTGGGCGTGTGGCAGAATCAGTTGACGCAGGATACGGTGCTCACCAGTTCGAGCAACGGCGCCAATATTCTGGCGGTGGGAGCGGACGGCTCCGTGCTGATCTATAGCGCGGTGGCGGGAACTTTTACTGTGTCGCGCCACGATTTCACCAGCCTCAGCGGATCTTACGCCGCGTCGAATTTCAATCAATACGAAGTCGGCAACCATCTTCTGGACAGCTCCGGCGTGCCGAAGATGACGATTTCGACCAGCACCGGTT
>Ga0209062_1001646_pt1 | contig 36729 bp, 30 predicted proteins | sample Coa_R2_2_FD_187158 | JGI IMG/M metagenome (GOLD analysis project Ga0209062, IMG submission 187158) | Surface soil microbial communities from Centralia Pennsylvania, which are recovering from an underground coalmine fire - Coalmine... | ecosystem: Environmental > Terrestrial > Soil > Unclassified...
TACGAGCGCTGGCAGCCGCTGCTCTTCGCCTTCGCGCTCCTGATGCCGACCCTGGCGATCCTCGGCTATGCCGAGAGCGGCCGCGAGGTGCTGACCCTCGCGGAGAATCCCGACTGGGTCGCCGAGGTGCAGAAGGTGCACCACAACGCCGCGCCGGCAGACGTGGCGTTCATCAACCTGATGATCGCCTGGGTGCGCATCGGCTTCCTGGGCGCGCTCATTGCGGTGCTCGCCGCCCGCATCGCGCGCTGGCATTGGCAGCGCCTGCGCGGCGTCGTCCGGCTGACATACCCGAGCGGCCGCCGGATCGAGATCGTGCCGGGCATTTCCGTCCTGGAGGCGAGTCGGCTCAACGGTATTCCGCACGCCTCCGTCTGCGGCGGTCGCGGACGCTGCTCGACCTGCCGGGTTCGCGTGGCCGGCGAGCCCGATGCCATGCCGCCGCCCTCGCCGGAGGAGCTCAAGGTGCTGGAGCGCGTGGGTGCCGCGCCCGACGTGCGGCTCGCTTGCCAGCTTCGGCCGCTGGGCGACCTGCGCGTGACGCCGCTGCTGCCCGCGACGGCACAGGCGCGCGACGGCTTCCGCCGGCCGAGCTACCTCACGGGCACCGAGCGCGAGATCGTGATCTTGTTTGCTGACCTGCGCGCCTTCACCAAGCTCTCGGAGCAGAAGCTGCCCTACGACGTGGTGTTTCTGCTGAACCGGTATTTCGCGGAGATGGGCCACGCGATCGAGGATGCCGGCGGCCGGATCGACAAGTTCATCGGCGACGGCGTGATGGCGCTCTTCGGCCTCGACCGCGGCGTCGAGGCCGGATGCCGCGAGGCGCTCGCCGCGGCGCGCGCGATGTCGGGTCGCCTCGCGCACCTGAACGAGACCCTGGCGCACGACCTGCCGGACCCGCTGCGCATCGGCATCGGCATCCACACGGGACCCGCCATCGTCGGCGAGATGGGCTATGGCCGCGCCGTCTCGCTGACGGCGGTCGGCGACAGCGTCAACACCGCGAGCCGACTCGAGGGTCTCACCAAGACCTATGGCGCGGAGCTGGTGGTCTCCGAGGCGGTGGTGGCGCACGCCGGGGTCGACTTGAGCCACGCCGAGCGCCACGAGATGGAGATCCGCGGCCGCATGGAGCGCCTCGCCGTGCGCACGCTCAAGAGCGCGCGGGATTTGCCGGCGCCGGCGAAGGTTGCTGCGACGCGGCCCTCCGCGCTAGCGGTAATCTCGTAGTAAGCGCCGGTAACAGCGATGTGGCTTGTCAGAAGACTTTGGCCACCGATCATTTTCGTCACTTTTGTGGCGCCTCTTGCACTTGAGGACTATCTGCTCACTGTGCCGGGCAACACCAGCCCGAGCCGAGTCTTCGCAATCATCGGGACTAACATGCTCACGGTACTGGTGACGATGACCTTCTTGATGGGAGTGTCAGCCAGACTCGGGACCGCGCGCGTTCGCCCGAGGAAATGGATTCGCCGATTGTTCAGAATACCCGATGATTACCGGCCAACGCCGCCGAGGTGAACTGAGACACCACCCCGGCATCGAACTCTTCCCTCCGCAAGCGGGAGCGCGTATCGTTTAGGATATGACCAAGCTTCTTGAGAAGGCCCTCGAAGCCGTGCGCCGTCTTCCGGCGGAAAGCCAGGACGAGATAGCGCGCACCATGCTCCATCTGGTGAGCAACGACCGCGAGCCCGAGCCCATTGACCCGGAACACTTGGCTGGGGTTCTACGAGGCCTCGAGCAGGCGAAAGCGGGTCGGTTTGCGACCGAGGCTGAAATCGAAGCCGCTTTCCGCCGCTTCGATCGATGAGGCTGCGCCTCACTCCTGAGGCAGTTCAAGACATCACAGAAATTGCCGACTACCTCCGCGCTCGGAACCCGGAAGCGCTCTGCGTGTGCGCACTGCGATTTTGGAGGCACTAGAAAGCGTTGTCTTATTTCCGCAAGTCGGGCGGCGGCAGACGATGGAGGGGGTGCGCAAACTTGTGGTGCGGAGATATCCGTATTTGATCTACTACTTTGTCGACGAGTCTTCGGATCAGGTCGTCGTACTTTACATCCAGCATGCTTCAAGGCGCCGCACCCAGCGCGACGCCTAGATTGCGGAAATCGTCAATGAAACACGTCGAAATTCTCAAACGCGAGATCAAGGTGCTGGTGTTCGACCAGTACGGCACCATCGTCGACATGCAGAAGGGCCTCACCGAGGCGGTGACGCCGTTCCTGAGGAAGAAGGGCTGGAGCGGCGAGGCCAACAGCTTCGTCACGTGGTGGCGGCGGACGCATTTCGAGAACTCGATGATCGATGCGCTTTGCGACCGCGGGCATACGCCCTATCGGCAGATCGGGCATCGCGCAGTCTCCTACGTGATGGACCGCTGCCGGATCGCCTATACCCAGGACGAGGTGCGCTGGCTCGTCGCGCAGATCGAGACGCTGAAGCCGTTTCCCGACGTGGTGGCGGCGCTCGAGCGGCTGCGCGGCGCCGGGCTCAAGCTTGCGGTCCTCTCCAACGGTGACCGCGACATGCTGAAGGCCGCCGGCCCGCACATCGGATTCCGCTTCGACTACGTGATCTCCGCCGAGGACGCCGGCTACTTCAAGCCGCACTGGAAGACCTACGCGACCGCGGAGCAGGTGATCGGCGTGGCTCGCTCGAGCTGCCTCTTCGTCGCCAATCATGCCTTCGACTGCATCGGGGCCAAGGCCTTCGGCATGCGCACGGCCTTCATCGACCGCCGCAAGCGTCCCTTCGGCGAGACGCCGCACCAGCCCGATCTCATCGTGGCCGACTTCGCGGAGCTCGCCACGGCCCTGGCATGAAGGTGGCAGCGCGGGGAGCGCTAGCCGAGCAGGCGCTCGATCTCCTCGACGATCTCCGCCGCCTGCGGCTTGACCGCCGAGGGCCAGGCGCCGGCCAGGCTGCCATCGGGCGCGATCAGATATTTGTGAAAGTTCCAGCGGGGCACACCGGCCTCGCCGAGCTCCGATTCAATCCAGCGATAGAGCGGGTGCGCCTCCCGCCCGATCACGCGCTCCTTGCCGGCGAGCGCGAAGGTCACGCGGTAGGTGGTCGAGCAAAAATCCTTGATCTCGGCCGGCGTGCCCGGCTCCTGCGCGCCGAAGTCGTTCGACGGCACGCCCAGCACCACGAGGCCGCGCTTGGCGAAGCGCTGGTGCAGCTTCTCCAGCTCGGCGTATTGCGGCGTGTAGCCGCAGAACGAGGCGGTGTTCACCAGCAGCACCGGCTTGCCGCGAAAGGCCCCCAGCGGCAGCGGCGCGCCGTCGATCGTCGAGAGGGTGAAATCGAACGCGTTGCCGTCAGCCATAGCGCTCCTCCGTCCAGGGATCGCCGCGCATGTGATAGCCGCGGACCTCCCAGAAGCCCGGCTTGTCCTCGGCCATGAAGGTGATCCGCCGGATCCACTTCGCGCTCTTCCAGAAATAGAGCTTCGGCACGACGACGCGTACCGGCCCGCCGTGTTCGCGCGGGATCGGCTTGCCCTGCCAGGAATGCGCGAGCAGCACGTCCTCGTCGTCGAAGTCGGCGAGCGGCAGGTTGGTGGTGTAGTCGTCGTAGCTCGTGAAGGTGATGAACCTCGCCTCGGCCTTGGGCCGCACCACGCTCAGCAGATGCCGCGCCGAAACGCCTTCCCACGCGTTGTCGTAACGCGACCACTGCGTGACGCAGTGAATATCGGAGATCTCGCGCGTCTGCGGCTGCGCGCGGAACGTCGCCCAGTCCCAGGCGACGGGCTGCTCGACCAGCCCGTCGACGCCGAGCTGCCAGCGGTCGAGCGGCACCTCCGGCTGGACGCCGAGGTCGAGCACCGGCCAGTCCTTGACCTCGCGCTGGCCGGGCGGCAGGCGCTCGGTCTCGGGCCGCGCGTGCCGGCCGGTGATGAGCCGGCCCTCACGCGCCCAGCGCTGCTTGCTCTCCACCAGCTTCTTGCGCGCCTCGCCCAGGGGCTCGTCCGACATGCCCAGTCCTTTCCGGAGCCGAAGCGACGGATCCGATCTCACCAACATAGGTATCGCCCGCCCCGGGTACAGCCGATTTTTCGCGCGGCATGGGCATTCTCGGGTTGCACGCCGTGAAGGGAGAAGGCAAGACTGGCCGATCCGCGGCCAAAGGCTTCTCTCGCCCATTGCCTGCCACTCTCCTCTACCTGATCAAAGGCATCTTCGTCGGAATGGTGATCGCCGTTCCCGCGGGGCCCGTGGGCGTGCTCTGCGTGCGCCGGACCTTCTTCGAGGGCGCGATTTTCGGCATCGTCTCGGGATTGGGCGCGGCGGTTGCCGACGTGATCTTCGGGATCGTCGCGGGACTCGGCCTCACCGTCGTGCGCGACTTGCTGCTGGGCTACCAGGAATGGTTCGGCGGGCTCGGCGGCGTCTATCTGGTGCTGGTCGGCGCGCGCGCCATCCGCAGCCGGCGCAACGCCGATCCGCAGCCGCTCAAGGGCGAGAACCTGGCGGCGGCCTTCGCGTCGACCTTCGCGCTCACCATCACCAACCCCATCACCATCCTTGCCTTCGCCGCCATCTTCGCGAAGGTCGGTTTCGACTATGATGGCACCGTGAGCCTCGTCCTGGTCTGGATCCTGGTCGGCGGCGTGTTCGCGGGCTCGCTGGTCTGGTGGCTCGGGCTCTGCTTCGGGATCGTGGCGCTCCGGCGCTTCGCCCATGTCAGCCACTTCGCCTGGGTGGACCGGGTCTCGGGATCGGTGCTGATCTTGTCGGGCGCGGGCCTCCTCACCAGCGTGGCCCTCAACGCCGCGGGCGTTCCTCTCTAAGGGAGAAGCCTTTCCATGGTGTATATACCGAGCCATTTCGCCGAGTCGCGACAGGAGGTGCTCGCCGATTTCATCCGCGATCACAATTTCGGAATTCTGGTCTCGACCGGCGCCTCGGGCATGGTCGCGAGCCACATCCCCTTCCTCTACGACGCCGAGGACGGCGAGCACGGCGTGCTCTGGGGCCATCTCGCCCGCGGCAATCCGCAGCTCAAGGACCTCGCCGCCGGCCGCGAGGTGCTGGCGATCTTCGAGGGGCCGCACGGCTACATCACGCCGCGCTGGTACGCGACCCATCCGGCGGTGCCGACCTGGAACTACAGCATCGTCCACGCCTACGGGACGGTCGAGCCGATCGAGGACGCGGCGGCGCTCGAGCGGCTGGTGGCGCGGCTGGCGGACCATCACGAGGCCGGTGCCGAGACGCCGTGGCGCATGGCCGACCAGCCCGAAAAATACCGCCAGGGCATGCTGCGCGGCATCTCCGGTTTCGCGATCCGCATCACGCGCCTCGAGGGAAAGTTCAAGCTCAGCCAGAACCGCGACGCCACCGACCGCGCGCGGGTCATCGCGGGCCTTCGCGCGGAGGGAAATGCCGATCTCGCCGATCTCATGGCGAAGCGAGAGGCGGAGAAGACGGCGTCAAAATCGTGACCGGAGCGGCCGTTGGCGCGTGACGCTGCGCATCGCGGCCCAGAATCGACGCTTTCCTTTCTGCCGGTGAGGCCTATTCCTCTTCCCGGGGCGGGCAATGGCGCGGTGATCGAAGGACGCGGGATGGCGAGGGAGCGAGCGCGGCGGCTTGCGGCTTTTTTGGCACTTGGGCTTCTGCTCTGGGCGCTGCCGGCGGCCGCGCAGCCGGCCGCAGCGCCAGCGGCGGCACCGAAATCCGCGACCGTCAGCATCGACGAGCTGCAACGGCTCGTCGACAAGCTCGAGAACGAGCAGGACCGCGCGTACCTGATCGCGGAGCTGCGGGCGCTGATCGCGGCGGAGCGTGCCGGCCGGCCGGAGGCGCCGGCGGCGCCGCAGCAGCGGCCGGGTTTTTTCGATACGCTCTCGCAGCAGATCGACGCCATCAGCGGCGAGATCCTGGCGACCGCGGCCGCCGTCGTCGATGCGCCGCGGCTCGTCCGCTGGGCCGAGAGCCAGGTGAACGACGCGGAGGCGCGCGCGCGCTGGTTCCAGGTGCTCTGGCATCTGGCGCTGGTGTTCGGGCTCGCGGCGGCCGCCGAGTTCCTCGTGCGAGCCGTGTTGGCGAGACCGCGCGGCGCGCTTGCCAACCGCTCGGGGACGGCCGGCGTCGCACGCGCGCTGCTGACGCTGCTTCGGATCGTGATCGATCTGGTGCCGCTGCTGGTCTTCGCGGCGGTCGCCTATGGCGTGCTGCCGCTGCTGCAGCCGCGGATCGAGACCCGGCTGGTGGCGGAGGTGATCATCCGGGCGAGCGTGCTAGCGCGGGCGCTGCTGGCGGTAGCGCGCGGGCTGCTGCTCTCGTCCGGCTCGCCGGTGGGCCTGTTCGGCGCGGGCGAGGAGACGCGCAACTATCTTTACATCTGGGCGCGCCGGTTCGTGGGCTGGGCCGTCTACGGCTACGCGGTGGCCGAGGCCTCGTGGTGGCTGGGCGTGCCCGGCGGAATCTATACGACGCTGCTCAAGAGCTCGGGCCTGGTGCTCGCGGTGCTGGCCATCATTTTCGTGCTGCAGAACCGGCTGGCGATCGCCGGATTCATCCAGGGCAAGCGGGCGAGCGCCGCGGAGCCGGCGTCCGGGAACGGCTGGCGCGTGCTCAGGAACCGCCTTGCCGACACCTGGCACGTCCTCGCGGTCGTCTACATCGCCGGCATCTACGCGGTTTATGCGCTGCAGATCCCCGGCGGCTTCGCCTTCCTGCTGCGGGCGACGCTGCTCAGTATCGTCCTCGTCCTAGGCGCGGGCGTGCTCGTGCGCATCGTCTCGAGCCTCGCCGAGCGCGGCTTCGCCATTCATCCCGATCTCAAGCAGCGGTTCCCCACGCTGGAAAGCCGCGCCAACCGCTACATCCCGATACTCTCGGCGATCGCCTCCGCGATCATCTACGTGTTTGCCGGGCTCGCGCTGCTGCAGGCCTGGGGCGCCGACATCCTCGGCTGGTTCGCCTCGGGGGTCGGGCGCGAAGTGGCGGGCTCGGCGGTCTCGATCGGCACGGTGGTCGCGGTCGGCATCGTAGTCTGGGAGCTCTTCAGCTCGGCGATCGAGCGCTACCTCACGGGACTCGACCGCGCGGGCACCGTGCGCCCGCGCAGCGCCCGCGTGCGAACGCTGCTGCCGCTCATGCGTTCGGCGATGATGGTCCTGATCGCCACCATGGTGGTGCTGGTCGTGCTATCGGAGGTAGGGGTCAACATCGCGCCGCTGCTCGCGGGCGCCGGCATCGTCGGCATCGCCATCGGCTTCGGCGCGCAGGCGCTGGTGAAGGACATCATCACCGGCCTGTTCATCCTGATCGAGGACACGCTCGCGGTCGGCGACGTCGTCGACGTCGGCAACGGCCATGCGGGCGTGGTCGAAGGCATCTCGATCCGGTGCCTCAAGTTGCGCGACGCGGCCGGGACCGTGCACACCGTGCCGTTCAGCGACGTGGCGGCCGTCAAGAACCTCACGCGGGACTACGCGTTCTACGTTGTCGACGTCGCGGTGGCTTATAGCGAGGACACCGATCGCGTGGTGGGCGTCCTGAAGGGCGTGGCGGAGGAGCTTGCGACCGATCCCGCCTTCGGGCCGTTCATGCTGGCACCGCTCGAGGTCGTGGGCCTCGACCGCTTCGAGGCGTCGGCGGCGATCATCCAGGTGCGGCTCAAGACCCTGCCGAGCCGGCAGTGGTCGGTCGGCCGCGAGTTCAATCGCCGCTTCAAGAAGGCGTTTCATGCCGCCGGCATCGAGGTTCCCGTGCCGCACCGCAAGGTCATCCTCGCGAGCGACGCGCCGGAGGCTGACAAGGCGGGCTAGCGCCCATTCGGTGCCGCTGTGTGACCAAACCGCTTGACGGCGTCCTCAGCGCTGAATAGTCGATTATGCGTGCTATTGGGAGCGCGGCCATGAGGACTCTCTGCGCCATTGCTCGCCGTGTGGGGATTGCTTGCGCCGTGGCGATTCCCCTTCTCGCACCCTTCGGCGGAGCGGTGCTCGCGCAGTCGCTCGACGACGCGCTCAAGATCATCGATCAGGCGCGCGGCGGCGGCCCCGACAAAGGGCGTGCGGCAGCGCCGGTGTCGTTCGTGCCGCCGCCGCGCACGATCGACGACATCACCGCGATCCTCGACCGCCAGAAGCCGGATCCGGTGAAGCTCGCGGCCAACCGGGCGACCGCGGACGCGCAGCCGCCCGCAGGCGCCGCCGCCGCCGCGCTCGCCGATTTCTATTTCAAACGCGGCCTGGCTGCCACGGAGCTGGGCCGCATCCAGCAACGGATCTCGGACTTCAAGCAGGCCGCGGATCTCGCGGAAAAGGCGAGCCTCCCGAAGGGCACGCACCTGGTCTATCTGCAGCGCCTGACCTTCGCCTACGACGCCGCCGGCGATTACAAGAACGCGCTCGAGGTCGTCCGCGCGCGCCAGCGCCTGGTCGAGGAGGGCCAGCTGCCGAAGGTCGCGCTCTTCAACCTCCTGCAGAACAGGATAACGTACTCCGTTCGTCTTGGCCGGATCGATATCGCGCGCAATGCGCTTGAGCATCTGGAGAACCTCTACACGCGGTCCGCCAATTGGCCGAACCCGACACCGATCAAGCGCGAGAATTTCCTTGTGCAGGTGCTGGTGGGCCGCAACTTGGTGGCGCTGGCGACCGGCCAGTACGCGGCGGCCGAGAACGATGCCCGCGAATCCATCCGCCTCTTGAGCGATCTGGTTCCGGCCGAGGGCACGCTCGACCTCCCGCCGGGCACCTTCGCCAATCTGCGGGACAACATGCACGCCTCGCTCGCCAACGCCCTGCTGCCGCAAGGGCGCTTGGTTGAGGCCGAGGCCGAGGCGCGCGTCGCCTTGCTGAACCGGCTCGAGCGGTTCGGGCGCTTCGCGCCGGAGACCGCCGCCGACATCATTCTGCTTGCCCGCGTCCTCTTCGAGGAGCGGAGGATGGCCGACAGCGAGAAGCTGAGCGCGGCCGCCCGCAACATCTACGAGACGCTCGGCTACGATCCCGGCTCGCAAAGCGTGGTTGCGGCTCTGTTCTGGGAGGCGCGGGCGCAGGTCTCGCAAGGCAAGACGGATGCCGCGAAGGCGACCTACGCCACCATCGAGCGCGCGGTCAGCGGCAATCCAAACCTGCGGCGGCGCTTTCTCGAGAGCGATTCGAGCTACGGCGTCGTGCTCGTGCGAACAGGGCGCGCGGCCGAGGCCGTCACCATCATGGAGCACAATCTCGAGCAGAGCCGCGCGCGGCTCGGCGAGAAGAGCTTCTCGACCGCCGCCGCCCATGGCTGGCTCGGCTTCGCGCTCGCCCGTGCCGGCCAGACGGCGCGCGCCAGGAGCGAGTTCGAGACCGCCATGCCGATCTTGCTGTCGCCCGCGCGCGAGGCCGAGAGCAGCGAGGGCGGCGGCTCGGACGCGCAGCGCGACCGCATCCTGCAGGTGCTCGTCGAGTCCTATATCGAGCTGCTGTCCGATGGCGGCGGCGACGTGGCGGCCGAGACCTTCCGGGCCGCGGACGCCGTGCGCGGCCGCACCGTGGAGCGCGCGCTCGCGGAGTCCTCCGCGCGCGCCGGCACCGGCGACCGCGCGCTCGCCGATCTCGTCCGCCACGAGCAGGACGCCGAGAAGCAGGTAGCGGCGCTCCAGGGGCTGCTCACCAACATGCTGACACAGCCGACGAGCGAGCAGGACGCGGGCACCGTGACGGCGCTGCGCCAGCAGATCGATCAGCTCCGGGGCGCCCGGGCGCGGGTGCGCGAGGAAATCGAGAAGCGCTTCCCGAGCTACGCGCAGCTGATCGATCCCCGGCCCGCCTCCGTCGAGGAGGTGCAGAAGAATTTGCGGCCCGGCGAGGCGCTGATTGCGACGTATGTCGGCGACCAGCGGCTCTTCGTCTGGGCCGTGCCACAGCAAGGCCCGGTCGCCTTCGCCTCGACGAAGATCGGCAGCCGCGACGTGTTCCGGATGGTCCAGGGCCTGCGCAAGGCGCTCGATGCCGACGTGCAGTCGGTCGACCAGGTGCCGGTCTTCGACCTCGCCGCCGCCAACAAGCTCTACGCCATGCTGCTGCAGCCGGTCGCGTCGGGCTGGTCGGGCGCCCGCAGTCTGATGGTGGTGCCGCACCGGTCGCTCGGCCAGATCCCCTTCGGATTGCTGGTAACAGAGCTCACGGCTGCGGCGCCGGACAGCGGCGTACCCTTCGCGGGCTATCGGAATGTGCCGTTCCTGATCCGGAAGGTCGCGGTCAACCAGCTCCCGTCGGTCGCGGCGTTGGCGACTTTGCGCTCGATCCCAGCCGCCAAGGCGTCGCGCCAGATGTTCGCGGGATTCGGAGATCCATGGTTCAGCGCGGAGCAGGCCAAGCAAGCCCGTGCCGGCGCCGCCGGCGGCCTGCAGCAGCGGGGCGTGACCAAGACGGCGCAGCTGCAGACCCGCGGTATTTCGCTGGTCCGGCGGAGCGCGCCGGCGGAGACGAACTCGACTGCCACGCTCGCTTCGCTGCCGCGGCTCCCTGACACCGCGGACGAAGTACGCGGGATCGCGCTCGCGCTCCATGCCGATCCCGCCAAGGACGTGTTCCTGGGCGCCCAGGCGAGCGAGAAGAACGTGACGTCGGGTACGCTCGGGAACCGGCGCATCATCGTGTTCGCGACCCACGGGCTCGTACCCGGCGATCTCGGCGGCCTCACTCAACCCGCGCTCGCGCTGAGCAGTCCCGCCGTGGCGGGCGGCGGCGGCGACGGCTTGCTCACCGTCGAGAAGATCATGGGCTTGAAGCTCGACGCAGATTGGGTGGTGCTCTCCGCCTGCAACACCGCGGCCGGCCAGGGCGCCGGCACCGAGGCCGTCTCGGGCCTCGGCCGCGCCTTCTTCTATGCGGGAACCCGCGCACTCCTGGTCTCCAACTGGCCGGTCGAGACCCTCTCGGCGCGCACGCTCACCACGGACCTCTTCAAGCGCATCGCGGACGAGCCGCGGCTGGCCCGCGCCGAGGCTCTGCGCCAGGCGGAACTCGCGCTCATCGACGGCCCCGGCTACGCCGATCCCGAGACCAAGAAAACGCTGTTCTCCTACGCTCACCCGATGTTCTGGGCGCCCTTTACGCTGGTGGGCGACGGCAGCTAGAGCTAGTCCTCGGCGCCGCGCATGAGGCGCTCCAGCGCCTCGGGATCGCGGGCGGCCAGCACCTTGCGCGCGACGTCCAGCGAGAACCCGGCCCGGGCGAGTGCCGCGAGATCCTTCTGGCGGAATTCACCGCGCTGGCCCGCAGCCCGGTAGGGGCCGAGCCGGCGCCGGCGTGCCAGCACGCAAGCGGCCGCGAGCTCGCTGGTCTCGTCGTCGCCCGCCATGGTCTCGATCGCATCCTCCACGAAATCCCGGTCGACGCCCTTCGCCGCGAGGCGCTGGCGGATGCGCCGGCGCGACGTGCCGCGGCGCTGCAGGCTCTGCGCCTGGCTCTCGGCGAAGCGCCGATCGTCGAGCAGGCCCGCGGCGAGGAACCTCGCGATCAGCGTTTCGGTGTGAGCGCGGGCAGCGGCGACCGCGCCGGGATCGGCGCCCAGAATCTCCGCGCGTTTCACCCGGCGGAGCAGCACGCGCCGAAGATGCCCGCTCGAGGCGGCGTAGCGCTCGAGATAGAAGAGCGCCGTCTTTTCCAAGACGGGCTCGGTGATCGTCGGCGGACGGCGCGGGGGGCGAGGCGGCATGCGCCTATGGTGCTGGCCCGGCTGGTGTCTTGGCAATGAGGCGCGCGCCCCAGTGCTCTGGCTGATCCCGTGTTAACCATGATTTGACTGCCGGGGCGATATGGGTGCCAGAGGTTCGAGATCGTCCCGACGCCGAAACACCATCTGGCCTCACTCATTCCGACCAAAGGTCGTTTCGCCTTCAAAACGGCCCAGTGATCGTGCGTCGTTCCACTCGCGTGCTTCGCACGCGGCTCAGGATGAAGTACCTTCTTTCGTACCTGCTCAAATGCTCTTCATCCTGAGCCGGCGCGAAGCGCCGAGTTGAAGGATGCACGGTGTCTCGACCATGTCCCAAGCCCCCGTCCTCGCGAATGCTCCTCGGCTCCGCACGTTCGGCGCCGTCAACTGGATCGGCCTCTGGACCCTCTACGTCAAGGAGGTCCGGCGGTTCTTCAAGGTGTTCATGCAGACGGTGGCGGCGCCGGTGGTGACGACGCTGCTGTTCCTGGCGATCTTCCTCCTGGCGCTCGGCGGCGGCGGGCGGCAGATCGCGGGCGTCCCCTATGTCGAGTTCCTGGTGCCCGGCCTCGTCATGATGGCGATCACGCAGAACGCGTTCGCAAACACATCCTCATCCCTGGTGATCGGCAAGATGCAGGGCAACATCGTCGACGTGCTGACGCCGCCGCTGAGCTCGGCCGAGCTCGTCCTCGGCTTGACCCTCGGCGGGGCGACGCGCGGCGTGGTGGTCGGGCTCGCGGTCGGCCTCGTACTGGCACCGCTTGCGGCGGTCCATGTGAGCTCGGTCGCGGCCATCGCGTTCTACGGCATCGCGGGCTCCGCGATGATGTCGCTGCTCGGCATTCTCGGCGGGCTCTGGGCCGACAAGTTCGACCATCTGGCGGCGGTCACCAATTTCGTGGTGACGCCGCTCACGTTTCTCTCAGGTACCTTCTACTCGGTCGGGCAGCTCCCGGAGACCTGGCGGCTCGTGGCGCACCTGAACCCGTTCTTTTACATGATCGACGGGTTCCGCTACGGCTTCACGGGCACGGCCGAGGGCTCGCTTGCTGTCGGCGTCACGCTGATGATCGCGCTCGATCTGCTATTGCTGGCTTGGTGCCATCGCCTGTTTGTGACAGGCTATAAGCTCAAGGCATGAGGCACCGCCGACGAGGGCGCCCCTATGCGGCCTGAGGTCCGCTCTTTTTTCGATAAAGCCACGAACACGATCACGCATGTGCTGCACGCCGGTGCGGGCACGCCCTGCGCCGTGATCGATCCCGTGCTCGATTACGACAGCCGCTCCGGCCGAACCAGTACGCTCTCGATCGAGCTCGTCGAGAGATATCTCGACGAAGCGAGACTCACGGTCGCGTGGATTCTCGAGACTCATATGCACGCCGACCACATCACCGGCGCGCGCCGGCTCAAGGAGCGCCGCGGCGGGTGGATTGGAATCGGCACCGGCATCGTCGAGACGCAACGCCGCTTCGCCGCGCTCTTTAACGCCGAGCCCGGATTCCGCGCGGACGGCAGCCAGTTCGATCGTCTCTTCGCCGACGGCGAGCGCTTCCGCATCGGCGAGCTGGAGGCTCAGGCGATCTCGACGCCCGGCCACACACCCGAAGGGATGACCTACGTCGTGGGGGACGCGGCGTTCGTCGGTGACACGCTCTTCATGCCCGACGGTGGCACGGCGCGCTGCGATTTCCCCGGCGGCGATGCCGCGCTTCTCCATCGCTCGATCGAGCGCATCCTGGCGCTCCCCGACGCGACGCGCCTGTTCATGTGCCACGACTACATGCCCGGCGGCCGCGAGGTTCGCTGGGAGACCACGGTTGCGGCGGAGCGCGCCGAGAACATCCACCTCGCCGGCACCGACGCCGCGGGCTTCATCGAGAAGCGCCGCGCCCGCGATAAGACGCTCGGCTATCCGGCGCTGCTGATCCCCTCGGTGCAGGTCAACATGCGCGGCGGCGAGCTCCCGCCCGCGGAGGCGAACGGCGTGCGGTACCTCAAGGTGCCCCTGGACGAGCTGTGATGCCGCTCGGCGCTGCCGGTGGTGGCCGCGAGAGGCGGCACGCATAGCCACGTAGCGCCTCCTCTCGTCTGGGTTGGTGCGGCCGTCCTCGGGACACGCCCTCGCTGAGCGCAGCCTGGCTTCATTGCCCGCGCGCGAGCCCTGTGCCAAGCTGGCCCATCCGGGACGGACCAGTGGAGGAGGGGACCCATGGTCGGTGAGGTCGCGGGTTCGCACGTCGCAGCGACGCAGATGACGAAACGCGCGGTGGGCGGCGCGGCGATCGGAAATCTGCTCGAATGGTACGATTTCTCGGTCTATGGCTACCTCGCCGGGACCATCGGCAAGTTGTTCTTTGCAAGCAGCGATGCCACGACGCAGCTCCTGCTGTCGTTCAGCATTTTCGGCGTCGGTTTCTTCATGCGGCCGGTGGGTGCGATCGTGATCGGCCATTTCGGCGACAAGCACGGCCGCAAGAGCGCGCTCATCTTCACTGTGATGGCGATGGCCGTGGGGACGGTCCTGATCGGCGTGCTTCCGACCTACCAATCCGCGGGCGTGTTCGCGGCCCTGCTGCTGACCCTCGCGCGCCTCATTCAAGGCTTCTCCGCGGGAGGCGAATGGGGCGGCTCGACGGCGTTCCTCGTGGAGTACGCGCCCGCGGGACAGCGCGGCTTCATCGGCAGCTTCCAGCAGGTGACCACCGTCGGCGGGCTCGTGCTCGGCTCCCTGGTCGCGTGGCTGCTCTCGGTCGCGTTCACCGACCAGCAGATGCTCGATTGGGCATGGCGCCTGCCGTTCCTGCTGGGCCTCGTGATCGCGCCGGTGGGCATCTATCTCCGATCCAAAGTCGAGGAGACCCCTAAGTACGCGGAGATCGAGCGCAAGCACGAAGTGGCGAAGACGCCGTTCCTCACGATGCTCGAGAGCTACCCCAAGGAAACCTTCGTCGCCTTCGGCTTTACGCTCCTGTGGACCGTGGGCTTCTACATCGTATTGACGTACATGCCGACTTACATGCGCAGCCAGCTGAGCCTGCCCTACTCGCAGTCCCTCTTCGCGACCCTGCTGGGCTTGATCCTGTTGGCCGTTCTGATCCCCGTCTTCGGCGCGCTGTCGGACCGGATCGGACGACGCCCTCTGCTCATCGCCTCATGCGTGCTGTTCACGGTCGGCATCTACCCGATGTTCGCGTTCATCGTCGCCGTGCATCAGTTCTGGGCGGTGGTGCTCAATCAATTGGTCTGGGCCGTGCCGCTCGCGTTTTACAGCGGCGCGGGTCCCGCCGCGATCGCCGAGATCTTCCCGACCAACGTGCGCTACGTCACGCTGTCGACGGGCTACAACATCGCCGTCGCGATCTTCGGTGGGTTCGCGCCGACGATCGCGACCTACCTGATCCAGGCCACGGGCAATCCGCTCGCGCCCAGCTTCTACGTGATGGCTGCGGCGGTTCTGTCGCTGATCGTCATGATCAGCATCCGCGAGACCTACGACCAGCCGCTCAAATAACCTCGGAAACAGGGGGTTTCCTGCGCCTCGACGCAAAAGGCGTTCGCTCTGTATTGACACGAGGAGCCCGCATCTCCATACTCACCCGCTTTCCCGGATGCCCGGGAAACGGAGCGGTGAGGACATGACGCGCGAAACGAGCCGGCATTGCCGGCTCCCGGTGAAGAGCGGAAGCGAGTGGCAGCGACGACGATAAATCGTCATCGCTAGGCTCTTACCTTTCCCTTCACCTTCCTTTCGCGCAGGAGACAGTCCCGTGATTCCAGCCCTATTGCCGACCTACGCCCGGAACGAACTCGCGTTCGAGCGGGGCGAGGGCGCCTACCTCTTCGCCACCAACGGCCGGAAGTACCTCGATTTCGCCAGCGGCATCGCTGTCACTGCGCTCGGCCACTGTCATCCCGCCCTCGTCAAGGCGCTCGTCGAGCAGGGCCAGAAACTCTGGCACACCTCGAACCTGTTCCAGATCCCTGAGCAGCAGCGCCTGGGCGAGCGCCTGGTCGCCAACACCTTTGCCGACACCGTGTTTTTCGGGAATTCCGGCGCCGAGGCCGTCGAGCTCGCGATCAAGATGGTGCGCAAGTACCACGACGAGACCGGCAACCCCGGCAAGTACCGCATCATCGGCTGCCACGGCTCCTTCCACGGCCGTACGCTGGCGACGCTCGCGGCCGCCGGCAACGAGAAATACCTCAAGGGCTTCGAGCCCATGGTCGAGGGCTTCGACCACGTGCCGTTCGAGAACATGAACGAGCTCCGGGCCAAGATCACCGGCGAGACCGCGGCGATCCTGGTCGAGCCCGTGCAGGGCGAGGGCGGCGTGCGCGCGGGCTCGGATCAGTACCTGCGCCAGCTCCGCGAGGTCTGCGACGAGTTCGGTCTGCTCCTGGTCTTCGACGAGATCCAGTGTGGCATGGGCCGCACCGGCAAGCTCTTCGCCCACGAGTGGCCGGACGTGAAGCCAGACATCATGACGGTGGCCAAAGCATTGGGCGGTGGCTTCCCCGTGGGCGCGTGCCTCGCGACCGAGAAGGCGGCCGCGGGCATGAAGGCGGGTACGCACGGCTCGACCTTCGGCGGCAATCCGCTCGCCATGCACCTCGGCAACGCCGTGCTCGACGTGATGCTGGAGCCGAAGTTCCTCGAGCAGGTGCGGCGGGTCAGCACCTACTTCCACGGCCAGCTCAAGTCTCTCGTCGCCAAGTACCCCGCCGTCTATGTCGAGGCGCGCGGCAAGGGCCTGCTGGCGGGCCTGCGTTGCGAGGTGCCGAACACCGAGGTCTGCGACAAGCTGCGCGCGGCCGGCATGGTGACCGCGACCGCCGGCGACAACGTAATCCGCCTGCTGCCGCCGCTCATCGCGGAGGAGAAGCACATCGACGAGGCCGTCGGCTATCTTGACGCCGTCGCCCGCGAGTGGAAGCGCTAGGGAATGCGTGATGACCGCGCCGCGGCATTTCCTCGATCTGGACCGTCTCGATTCGGCGGAGCTGCGGCGCATCCTCGATCTCGGCTGGGTCTATAAGCGCAACGGCCGCTCGAACGGCGAGCGGCCGCTCGCGGGCAAGACCCTCGCGATGATCTTCGAGAAGCCCTCGACGCGGACGCGCATCTCCTTCGAGGTGGCGATGAAGCAGCTGGGCGGCGACGTGGTGATCATCAGCGCGACCGACAGCCAGCTCTCCCGCGGCGAGACCATGGCGGACACCGCGCGCGTGCTCTCGCGCTACGTCGACGCCATCATGATCCGCACGACCCAGGCCTCGAAGCTCGAGGAGCTCGCGCAATACGCGAGCGTGCCGGTGATCAACGGCCTCACCGACACCAGCCATCCCTGCCAGCTGATGGCGGACGTGATGACGCTCGAGCAGCACAAGGGCGCGGCCGAAGGCAAGGTGGTGGCCTGGAGCGGCGACGGCAACAACGTCGCCGCGAGCTGGGTGCACGCCGCCGTGCGCTTCAACTTCGACCTGCGGATCGCCTGCCCCGAATCCCTGCAGCCGCCGCAGCGGCTCATCGACTGGGCGAAGGCCGAGGGGGGCCGCGTCGAGGTGACGGCGGTGCCGGAGCAGGCGGTCTCGGGTGCCGACTGCGTCGTCACGGACACCTGGGTCTCCATGGGTGTCGAGGCGAGCGTCAACCGGCACAACCTGCTGGCGCCCTATCGCGTCGACGAGAAGCTGATGGCGCGCGCCAAGCCCGACGCGATCTTCATGCACTGCCTCCCCGCCAAGCGCGGCGAGGAAGTGACCGCCGGCGTGATCGACGGCCCGCGCTCCGTGGTCTGGGACGAGGCCGAGAACCGCCTCCACGCCCAGAAGGGCATTCTCGCGTGGTGCCTGGCTTAGTCGTTCCTAGATCGCGGTAACGACTCCGCCTGCTTCCGCTCCTATATTCTGTGTCGTCGAGGGAGCGCCATGCATTTCGAGCGGCGTCTGTGGATGTTCACCGAGGGGGTACGCCTGCGCATCCTGTGGGCGGTCTTCGTCGGTCTGATCGCGGTTGGGCTCGGCGTGGCGAGGCTGGGGCTGCTCGGTTGGTTCATCGGCGAGATCTTCGCGGGCCACGACATCGGCTCGCTCGCCTGGCCGATAGCCGGCATCGCAGCGGTGAATGCGCTCCGCGGCGTGTTCGAGCATTGGCGCACGATGATCGCGCACGAGACCGCGGCGCGCGTGCAAAAGCGGCTGCGCCGCGCGGTCTACGACCGGATCGCGGCCTTGGGTCCCGCCACGGTGGGTGCGCGCCGATCCGGCGCCATCACGCTCTCGCTGGTCGACGGCGTGGAGCAGCTCGAGACCTATTTCGGCCAGTTCCTGCCGCAGTTCCTGATCTCTCTGCTGACGCCGCTGCTGATCTTTGCGGGGGTGGCGTTCATCGACCTGCCGGTGGCGGCGGTGATGCTGGCCTTCGCGGTGGTGGCGCTTTTCGGCCCGGCGATCTGGCACAAGCGGGAGGCCGCGAAGTCGCTCGCGCGGCAAAAGGCCTATGCCGCCTTCGCGGCGGAGTTCCTGGATTCGATCCAGGGCCTGGCGACGCTGAAAGCCTTCGGCCAAAGCAAGGCGCGAGCCGACAAGCTCGAGGGGGAGGCGCGCGATCTCTTCCGGCGCACCATGTGGGTGCTCGGCAGCAACGTGATGGCGCGCGGCATCACCGACTGCGCGATCGCCTGCGGCGCCGCGGCAGCGCTGGCGCTGGGCGCGGTGCGGGTCGATGCGGGCGCGATGTCGCTGACCTCGCTGCTGGTCATCCTCATGCTCGGCATCGAGATCTTCCGGCCGATGCGCGAGCTCCGTACCGTCCTGCACCAGGGAATGGTCGGCATGTCGGCGGCCCAGGGCATCTATCAGATTCTCGACAGTCGACCGGTGGTGGCGGACGCGCCCGCGGCGCCGCTCGCACGGCCGCTCGTCCCCAGTATCGCCTTCGATTCCGTGCGGTTCCGCTACCCCGGTTCGCGCCGTAGCGTGCACGACGGGCTCGACTTCAAGGTCGACGCCGGCGAGCGCATCGGCATCGTCGGCGGCTCCGGCGGCGGGAAATCCTCGATCGTGCGGCTGCTGCTCAGATTCTACGATCCGGAGGCGGGCGCTGTCCGGCTCGGCGGTTACGATCTCCGGGCGCTCTCCTTCGCGCAGATCCGCTCGATGATCTCGGTGGTGAACCAGGACACCTTCCTCTTCCATGGCACCGTCGAGGAGAACATCCGCCTCGGCAATCCCGACGCGACGGAGAGCGAGGTCGAGGCGGCGGCCAGGGCCGCGAACATCCATGACTTCATCCTGACGCTGCCGCAGGGATACCGGAGCCTGATCGGCGAGAAGGGCGTGAAGCTCTCGGGCGGCCAGCGGCAGCGGGTGGCGATCGCCCGCGCACTCCTGCGCAATGCGCCGGTGCTAGTGCTCGACGAGGCGCTCTCCGCCGTCGACGCTGAGAACGAGGCGGTAATCCAGCAGGCGCTCGACCACCTCATGCGCGGCCGCACCACACTGATCCTCGCCCATCGGCTCTCGAGCGTGATCGATTGCGATCGCATCCTGGTGCTCGACCAGGGCCGCGTCGTCGAGAGCGGCCGGCACGAGGAGCTCATGAGGGCAGGCGGGGTCTACGCGCGGCTCATGGCGGAGCAAGCGCGGGAATCCCGGGCGTCGGAGGCCGCGGACATCCTGCCGGCGACCGTCGCTCCGGAGGCCGTCGCCGACGCAGGCAGCGCCACGATCAAGCCCGTGACGGAAGGCATCCTCAAGGCGGAAGGGCTCGGCTGGCTCGGCCTCGTCGTCGCCCTCATGCGGGTGATCCTGCCCTGGCGCGGCCGTCTCGCGGCGACCTTCATCCTCGGCGTGCTGCGGGTCGTGGCCTTCATCGGCGTCGGCGTTTCGAGCGCGCTCGCGGTGCTCGCGCTCAAGCACGGCGCGCCCTACGGCGGCTGGCTCTGGGCGCTCGCGGTGCTCGCGCCGCTCTCGGGTCTTCTGCACTGGCTCGAATCCTGGATCGCCCACGACATGGCGTTCCGGCTGCTGTCGGAGATGCGGATCGAGGTGTTCCGCAAGCTCGACGCGCTGGCGCCCGCATATCTCGTGCGCCGGCGCACCGGCGACCTGATGGCGCTGGCGACCCACGACATCGAGCTCATCGAGTATTTCTTCGCGCATACGGTGGCGCCGGCCTTCGTCGCGATCCTAGTGCCCGCGGTCGTCCTGGCGGTGCTCGCCTCCGCGAGTCCCTGGATCGCCCTGGCGCTTTTGCCGTTTCTGCTCGCGGTGGGCTTGAGCCCATTCCTGATGCGCAAGCGCGTCGATCGGCTGGGCTCCGAGGCCCGGGAGGTTGCGGGCGAGCTCGGCGCCTTTGTCGTGGATTCCGTGCAGGGACTCGGTGAGATCGTGGCCTTCCAGCAGGAGGAGGCGCGCGGGAGCAAACTCGACGCGCTCTCCGAGCGCTACATCGGGCGGCGTCTGCCGTTCTACGCTGAACTCACCTTGCAGCACACGCTGCTCGAGCTCTTCACCGGGCTCGGCGGCCTCGCGGTGGTGATCGCGGGCGGCGCTCTCGCCGCGGGAGGCGAGATCGATGCCGCAGTGCTTCCGCTGCTCACGCTCCTTGCCATGGCGGCGTTCCTGCCGGTCTCCGAGATCGCCCAGATCGGGCGCCAGCTCGCGGACACGCTGGGCGCGACGCGCCGGTACTATGCGCTCGCACACGAGCCGATCCCCGTCACCGACGGGCCGGGCGCGCCCGTACGCTCGGGCGCGGCGTCGCTCGCGCTGGAGCGCGTCCGCTTCACCTATCCGGGACAAGGCCGGCCCGCGCTCGCGGGCGTCACCTTCGAGATTCCCGCGGGCAAGACCGTGGCCCTGGTCGGGCCCTCGGGCGCAGGCAAGACGACCTCGGCGCATCTGCTGATGCGTTTCTGGGATCCCGACGCGGGCCGTATCGTGCTCAATGGCGCCGATCTCCGCGACTACGGTCTCGATGACCTGCGCCGGCAGATCGCACTGGTGGCGCAGGAGACCTACCTCTTCAACGACACCCTGCGGAGCAACATCCTGATCGCGCGTCCCGACGCGAGCGAGACGGAGCTCCTCGCCGCCGTCGAGCATGCCTCGCTCGGCGACCTCGTCGCGAGCCTGCCCGAGGGTCTCGACTCGCCCGTAGGCGAGCGCGGCACCAGCCTGTCGGGCGGTCAGCGTCAGCGCGTGGCGATCGCGCGCGCCTTCCTCAAGGACGCGCCGGTGCTGATCCTCGACGAGGCGACCTCGCACCTCGACGCGCTCAACGAGCAGGCGGTGCGCCATGCCCTCGACCGCCTCAAGGCCGACCGCACCACGGTCGTCATTGCTCACCGGCTCTCCACCGTGCGCGACGCCGACCTCATCGTGGTGCTGGACGGCGGCCGCGTGGTCGAGAGCGGCACGCACGAGGCGTTGCTCGGCAGGGGCGGGCTCTACGCTCAGTTGGTCTCGCGCCAGCTCGCCGCAGCCTATGCGCCTGCCGCGCAGTAGCGGCAAGGCAGAACCGCGGCGGCGCTGGTGCGGAGCGAGGTGGCCCTGTGCTAAATGAGCCTGATGATCCCCGACGACCTCGTCCGGCCTTTCGAGATCGAGCCCTATCATCAGCGCGGCCGGCTCGTGCGGCTGGGTCCTTTGCTCGACCGCATCATTGGCCAGCACGACTATCCGCCGGCCGTGGGCGCCCTCCTGGGCGAGGCAATCGCGCTCGCGGTGGCGCTCGCCAGCACGCTCAAGTACGACGGAGTCTTCACGCTGCAGACCAAGGGCGACGGGCCGATCCGCCTGCTGGTCGCGGATATCACCACCGACGGCGCGGTGCGCGGCTATGCGCAATTCGACGCCGAGAGGCTGGCCGAGGTGATCGCCACCGGAGCCGCCTCGGTGCCGCGGCTGCTCGGCGCGGGATACCTCGCCTTCACGGTGGACCAGGGCGAGGACACCGAGCGCTACCAGGGCATCGTCGCGCTCGAGGGCGCGACGCTCGCCGAGTGCATCCATCACTATTTCCGTCAGTCCGAGCAGATCGCGGCCGGCATCAAGGTGGCGGTGGAACGCGGCGCCGAGGGTGCGTGGCGCGGCGGCTGTCTCCTGATCCAGAAGCTCCCCGACGGGGATCGCTCGGAATACCTGGGCACGCGGGAGGAGTTGGAGGACGGCTGGCGTCGCGCGCTGATCCTGATGGGCTCGGCCACAGCCCGCGAGCTCACCGATCCCGATCTCTCGCCCGAGGATCTGCTGTTCCGGCTCTTCCACGAGGACGGCGTGCGCGTGTTCCGGACTCACGCGGTGCGCGCGGAATGCCGGTGCTCGCGCGAGCGCATCGACCGCGTGCTGCGCTCGCTGCCCTTCGACGAGCGCCAGGGCCTCGGCGAGGCGGACGGATCGATAACGGTCACCTGCCAGTTCTGCAACGCCAGCTATCGGTTCGAGCGCGATGACGTGGCGGCGATCGCCGCGGGTTGACCTGCGCGCGTCCTGCCATCAATTTGCCCAAAACGGCCGGCAGTGTCGCCGGGTCCGTGTCCAGCAGCGGAGGCCATCGATGGCGCGCCTGTCGCTTTCAGGACTGATCGCGCTCGCGGCCCTCGCGGGTCCGCTCGCCGGCTGCGGCGGCGCGCCGCCGCCCCCGCAGACCTTCGCCGATCTGCGCTTCACCACCGAGCCGCCGCTCCGGCTTGCCGTGGCCGCCGTCGAGATCAACGACGAATACCGGCCGAACCTAGACCCGCCGCATTACGAGCAGCGCATGCCGATCCCGCTGCCGCACGTGGTCGACAATTGGGCGCGGGATCGGCTTCAGGCAGCGGGCGCCAGCGGCCACGCGGTCGCGGTGGTGACGGACGCAAGCGTGGTAGAGATCGTGCTTCCAAAAGAGAGCGGGCTCAGCTCGACCTTCACCGACCAGCTCGACCGTCAGTACGTGGCGCGCGCCGGCGTTCGCGTCGAGCTCCGAGACGACGCCGGCCGGGCGACGCGGGTGGCGGAGGGCCATGCCGAGCGCTCCATCACCACGAACGAGGGCAATAGTCTCAACGACCGCGACCGGCTGCTCTACCAGATGGAAATCGACCTGATGGCGGACCTCGATCGCCAGCTCGAGACGCAGATCCGCAACAACTTCGGCAACCTCGTTCGGTAGTCGGCCGGCCGGTCAGACGTTGCTGACGGGGATCGCGGCCGGGCCCGCGATGAAGGCCAGGAACTCGCGGCGCGTGCTGGCGTCGTCGCGGAAGCCGCCGAGCATGTGGCTGGTCACCATCGAGACCCCGGGTTTGTGGACGCCGCGCGTAGTCATGCATTGATGCGCCGCCTCGATCACCACGCCGACGCCCCTGGGTTGGAGCACCTCGTTGAGCGTGTTGGCGATCTGCACCGTCATCTTCTCCTGGATCTGCAGCCGCCGCGAGTAGACCTCGACCAGCCGCGCGAGCTTGGAGATGCCGACCACCCGGCTCTTCGGCAGATAGGCGACATGCGCCTTGCCGATGATCGGCGCCATATGGTGCTCGCAATGAGATTCGAAGCGGATGTCCTTCAGCACCACCATCTCGTCGTAACCCTCGATCTCCTCGAAGGTGCGCTGCAGGAGCTCGACGGGATCGGTCTCGTATCCCACGAAGAACTCCTCGAAGGAGCGCACCACGCGTCCGGGTGTGCCGCGCAGACCCTCGCGCGTGGGGTCGTCCCCCGCCCACTCGATGAGCACGCGGACCGCGGTCTCGGCTTCCTCACGCGACGGCCGCCGATGCGGCCGCGACGCGTGGCTCTTGCGAAAGGGAACGGGCTTCGGCGCCATGACGCGAGATCTCCTGCTGCGGACTGGGGCGGCGCGCGGCCGCCGTGTCTCAGTTGAGGCGGACCGGCTGGTGCGGGCTGTCGAGCGAGAAGGCCGGGATAGCCACGTCGAAGCTCTCGCCGGCCTTTGTTTCCATCTCGTAGGTGCCCATCATGATGCCCGAGGGCGTCGGCAGCGGCGTCCCGCTCGTATATTCGAAGGCCTCGCCGGGCTTGAGGATCGGCTGCTCGCCCACCACGCCCGCGCCCTTCACTTCCTGCATGCGGCCGAGCGCGTCCGTGATGCGCCAGTGCCGGCGCCGAAGCTGCACGGTCTCGGCGCCGTGGTTCTCGATCCGCACGTGGTAGGCCCAAACGTAGTGGTCTTCGGGAGGGGAGGATTGATCCTCGAGATAGAACGGCTTCACCACCACCTTTATGGAGCGCGTGGTCGCGGAGTATGCCGCGGCGGAGCCGTGGCTGCCGGTGCGCTTAGGCGCGGACAAGGTCGGCACCATCGATCATTTCAGCATTTTCTATGAGATCGATGGTGCGTCAAGCCTCCAGAGGACGGCGGGTCCGGCGCTACTCCGCGGGTGCGGCCTCGACCTGGCGCGCGCGGGCGGTGCGATTCTTGCCGACCCGGAGCGCGGTCGCGATGGTGAGCGCGAGCGCGGACGCCGCCAGGATGAACACCATCCGCGGCTCGCCGCGGTCGAGGAAGAAGCCCAGCACCGGCGGCGTTACCGCGGCGCCGAGGTCCAGGCCGGAGTAGACGAAGCCGAAAACCTTGCCCGTCGCTCCGGCGGGCGTGGCGGACCGTACCAGCATGTCGCGCGAGGGCGTCGTGCTGCCTGAGGCGAAGCCCGCCAGCGCCACCACCGCGACGATCGCGGGGTCGGGCAGCCGGACGAAGCCGACCGTCAGCAGGAGCGCGGCCGCTCCCAGGAGCCCCGCGGCCACGATGCCTTCGTGCCGCGAGGTGCGGTCGGCGGCAATGCCGCCCGCGAGGACGCCGAGCGAGCCCGCGAGGAGATAGGCGCTGAGCGCGGCGCCGGCGGTCGCGAGCGAGGTGCCGTAGAGCTGATTGAGCGCCGCCGGCATGAAGGTCTGGTTTCCCGTGAGCGAGACCGACAGCAGCACGAAATAGGCGAAGCACAGGAGGATGGGGGGCGAGGCCAGCAGTGCGAGGGTGCCGGTACGCGGCGCATGCGGCGCGAGCCTCGCGCCGCGCGCGGTCGGACCCGCTGCCAAAACCTCGCTCTGGCTCATCATGAACAGCACGACGCCGAGGCCACCGAGGCCGACGACCGCGAGCGCGCCCCGCCAACCGATCACGCTCGCGAGCGCGAGCACCGTGACGGGTGCGGCGGCCCAGCCGATGTTGCCGGAGAGCGTATGCACGCCGTAGGCGCGCGCCATCCGCGACTTGCTCACCGCGTGGCTCAGGATCGAGTAGTCGGCGGGATGGAACACGCTGTTGCCGAGCCCCGCGAGCACGATCAGCGGGATCGCCGCCCAGAAGTTCGGAATAAGGCTCATGAGCGCGACGCTGGTCGCGGCGAGCGCGAGGCCGCCGAGCAGCACGCACCGCGCGCCGAACCGGTCGACCAGGAATCCCGACGGCGTCTGCGCGAGCCCCGAGGCCGCGTAGTAGAACGAGATCAGCAGCCCCGCTTCCTCGAAACCGATGCCCAGCGACTGCGTGATGAACGGGAACAGCGGCGGAACGACCAACTGATAGAAATGGCTGCAGCCGTGGCCCGCCGCCACGACGGCAATGATCTTGATGTCGCGCCGGGCGCTGTTCGTGGTCTCCGACATAGGGACGGGCCGAGATTCAGGGGAGCGCCGGCATCATGGTCGCCGGTGCCCCGCGAGTCCATATCGGGCAAGGCGGACCAGACATGCGCGCGGGTTTGCCGCTAGTCCGCGGCCTCCGGCCTCACGGCTAGAAGGAGAGATTGGCGGCGCCAGGCCCGGAGCTCGATCAGCTTCCAGGCCGCGAGCGCGGGTACGGCCAGCAGCACCTCTCGGGCGCGCTTCAGCAGAGAGAGCGCGAGCGCCATCTCCGGACCAAGGCCGAACAGCGCGCCGAGCGCGACGTAGCCGCCCTCCTGCACGCCGAGGGCGCCGGGTACCGCAAATGCCGCGCTCCGGAGCGCGAGCGCGATGCTCTCGATTATCAGCAGCTCGGCGAGGCCGATGGGCGCGTCCAGCAGCAGCAGCGCCAGCCAGGTCTCGCCGGCCCCGGCGATCCAGCCGAGGAAATGCCAGAGAAAGCCGCCGAGCAGCGCGCGCGGCCGGCGGTAGATCGCCTGCACCTCGCCGTGCAGGCCTGCGAGCTCGGGCAGCCGAGCCCAGGGCGCGTGTGCCGCAATGCGATGCGGCAAGCGCTCGAGCCAGCGCAGGATGCCGCTGCGCTGGGCCAGCAGGAACGCGAGCGCGGCCGCCGTCGCTACGCCAAGACCGGTCAGCGACCAGAACGCCAGGGCATTGCTTCGGCCGTCGATCGCGAGGAGCGCGAGGCCGAGCGCGGTGAAGGCGAGCTGGCTCAGCAACTCGAGCGTAACGTCGACCACCGTGGCGGCGCCGGCCCTTCCGGTGGCGACGCCGCGGAGCGTCATCACGCGGATCGCCAAGATCTCGCCCCCCATGGGCACGAGCTCGCTGACGCTCGAGCGCAGGAAGCGCGCCCAGATCATCAGCCCTGCGGTGCGCCGCGGCATGGGCTCGAGCACGGCGCGCCAGGCAAGGCCGCACACGGCGATCGGCAGCGCGTTGTAGGCGGTGAGGATCAGGACGCCGGAGATGCCCGCGGCCATTACGGCGCTCAACACCTGGTGGGCGCCGGCCCACGCGACCAATCCGGTGCCGCAGGCCAAGCCCGCGAGGAGGCCGATCAGGGTCCCGAGCTTCATGAGCGCGCCCCTGACAGGCTGGATGCCGCAGTGCCGGCGGGCAACCGCGTCTCGAGCTCGCCGAAGCTCGCAAGCGCGGCACCCGAAGCATCGAGCGCAGCGCGAACCGCGGGATCGACGAGGGCCGCCAGCTCCGCCTCCGGACGGTAATTCTCCGGCAAGGTGTCCGGCCCGTCCCAGCGCCGCGTCGCCGGATGGAGATAGATCTCGGTGACGCCGTCGGGCAAGCGGGCGAGCAGATCGCGCATGCGGCCGGTGTCGAGCGCGCCGCTGTCCTTGAGGCCGAAGATCGTGTCGTTGAAACAAATGCCCGCGCGTGCGAGTCGCCGCTTCATCGCGGGCCCGCGCGCGCGCAGGGGCAGCCCGGCGAGCCAGTCCCGCATCCGCTGCGCCGCGCCCGCGCGGACAATCCCGGGCTCATCGGGTACCCGGATCGCGGCGATGCCGAACTCCGCGGCGAGCCGCACCAGGATCGACTGTAGGGTCGGGTGCAGATGGAAATGATGGTGGCCGTCGAGATGATCGAGACGAAGCCCGGTCTGACGGAACGCCGTCAGCTGCGCGCGGATCTCGGCCTCCGCCTGCGCTTGCGCCCGCCGGCTGAAAAAGATTTTGGCGCCGATCCGGACGGGATCGTTGGCGAAGCGGCCGTCGGGTCCGACGAGCTCCGTGATCTGCTCCGGGGGCAGTGCGGGCCGGCCATCGAGCAGCACCAGGTGCAATCCGACGGCGAGCTGGGGCAGGCGGCGCGCGCGCTCGACCGCGTCCGCAGCGGCGGGGGCCGTGACCATCAGGCTCGCCGAGGTCAGGATGCCCCTGGTGTGTCCGATCTCCACCGCCTCGTTGAGCGGAACCGCCAAGCCAAAATCATCGGCGGTGACGATCAGCTGCTTGGGCACATAGCCTCCGTTCCGGCTCGGGTGATGACCGTGAGCGCACAGACGGAGGCGCCGCAAATATCGCAAACGCGCCTCGCGAGCGCCGGCTGGGGCGCACCGCGAAACCACCGGCGGATCAAGCCGCCCGATCGGCCAAGCCGGCAGTATTCCCGGGCGCACTCTGTCACGGCCCGCGGCCCCTGCAAAGTTCCGGCTTGCTCAGCGCCTGTGACAAAGGACCTCAACGGGTTTCACTGTGAGCATTAACTCAGATGTTAATGTTTGTGTCGGCGGGGCAGGTGTAGGCAAATATCGATCAGGTGCCGAAAGCGGTGAGTGAGATGGCAGAGTTTCAGCGCAAAGTGCTCGTGGTGGAAGACGACCGGGAGACCGCCGATCAGATGGTGGCCTGCCTCGCGGACAGCGGCTACACCGTCGACCTCGCCCTCGATGGGAACGAGGCGCTGGCGCGGGGCCAAAGCGGAGATTACGCGGTAATCACGGTCGACCGGCTGCTGCCGGGGCTCGACGGCCTCGAGGTCGTGCAAAAGTTGCGGACGACCGGGGTCACCACGCCCGCGCTCATCATCAGCGCCCTCGGCGAGGTGGACGACCGCGTGCGCGGCCTGCGCGCAGGCGGCGACGATTACCTGGTGAAGCCCTTCGCGCTCGCGGAGATGCTCGCCCGGGTCGACGCGCTGGCGAGGCGGAGCGGCACGGTGGTGAAGGAGACCGTGCTGCGAGTCGCCGACTTGGAGATGGACCTGCTGGCGCGGCGCGTACGGCGCGGCGGCGCTGACCTCGACCTGCTGCCGCGCGAATTCCAGCTGCTCGAATACTTCATGCGGAACGAGGGGCGCGTCATCTCGCGCGCCATGCTGTTGGCGAATGTTTGGGACGTGCATTTCGATCCCATGACCAACATCGTGGACGTCTATGTCGGCCGGCTGCGCCGCAAGGTCGATGCCGGCGACGCGCCCTCGCTGATCCATACTGTCCGCGGCGTGGGGTTCTGCCTGCGTGCTCCTCAATAAGACGCTCCGCTCCTCGACCTTCCGGCTGGCAATCCTCTATGTCTGCCTGTTCGGCGCGTCGGTCGCGGGACTGTTCGGCTACGTCTATTGGTCGACCACGAAGTATGTGAAGCAGCGCTACGACACCATGATCCTGTCGGATCGCCGCGCGCTGCTCGCCACTTTCGCGCGCTCCGGGCTCGACGGCTTGGCGCGCGAGCTCAAGGACCACGCGGATAAATCGCCTCTGGACGGCGATATCTACCTGCTCGCGGACGCGAATTACGTGCCGATCGCCGGGAATCTGAAGGACTGGCCGGCGGCCGCACGCGCCGGCGACGGCTGGATCGAGTTCTCGCCGCCGGATTGGCGGCCGACGGCGAAGCACCGCCCGCTGCTCCGCGCCTTCGTGACGACCTTGCCGGACGGCGGCCACTTGATCTCCGGCGAGGACGTCAATGACATGGCGGCGTTCAGCCGCACGATCAATCGCGGAATCGCATTCGGCGTCACCCTGCTCTGCCTGCTGGCGGCGGCGGCGGGGATCTCCGTCACCCGGCGCACGGTGGCGCGCATCGAGGCGGTGAACGCCGCCAGCCGCGCCATCATGGCGAGCGGCCTCGGCAAGCGGATCCCGGTGCGCGGCACCAAGGATGAGTGGGATCAGCTGGCGCAGAATCTCAATTCCATGCTCGAGCGGATCGAGCAGCTGGTGCGGGGCATCAAGGAAGTGTCGGACAACATCGCCCACGACCTGCGCACGCCCTTGATGCGGATGCGGGGCCGGCTCGAGGTGGCGTTGCGCGCGCGACGCGAAGCGGAGGCGGACGAGGCGCTGATCGGACGCACGGTCGCGGAGCTCGACGAGGTGTTGAAGACCTTCTCCTCCCTGCTGCGCATCTCGGCGGTCGAGGCGCGCGAGCGGACGGTCGGGTTTGCCGCCGTCGATCTCGCCAAGCTGGTGGCGGAGGTGGCGGACCTCTACGACGCGGCCGCGGAGGAGCGCGGCGTGCGGCTACGATGCTCCACTATCCCGGCGACGCCGGTGCTGGGCGACCGCGACCTGCTCTTCGAGGCGCTCTCGAACCTGATCGACAACGCGCTGAAGCATGGCCAGGGCGACATCGAGGTGAGCGTCGAGCCCGACGGCGCCGCCGGCGTGCGGCTGCGGGTACGCGACCACGGGCCCGGCATCCCGAGCGCCGAACGCAAGCACGTCCTGCAGCGCTTCTATCGGCTGGAGCGGAGCCGAAGCACGCCGGGCAACGGCCTCGGACTGAGCCTCGTGCAGGCGGTCGTGCAGCTGCACGGCGCCGAGCTCACTCTGGCGCAAGCGGATCCGGGGCTCGCCATAGAGATCAGGTTCTCCGCGATGGCGACGGCCGATGCGCCCGCCGTCGGCGCCGCGCCCCTCGCGAGCGCCGCCGCTCCCTTGGGGGCCCAGCTGCCTCGCGCGGTCTAGCATCCCTCGCACGCGCCCTCCCGCGCTTGAACGCCGGCGTGCCGTCGGCTTAAATGCCGAGCGCTGCGGGTGTAGCTCAATGGTAGAGCAGAAGCTTCCCAAGCTTACGACGAGGGTTCGATTCCCTTCACCCGCTCCAGCAAAATCAATAACTTAACAGACCAAGCTCTGAATTTTCCCGCTTGGGACAAATTCGCAAGTTGCCGGTACTCATCCGGAACCCAACGGCATGCCCAGAAAAACCAAACGCCGCGACCGTCAGCGGCAGGCAAAGGTGCGTCGGCTCCGGTAGACGTTCGAGCCCAGAGCGTCTGCGCAAATGTGGGCGTGCCAAGTCCGGGACGCGATCGGCGCCCGACGCTTCAATCTCGAAAGCCTCGAAGCCGACATCCCTTGCAATCCTCTCGAGGACAAGCGACGGCGAATGAAGCTCTGCAACGTCTCGGCTACTCCTCTCCTGGAGCCGCCCCGGTGAAGCGGTTAAGCTGAAATCGGGAGGTCACGCTCGTGCGTGACCGCGAACGCACCTCATGCGCCGCATGTGAGGACGAGAAATGCCGAAGACGACGTGGATAAAGAACGCCGACTGGATAATCGCATGGGACCAGACAAATCGGTGTCAGAGCTATCTCCAGAATGCGGATCTTGTGTTCTCCGGCGGCAACATCACCTTCGTCGGACGAAATTATCGGGGAGAAACCGACAAGACAATCGACGGGCGTGGGTTTCTGGTGATGCCTGGGCTCATCGACATTCATTCTCACCCCAGTAGTGAGCCGTATTATCGCGGCATTCGCGAGGAGCACGGGGTGCCGCAGATGCACATGTCCGGGCTCTATGAGCGCTCGCTTGCGTTTTCTCCCGAGCTCCAAGACCGCCGCATCGGCGCGGAAGTGGCGTATTGTGAGATGTTGCTTACCGGGATCACCGCGGTCGCGGACTTGTCGAGCGCATATCCCGGCTGGATCGAGATTGCCGCAAAAAGCGGCCTTCGGGTGTTTCTGGCGCCAAGCTACGCCTCCTCGCGCTGGCATCTCGAGAACGAGTGGCGGCTCAAATACAAGTGGGACGAGGCGGCGGGAAGAGCCGCGTTCGAGGAGGCTTTGAAGCTGATAGACCGGATCAATCGGCATCCATCAGGTCGCCTCTCTGGCGTCGTATCCCCAGCCCAGATCGACACCTGCACGGCCGATCTCTTACGGGACAGCTACGACGCAGCACTGGAAAGAAAGATCCCCTTCACTACCCACTGCTCCCAGAGCGTCAACGAGTTCCAAGAAATCGTCGGTCGTTGCGGGAAGACGCCGATCCAGTGGGCCAAGGAAATCGGCATCCTGGGTTCCGGCACGATCCTGGGGCACGCCATCTTTATCGACGAGCACTCCTGGCTTCACTGGCATACTCGCGACGATCTGAAGATACTCGCGGACACCGGGGCTTCGGTTGCCCATTGCCCGTCGCCGTTCGCTCGTTACGGCCAGATCCTTGAGGACTTCGGACGTTATCGTCGCGCGGGTATCAACCTCGGGCTCGGCACGGACGTCGCGCCGCACAATCTCATCGAGGAAATGCGGCTGACGGCCATCCTCGCGCGCGTCGCAGCAGAGCATATCGACGCCGTAAGCACCGCTGACATCCTGCACGCCGGGACGATCGGCGGCGCCACGGCTCTCGGACGCGACGACCTTGGGCGACTGGCACCCGGAATGAAAGCCGACATGGTCGTGGTCGACCTCAAGAACCCGTTCATGATGCCGGCGCGCGATCCGCTTCGGTCTCTCGTCTACACCGCGGCGGACCGTGCGGTACGTGACGTCTTTGTGGATGGCGTCAAGGTCGTCGAGAATGGGCGCGTGCTCACCCTCGATCACGCCGGGGCACTTGCGGAGTTGACGGAGGCGCAGCGACGAATGGAGCGTAAAGTGCCCGAGCGCGACTACAAGCAACGCAGCGCGGCCGAGATCGCGCCTCTCAGTCTGCCCGTCATGGGATAGGCGAGTCGCGATCGCGTGAGGATTGCGGCGGCCGGCGCTCGATCGATTATCATCTCGTTGCATGGCCCTCGATCGCCGCCGCGGCGGGCGCTTTCGCGGGATCGAGGCAGCGCTGCACATATCCGTCCACCATGGGTGCCCACAGAGTCCACATCGCTTGCAGCTCGCGAATGGGAGCCTCGGAGTAATCGACCCTGAGATCTATGGCGGCAAAGGGAACGTTGGGCTGGGCGACCTTCACTGCCGCGGAGCGCAACGGGTAAGCCTCGCCACCCGCGTCGAGGCCGTATTCCAGGGCCATCAACAGCCGATCGGTCAGCGGCTTGCTGGGCGCCGCCTCAAATCCCCGCAGCATCGCCGCCACGACCGAATCGTTGGCAAGTCCGTTGCCGACCGCGAGCGAAGCTCGACCGCTACGCGCTCCCTTTGCCGGCACGCATTCTGCTCCAGTGAACTCGGCGACACGGCCTTCCCTGTCGACGACACCAAGTTGCCGCCACGCGGCATGCGGTGTCGACGCCAACATATCGGCGAGCGTCTCTTGCGCTGATCGACCGGTCTCGAGACGTTTCAGTCCGAGCATTCCCAGCCGCGGATCGGAGCGGGCCTGAGATAGAACGACGCCAACGCCCGGTGCCACAAAGGCGGCGCGGCCGCCGGCCGCCATGCTGGACGTCGCGAGCGCGCAACCGAACTCGCCCGTCCGCGGACAGAGCGCCGCAATCGAGAATGTCATGTTGTCCTCCTCCGTCGGAGTTGGGGATGTGGAAACCCGACCGGTTCATGTAAGGACCGCCGAAAGGAAAGCCCTGGTGCGTGCCTCCTGCGGACGGCTCAGGACGCTGTCGGCCGGACCCGACTCGACGATGCCACCGTGATCCATGAAGATCACGCGGTCGGCGACCTCGCGGGCGAATCCAAGTTCATGGGTCACGACCAGCATGGTCATGCCGCTACGCGCCAGTTCCTTCATCACGGCCAACACTTCGCCGACCAGTTCGGGATCGAGTGCGCTGGTTGGCTCGTCGAACAGGATCAGCATCGGTTGCATGGCAAGCGCACGGGCGATCGCGATGCGCTGTTGCTGGCCGCCCGAAAGGCTCGCCGGATAGGCGTCCGCTTTCGCGGCAAGGCCGACCCTCTCGAGGAGCGCACGTGCTTCCTCGATCACCTCGCTACGCTTGCGCTTGAGGACCTGAACCGGACCTTCGATGATGTTTTCCAGGGCCGTCATGTGCGGAAACAGGTTGAAGCGCTGGAAGACCATGGCGGTCTTGAGACGCTGGCGGGCAATCTCTTGCTCGGTCAGAGGGTAGAGCTTGTCGCCGCTCCTGCGAAAGCCCGCGAGCTCGCCATCGAGCCATATGGCGCCGCGGTCGATCGCTACCAGCTGATTGATGCAGCGCAGCAGCGTGGTCTTGCCGGAGCCCGAGGCGCCGATGATGCATACCACCTCGCCGGCATGCACATCGAGCGAGACCCCTTTGAGGGCGCGGAACGTGCCGAAGCTCTTCTCGACGCCCCGGACGGCGACGATCGGCCGATCCATCAGCGGCTGCCCATCAGCGATGCACGGCGACGCCCCGCGCGAAATAGCGCTCGAGCAGCATCTGCAGCGGCGTCAGGACCGTCACAACGACGAGATACCAGATGCCGGCAACGGTCAAGAGTTCGATCACGCGGTTGTTGGCGTAGTAGATGCTCGAGGCGCTGTACAGCACCTCGGAATATTGGACGACGCTGGCCAGCGAGGTCAGTTTGATCATGCCGATGAATTCGTTGCCGAGCGGCGGAATAACGACCTTCATCGCTTGAGGTAGAATGATCCGCTTCAGGGCGACGAGACCGGTCATGCCGATCGATTTCGCCGCTTCGTACTGTCCGGCATCGACCGAGATCAAACCCGCCCGCACCACCTCGGAAGTGTAGGCGCCCTGGTTTATGCCGAGACCCAGGAGCGCCGATAGGAATGGCGTCATCACGTCGACCATGCGGCCGGAATAGATCCCTGGAATGGTCACCGTCGGAAAGATGAGTGCGAGGTTGAACCAGAGCAGCAATTGCAGGATGACGGGCAGCCCTCGAAAGAGCCAAGCGTAGCCAACGGCCGTGGTTCTCAGGACTGGATTGGGCGACATGCGCATGATCGCGACGATAACGCCGAGAACGATGCCGATTGCCATGGCGAGAACCGCCATGACGATCGTGTTGAGAATCCCGCTGAGGATCTGCGGCGCGACGAGAAAGCGTCCGACGACCGACCAGGCGATCTGGCCGGTCGCGAATGCGCGCACGATGAGCGCCAGCAGGGCGACAATGACGGAGGCGGTGAGCCACCGCTCCCAGGGAAAGCGTCTGACAACGCGCAGTCCCGAGATGTCGGGCAGCGCGTCCGACAACTCTCCATCGCGCGCCGCAGCCGAGCTCATCAGCGAGGCTGAGTATTGATCGTGAGCGTGGTTACGCCAATCGTGGAGAGCTCCCATTTGTCCAGGATCTTCTTGTAGGTGCCGTCCTTGATGAGGCCCTCCAACGTGTCGGCGATGAGGTCGCGGAACGCCTTGTCCTCCTTCCTGAAAGCGATGCCGTAATAGAAGGGAGCGATGGGCGAGCCCAGCATCTTGAACACGCCGCCCTCCTGCTTGCTGATATAGGGGATGGTCTCGCTGCCCTGAACGGCGCCGTCAATCCGGCCCTGCTTGAGCTGCGTACGGACGTCGGGCGAATTTTCACCGGTGACGACATCCATCGCAGGCCTGCCGGCACCCTCGCAATGCTGGGCGCTCCAGGCGCGCATCAGATCGGGGTATTGAGTCGAGCGGATGCTGCCGACCTTCTTGCCGCAAAGATCCTCGGGCTTTTCGTAGGCACTTGACGTGAGCGTATAGAATTGCGGACCGGTCTTCAGATAATCGACGAAGTCCATCGTCTCCTGGCGAGCCGGCGTGTCGCTGATGCCGGACCAGATGAAGTCCGTGCGGCCGGTAGTCAGCGCGGGGATCAACTGGGCGAAGGGAACGTCGGTCCATTCAATCTTCAGGCCGAGTTTGGCGACAAGCGCGTCGGCGAGATCCACATCGAAGCCGACGATCTTGTTCGTATCGGGATCCTTGAAGTCCAGCGGCGGATAGGTCGCGTTGATGCTGAGATGCAACGTGCCGCTCTTCTGGATAGCGTCGGGCAATTGGCCTGCCTGCAGCGGCGTCGCAAACAGGACCAGGCCGGCGATTGCGAGAGTCGAACGAAGGCTTTTGGTCATGACTCCAGTTTCCCCCTAGGTGGATTGTTTCGGAATTCGTGCACCTTAAAGACGGTCGGCGATCCGCTGCGAGGATTCGTCTACGTGGCGCTGTGGTTCTCATCCCTCAGAAGTTTCGGCCTTGACCATTCCAATGTCTGGCGCCCCCTTTTGAAGGCGCACAAAGGCTGTCGAATTTCTCGGATCGCCTGGACGGGGTCCGTCGCATCGAAAACCACGATATCGGCAGGATTGCCAACTGCGATTCCGTAATCGGTCAGGTTCAACATGCGAGCCGAGCGTGCGGTCAGCATGTCCCAACAAGCGCGAATCTGCTCGTCAGACGAGACTTGCACGATGTGGGCATAGAAATTTGCCATGCGCAGCAGCGAGCAATCGCCGAAGGGCGTGAATGCATTGACTACATTGTTGGTGCCAAGTGTGGCATTCGCACCCTCCTCGATCAGCATGTTACCATCGACAACGCCGCGGCGAACATTGGCAGTCTGGTCGCGCCCGCTGAGGAACGCATCCGTGGCCGGCAGGACTGTCAAGGTGATACCGGCATCGCCGATGCGTCGCGCGATGGCCCGTTGCTGTGCCAACGGGAACGTGGACAGCTTCGTCACATGCGCCACGGTGACCCGCCCGCCCATGCGGTCGCGGTCGCAGAGCCTGCAGACGATGTCGAGATCCATATCCTTCGGCTCATTGCCGAAATCGATATGGAGATCGATGTCACAATCGTAGCGCTTCGCGAGCGCAAAGATGCGCTCGAGCTGCCCCGCGTGATCGGTGTCGGAACCGGGCGCACCGCCTATGACGCGAACGCCTCGGTCGAGCGCCGCCGCCAGCAGCTCCTCCGTGCCGGGGTTGTTGGTGAGGCCCTCTTCCGGGAACACGCAGATCTCGACATCGATCATCGACGAAAAATCGGCGATCGCCTGCTTCACGCCTTCGAAAGTCCGAAATTCGACGATCGGGTCGAGTTCAAGTTGGGTGCGCATCCGCATCGTCCCTTGCGCGACCGCACGCGCCAGCACGCGACTCGCCCGCGCGTGCACGTCCGCGGTCGTGAAGCCGTGCTTGACCTTGCTTGTGCGTCGCACCGAATCCGCAAGTCGCCCGGGCTCCGGCGCCGTCCGGTCAAACACGAAGGCCTTATCGAGATGAATGTGGCAGTCAATGAGCCCGGCCGAGGTCAAGGCGCCGCCGAGGTCGCGCTCCGCCCGCCGGTCAGCCCGGAGCTTGGGCTCGATTGCGACGATTCGACCGCCCTCGATGCCGATATCCACGAGAGGATCGCCGCGCGCGGCATCGGGCAGGCGCGCGTTGCGCAGAATGAGATCCATGCCCGACCTTAGGAAATCCAGGCTCGTCGCGCAATTGATTGTCCGGCGGTGCGCGCTCCCAAAAGAGATCAGCCCGATCATCGCAATAAGGATCGCAACGGTCCCGCCAAAGCCTTGAGACAGATTCGGGACAGTGCATGATGGGAGCCGGTATGATCGGGCTCGGAGGGAAGGCTTTCTTGTCCGGCAAATTCGATCTGGAATTCGACGTGGTGGTGGCCGGCGGCGGCTCGGCAGGATGCGTGCTGGCGACGCGGCTGACGGAGAATCCGGCGATCACCCTGTGCCTGATCGAGGCCGGCGCGCGCGACCGCAATCCGTGGATCCATATTCCCCTGGGCTTCGGCAAGCTCGTCCCGAACCCGAAGGTCAACTGGGGCTACGAAACCGAGCCCG
>Ga0209062_1001653_pt1 | contig 36588 bp, 25 predicted proteins | sample Coa_R2_2_FD_187158 | JGI IMG/M metagenome (GOLD analysis project Ga0209062, IMG submission 187158) | Surface soil microbial communities from Centralia Pennsylvania, which are recovering from an underground coalmine fire - Coalmine... | ecosystem: Environmental > Terrestrial > Soil > Unclassified...
AGCGTCTCTTTTCCTGCTCACCGATGAGGTGCCTGGGCCATCGTTTCCAGTTCTGTCTCCTTCTATGGACAAGCACATCGCTCTTGGATCTTTGCTTGTTCGTTTACGGCTTGCCCTTACACACAACGCGGCATGGTGTCAAGCTCTGGCCGATGGTTGGGTCTTCTTATTCAAGTTGCTGAAGGAACTGGAGGATTACTACCGACAGAAGGAAGCGCCTCGTCCTGGATATTCAGTGCCATCACCAGTTCATCTGGCTCAGCAAGAGAGCCTGATCCGTGTTGTCGTATGGTTTGATAATTGACTGAGGTCTGGTCATAAATAGAAAGCCAGGCTGGGGGCTTGTCCCCAGCCTGGCGTTGCCCCTGTCATGGTGGTAGTCACCCACCAAGGATAGGAGGCAACTCTATGGTATCCCAAGATGTAACTGTCCTATTTTTGTAGAAGGCAGGGCTATGGTTTCTCTCTCCCCATTGAGAAAAGAAAGACAGCGTTGTCAAGTAACTTCTTCTCTGCGCGCGCGGATCACCGAGGCAATGATCGCTATGGTGAGCACTCCCACGATGATGGCAAGAGAGGTCAGGGGCGAAATCGGGTAGATATCCGCCAGCAGCATCTTGACGCCCACGTACGTCAAAATCACCGCTAGCCCGGGCTTCAGGTAGTAAAACTTGTCGATGATGTTGGCAAAAACGAAGTACAGGGAACGCAGGCCGAGAATGGCGAAAACATTCGAGGTGTAGACGATGAAGGGGTCCTGCGTAACCCCGAAGATGGCCGGAATGGAATCGACCGCGAACACCAGGTCTGCGCTCTCAATGGCTAACAGGACGAGGAACAGGGGGGTAGCTAGCAGACGACCGGCCTGCCTCACAAAGAATCGCTCGCCTGCATAGTCTGCCGTTATCGGAATCAGGCGGCGCACGAAGCGGATGAAAGGATTTTTGTCCGGGTGAACCTCCGTCTCCCTCTTCAATCCCATTCTGACGCCCGTAAAGATCAGAAACGCGCCGAATAGATAGATAATCCAGTGGACCTCTTCCAGAAGGACAACGCCAACTGCGATCAGCATGCCGCGCATCAATAGCGCCCCCAGGATGCCCCAGAAGAGGACGCGGTGTTGATAGGCCGCGGGCACTTTAAAGTAGGTAAACAGCAGCGTAAAGACAAAAATGTTATCCACGCTGAGCGATTTTTCAATCAGATAACCGGTAAAAAATTGCAAGGCGGGCATGGGACCTCTAAGCAGGTAAAGACCGGCGTTAAAGAGCAACGCCAGCGCGATCCAGACCCCGCTCCAGATGGAGGCTTCTTTTAAAGAAACCGTATGGACTTTGCGATGAAACACTGCCAGATCAAGGGCCAGCATTGCCAGCACAAAGGCGGTGAATCCGATCCACGGCCATAAATTGTTTGCAAACATTGATGTTTTTCCCGCTGTGAGAGCGGCAAGCGCGGCATCGCTTCACAGCACCTTTTCTTATAGTTACCACTCTGGCTGTTTAATCAGGGGAAGCCTGAACCAGAATGTAGAGCCTTCCCCGGGAGTGCTCTGCACCCCTACCGTTCCTCCGTGCTGCTCAATGATGATGCGGCAAAGATGTAACCCCACTCCGAGTCCAACACCGGAGCCGCTTTCTCTCTCAACTCCTGGTACCCGGTAAAAGCGATCCCAGATGCGCTCATATTCTGCCTCGGCCAATCCAGGTCCTTCATCCCGAACGGAGACAAGGGCCTGCTGATCTTCGGTACGCAAAGAGACGGTGATAGGTCGATCAAATGGTGAGTATTTCAGTGCGTTGGTCAGGTAGTTACTTAACACCTGGATGAGACGTTCCAGATCGCCGGAGACGTAGACCTCTTCTCTGGCTGGCGGTTCCATGTTGATCGTGCGCGATGGCGTGATGCGGCGTTGATCTTCGACTGTATCCTGAACAAGCTGCACCAGATCGCAGGGCAGCAGATGAAGTTTGAGCGTCTGCATCTGAATCCGCGAAAGGTCCAGAAGGTCGTTTACCAGGCGATCCTGGACGGCGAGCTGACTCTTTGCGCGTTTGAGCAGTTCCTGAACGGGGGCAAACCCTCTGATCTCGTCTGCTAAGGGAATGTTTGAGGAAACAAGCCGTTTCACCTTGCGCTCGGCTAGCTGCAAACTTCCTCGCACAATGGTCAGCGGAGTTTTCAACTCGTGACAGACGATGCCAAGAAACTCTTCCATGCGGCGGTTGGCCTCGCGGGAAGCAAGTTCACTGGCCTGCGCCTGGGCGCGCTCTTGCTGAAGTCGCTCTCGTGCAAGAATCAGGGTCATCAAGCGGGCAACTGTCTGGATCAGGGTCATCTCATTAGCTGTATAGGTGTGTTCGCGGTTGCCGTCATCGACGCAGAGAACGCCGATCAGTGCGTCATTCACACAGATTGGCGCTGCCAACACTGTTTGCACATAATAAGGAAGTACCTGAGTATGCAGCGGCAGAGACATGCCATCGAGCATTACCACCTCATCATTTTTGAGATAAGAAACCAGCATCTCGCCCCCTATATGGTGTTCCAGATGGGGGGAGGAAGCAATTTGTTCTCTCCACTGTTGTTCTTCCTGCGCAGTAAAGCCCCTGCTTGCTACCAGTTCCATTACATCCTCTTCTGGCTCAATCATCAACAATGCTACATGTGTACTTTCAACAACGCTTGCAGTAAGCTCAACCAGCCGCTGCCCTAACTGCTGTGGTATGTTCTCTGATGGGGAAGCTTTCTCATCCTGAGGAAACCGTTCTGGAAATTCGACGAGTGCCTGTGCCATTGCCAGCAATGCGTTGAGCGCCTCTGAAGTGCGCTGTTCAAGTCGCCGCCGTTCTGTGACATCTCTGTATATCAACACGACGCGCTCTATGGTGCCGGTTTCATCCTGGATGGGGGCGCCGCTCATATTGAGCACAAGCTTGCGCCCTGGCGCTGTTTGTATCTGCACATCGGTAGCTTTGGTGCCGGTAAGCACTTCCCCCCGCAGGAGGCGCGAGAGTGGCTGGCGTTTGGTTGGCAACATCTGTCCTTGCTCATCATAAAGGATGGTTTGAGGCAAAAGATGCTGCGCTTCACGGATCTGGTCTTGTTCAGGCAATGAGTCGATGCCAAAGAGGGGCGATGTAGCCGCATTTGTCTGCAATACCTGCCCTTTCTTGTCATAGACGACGACGCTATCAGACATCGCGTCGAACGTTGCTGCTAATTGGCGCGCTCGGCAGGCAGCTTCCTGCTCAGCTTTTACGGCTCTCAAACGTGCCGATTCGCGCTGGCTGGCGAGGATGGAGATAATGGTGCCAACCGCCGCGAAGGTAAGCAATTGTAATAGACCATCCCAGGTGTAATTTCCTAATACCGCGAATGGTGGAATATACAGATAGTCGAGCACGAGCAGACTGAGAAGAGTCGCGAGCATTGCGGGACCCACGCCCCAGAGGAAAGCTGCAAGCACGATGGCAAACAGAAGCGGGATACCGGGAAAGGCGAATGAAGAGTTTAGTTCAGTTTCCAGCAAACCCAACCCTAAGCCAAGACCCACCAGCAGCAGCCCGGCGGGATAGCCGATCAGGGGATGACGCCAGCGCGGAAGTTGCGTGCTCGCGTATGTATATTTCTTTGTTACTGCTCGTACACGAGCAATTAACGGATCTGGGACATGGGCAGACATGAAGACCTCCACTTTTTGGTCGGGTAGCACCATGATTATAGCGATAGAGCCGTATTATACTGATGCAATCGTACTACGCCCACATGAATCCGGGCTGTGACATTGCTGAACTGAAGCTGAGAAAGGTTGAGTTGATGCCTGACGAAGCGTTAAGCGAAAGGAAGCCAGACGCTGAAGATGCTGCCTTGCCCTGGAACGCTCTCGGCGGTAATATATCCGCCAGCCTGCTCCGCCAGCGTTTTGGCAATTGCAAGCCCGAGCCCTGTTCCCTGACGGGAGCGGGCGCGGTCCGTACGATAGAAGCGCTCGAAGATATGAGGAAGTTCAGCAGGAGCGATACCAATGCCGGTATCACGCACCTGAAGCACCGCTTTATCGTCTTCTTGCTCTACTGAGATGATCACGCGTCCATCCCCGGTTTCCGCCCTGGGTGGAGTATATTTAAGTGCATTATCGAGTAAAATGAAGATAATTTGCCGCAGATGTTCCTCATTACCAGAGGCGCGTACCGGTTCGATGTGGCCGATCTCTAGTGTCAGCGGCGATTGTTCCGCGCTCAAGCGTCCGCGAAACTGGCGCACCAGTTGGAGCGTGAGGCGGTCGAGTTCGACGGGCTGAGCTGTCGTTGCGGTCGTTTGCTCCTGATCCGTAAAGGCCGCGTCCACGTTGGCATCGGCGTGGGCGAGCAATAATAATTCCTCGACCAATTGCGTCAGGCGTAGCGTTTCTACATACGCATCGTGCAGCATGCTATTGCGTTCTGCGGCAGGCAGGTCATCCTCGTGTTGTTGCAGAAAAGCCAGGTTACCCTGAATAGTGGTAAGGGGAGCGCGTAACTCATGGGAGGCATCGGCGACAAAGCGTCGCTGCCCCTGGATGGCTTTTTCCAGATTGGAGAGCATCTCGTTAAAGGCATCAACGACTTGGACCATCTCGTCATGGCTGCCCGGTCTCTTGACGCGCTGACTCAGGTTCCCGATGCGGGTGCCCTGCGCAGTTGTCAAAGCGATATTGCGCGCCGTCGTTGCCATTTCCGCTAATGGCTGCAATGCTCTGGCCGCAATAACCCATCCGCCTATCAGCGTACACAACAGGATGATAGCGCCGATGATCAGGAGCTGCGTTTGTAATTGTGACAGTGCCAGATTCACCTCACCGAGCGGTTTTGCCACCAGCAGCATGCCAATGGCGGGAGAAGTGGTGGAGGGGAAGTTGATGGGAACGGCCTCCACCAGGATGGTTTCACCAGCGACAACACTCTGGTACTGACTGGATTGCCCGGAAAGTATCGTTTGTACCGTATCTGCGTTCAGCGGAATTCGCGTAGTCGGCTCTCTATCAGAGTCATAGCGCGTATTGCCCTGAGCATCAATGACCTCAACCACGATTCCTGGCTCCTGATAGGTATTTAAGGTATGCAATGAGAGTTGAGCGGGCCAGTGCGGCGACGTGGGAAGCAGCTCGCGCTTTACCTCCGCCATTGCAACTCGCGCTTCGGCTTGAATAGAACTGGTTGCGCTCTCATAGAGTATACTGGTGGTCAGCCCCCAGACAAGCGCGGCGAAAAATATCAGAGCGGCTGCAACAAGCGTGCCATAGTAGAGCGTCAGGCGGACGCGCAGGGAGCGGGGAGATGGAAGACTGGCCTCAGAGCGTGAGGAGGCTGGTGGGAATGGGAGAAGGTCATTCTTTGAGGACATAGCCAACTCCGCGAATCGTATGAATGAGCCGGGGCTCGCCATTGGCCTCTAGCTTCGTGCGTAAATAGCCAATGTAAACCTCCATGACGTTAGAGGAGCCTGCAAAGTCCAGGCCCCAGACGCGATCCAGGATGATATCACGCGTGAGTACCTGGCGCGGACGACGCAGAAAAAGGGAGAGCAGCTCATATTCTGTGGGCGAGAGCTCAATCTCTCGTCCCCCTCGATGAGCGATTCGCGTGCCTGTGTCAAGCTCTACATCTGCGTAGCGCAATACCTCCTGCCGTTCCGCTTGATTTCTCCGCAGCAGAGCCTTAACGCGTGCCAGTAGCTCTTCAGGCGCGAAAGGTTTGACCAGATAATCGTCAGCGCCCACCTCCAGCCCCGTTACGCGATCAGCAATGGTATCGCGGGCAGTGAGCATTAAGATCGGCACATTGTCTCCGGCAGTCCTGAGCCTGCGAGCCACCTCAAGCCCATCGATGCCTGGTAGCATGATGTCAAGGATAATCAGATCGGCGGCACGCTCTAATATCTGTGTCAGAGCAGCGTGACCACTGTTCGCGATGGTCACGCTATACCCTTCATAGGCAAGAATGCGCCGCAGCAGTTCTGTAATGCGCGTATCATCGTCCACAACCAGGATATGAGCCTTCATCGATCCACCTCCAATCTTTGTATCGTCCACCTTCCCATCATATCATGAAAGCTTTTCCCCTGGCACATTTCAATGGCACCTGGCTATCAATGCACACATTATCCCGGTCGCTTTTCCCTGATTATCTCCATGAGTTCCGTGTAAGCTGGCTCATTCACAAGACTATAAGGAAATTTTGGCGGCGATAACGTGTGCATTGACACAGCTTTTACTTGTTCTCCATGCTCTTGATCATTTTCTCGCCCTCTTCCTTCAGGGATTTATCCGTGGCTTTGGAGATGGCCTCCTGCAAGCGTTCGATGTATTTGGTCCGCACGTTCTTCTTCCCTTTCATGGCGCCGCTGTGTTTCTCGGTAGCGGAGGACGTATGCGAGCCACCCTTCGAGCGATGATGGGAGCCAGAGCTGCTGATGAAGCTTTCTGCTTGCTGGAGCACGGCTTTTAACTGTCGATCACCCTTCGTTAGCGTTTTTTCTGGCTCTACAATCAGCGTGTCAAGGCCATCAGCATCAAGCAGGCGGGTTTTGCTGCTGTCGGTGCTGCAATATTGACAGTGGGGTGAGGTGGTGTCCTGGCCTATGAGGTAGTAGTCGCACTTCTTGTTGGGACAGTAGGAGAGGTCTTCATTCGGATAATCATACGAGCGGCTGTCGCAATTTGGGCATTCTGTGAGAGAATCATCATTAAAGACACATTTGCAATTTTCACAAAGAGCTGTTGGCATGAACGTATTCCTTTCTGGTCATTGGTCAAGAAAGGCGCTCGTTTCCCTTGAGAGGAGAAACCGGGGCCTTGCTGCTGAAAATGTTTTCGCTATAGGTGACTGTGTCCACTTCAAGTAAAACATGAAACGAAGGCGGAATGAAGGTCATCGAGTAGTCAAAGACGAGTCAAGGTGTGGAAAGAGAAACGACAATCACCCTTGACTTTTCCATCAACGGCGTGGTATGTTTTCTATTGAACAAAGTTCGATTTTAAAACAGTTGAATGCATGCAGGTATCAAGCGGGGTAGGAACGCTTGCCATGCGCTCTGGGGCCGGACGAGTTCGACCCTCAGTCCTGGAAGGATACCAATATTTTTATGGCAGAAGAAATCATCCCTGGCCTCTATCGTATTGCGATCATGCACCCGCGCTCGTCGCCGAAGCGCGTCAATGTCTACGCCGTGCTCGGTCCAGCAGGCGTCAGGCTGATCGATTGCGCGTGGAATACGGCGGAAGCTTATGAAGCGCTGGTGAATGAACTGCATGAAATCGGTGTACAGGTCGGAGACATCAGAGAGATCCTGGTGACGCATAACCACACGGATCACATTGGGCTGACCGAGCGCCTGGTGCAGGAATCCGGTGCGCGCCTGCTGATGCACCGCCTTGATGCCCGTTATCTCAGGTTCAGTCGGGAGGAACTGGAAAGCAGGCGCGCGGCCTGGCTCGCATGGCTGCGCAGCGGCGGCATGCCTGCGGACGAACTGGAAGCCATCATCAACCAGGGGAGGCGCATGAGCATGCAAATGCCAACCTTCTGGCCCGATGTGCTGCTTGAGGGAGGCGAGCAGCTGGACTGGAGCCCGTTCCACTTCGAGGTAATCTGGACGCCGGGACATAGCGCCGGGCTCGTCTGTCTCTATGAGCCGCAGCGCGCATTGTTAATTACCAGCGATCATGTGCTGGAGCATATCAGCCCGCACATCGGGCGCAGCGACGAGCCGGACGGTGACGCGCTGGGCGATTACCTGCGCTCGTTGCAGGCTGTGCGTAATCTCCCGGCGCGTTTTGTGTTGCCAGGACACGGCAGGCCCATTGCGAACCTTGCCGCGCGTGTCGATGAGCTTGAGGAGCATCACCAGCGCCGTCTGGAAGAGGTTCTACGCGTGCTGGCAGAGGACGAGCAGACGGCCTATGACATTGCAGGCAACCTCTCATGGAAACGCGCACAGGACGGCTGGCAGCGGCTTTCGCTCTTCGAGCGCAGTTCGGCTCTCGATGAAACCTGCTCGCACCTGGATTATCTGGTGAAGCGGCAGCAGGTCAGCAGGCAACTCCAGGATGGCGTAACCGTCTATCAGCGTAGCGCGAAGCTACCGGTCGATGCATAATTGCAGGCGATCAGGATATTGAGAATGGTTTGCATGAAGAAAGCAGGGACAGATAAAAGGAGATGGATATGAGCGCAGAAGAGAAAAATAGGGCGATTGAGCACCTGGACGTCCTGATTGTCGGAGCCGGCATCTCCGGGGTCTGCATGGCCTATTATCTACAGGCACGTTGCCCACAGAAGCGCTATGCTATTTTTGAGGGCCGTGAAGCGAGCGGCGGGACGTGGGATTTGTTCCAGTATCCGGGCGTGCGTTCCGACTCTGATATGTACACGCTTGGATACAACTTTCGTCCCTGGCAGGATGCCAGGGTGATTGCCGATGGGCCATCTATCTTGCAGTACCTGCGTGAGACTGCGGCGACGTTTGGCATTGACCGGCAGATCAGGTTCAACCACCGGGTGCGGCGTGCCGCCTGGTCTTCTGCGGACGCGCGCTGGACGGTTGAGGCCGTACGTGGGCCGGAGCAAGAGGCCATCACTGTTACCTGCAATTTTCTATGTATGTGTACCGGCTACTACGATTATGAGCACGGATATACGCCTGAATGGCCTGGCGTTGAACGCTTTGCCGGACAGATCGTTCATCCGCAGCACTGGCCTGAAGATCTCGACTATAAGGGCAAGCGGGTCGTCGTCATCGGGAGCGGGGCAACAGCCGTCACGTTAATCCCGGCGATGGCAGAGCAGGCTGCCCACGTCACGATGCTTCAGCGTTCTCCGACCTATATTGTGGCGCGGCCCGTGAAAGAAGATGGAGGGAAACGCGGCCCTCTGTCGGCCAGGCTGATCCATCATCTTGGGCGCTGGCAATCGATTCTCTTTGGCATCTACTTCTATGCCCTCACCCGCCGCCGACCCGAGCTGGCGAAGAAGCGACTGCTGGACATGGTGCGCCAGGAGCTTGGCGACGGATACGACATCGACACACATTTGACGCCAAAGTACAATCCCTGGGATCAACGGCTGTGTTTAGCGCCAAACGGGGACTTCTTCACCGCGCTCAAATCCGGCAACGTCTCGATTGTCACGGACCATATTGAGACCTTCACCGAAAAGGGCATCAAGCTGCGTTCCGGCGATGAACTGGCCGCGGACATCATCGTAACCGCCACCGGTCTGACTATGAAGCTCATGAGCGGCGTACAACTCGTCGTCGATGGTAGCCCCGTGGATTCCTCAAAAATGCTCATCTATAGAGGCATGATGTACCGCGATGTTCCCAACCTTGCCTTCGTCTTTGGCTACATCAACGCCTCCTGGACGCTGAAGTGCGAGCTCATCACGCAGCGCGTGTGCCGAATCTTGAACTACATGGATCGGCATGGTTACGCCCAATGTACCCCGCGCCTCAGGGAGCAGGGGATCGCAGAAGAGCCGATGCTGGTAGGGTTTACCTCGGGCTATGTACAGCGCGCAGGCGACATAATGCCGCGCCAGGGACCGAGCAACCCCTGGAGGATGCATCAGAATTACCTGCGTGACGTGTGGAGTTTGCGCTTCAGCAGCGTCAACGACGGCACAATGGAGTTTACGCGTCCTGGCGATCACGCGCGACCGAACGAGCCAGCGGAAAAGGGGATGGGGGAAGGAGCAACGCAGGCGCTTCTTTCTTAAATATGGCAGCAGGAGCCAGCGTCGTTGAATACAAAGAGGATAGATAGGACAACATGTTATCCCGTCTATCCTTTTCTCAAGGGTTCGGCTTACCGCACGTTTACTTCTTCGTCGGGAAGAGAGATGCGAGGGTGTTAGCGTGCGCCTGTACCTGGTCTTTGGTCGAGGCGTCAAGCAGGCCAAGCTCTTCCAGCGTTCCCAGTGGATTCAGGACGAAGCGTTTTCCCAGCCCCGGGTTCGAGCGCAAACGTTGGAACAGCTTTTCTTCCACCGGTTTGAACAGCGTTTCCAGTGCTTGCAGAGCCTCAGCCGCTCCAGGCGTTTGCGCGACCGCCGGGTGCGTTGCCACGGAAGCGGCGCTCGTGGCGTGCGCAGGGGCTGCGGGCTGACCAATCGCGCGCAAGACCACCGAGACGTCCCCGATATGCTGGACGTTCGGATCGTCAACAGGACGACCTGCCGCCCGGGCGAATTCTTCTTTTGAGAAGCGAACAACAACTGGCATTTCATAACTCATAGATCGACTCCTTTTTCTTTGCGCATTTCTTTCAGCGTGCGTGATTTTCAATCTGGGGATTCTGCGCCCCCACTGTCGCGTGAGCGTCTTGCGTCGGCACATCGTTGAGCACCGGGATGATGCCTCCCAGTTGCAGGGGCATAGGCATCAGTGCCTGTTCGATGGTGAAGACCTCCATATATGTCCAGGTAACATTAGAGGAGATGGTAAGCGGCAGGCTGTTGGCGAGCAGCTCTCCGGCTTTGTTATTAGCAACCGTGGCGACGATGTAAACGATTAACGCCTCGACTGCTGCGACAAGTCCGCCCGCAATGGGACCCATAACGAGCGTCATCAGCGCGGCCAGTCCCGCGGTTGTGATGTACACCCAGGTGGCAACATCGACGGACGTGCTCGAATCGTGAGAGACCTGCACCAGATCGAGCGTCTGTGTGGTGCCGCTGTTTGTCAGTTGGAGTTGATAGGTAGCAGTGGCATTGAAATTGATCGTGATGCCCGGCGAAGCCTCGACATGCCCGGTCAGGCTGATATCCAGCAAATTGTTGTTGATCACAGCGTTGAAGGAAGACAGCACGGGATTGTAATCCATATTCAGAGTGATGTCGCCATTATTCACAACCTGCCAGGAGCCTGCATTGTACACTGGCATGAGATGGTCCGCTGAGACCCCTAGAGAGGAGACAATGCCGGGCATCAGAATGTACTGCACAAAAATTTGATTCGATAGGAGGACTGCCGAATCACAGGTTGGCGTTCCTACCGGAATGGTGCCTCTGGCGATGTCCTGATTCCCAGGAACCGTGTTAATCGTCAGCATCTGGAAGCCAAAAACCGAGCTGTTTGGATCGGCGGTATTGGTATCGATGGCGTATTCACACAATGTTGGGATGATATAGGCATAGTCTTGTTGAGCGCCATTCAGATTGACGGTGGCGATATCATAGGTATTGCCGCCCAGAGTTTCTTTGAGGAAATTCAGCAGGACGATATCGATAGTATTCTGATCAATGCCGGGAGGAGGGTTTTTGACCTGAACCGCCTGGATTGCATCAGGGGAAACAAAATTGATCTGGAAGATGTAATCGGAACTACCATCTTCGTGCTCAATGGGTGATTTGATCTCGGTGAGTAAACACGTCACATCGAGAAGAACGCCCGCGAGCGGATAGGTGATATTTCCTATAGTCATTGTGCCGCCGGTGAAAGGAATCTCGACGATGACCAGTTTGCCGCTGCCGCCAGCAAGGTTCCAGGGGCCGAGGTCGGCGTCAATATAGGCCGGGAATTCCATGCCGAACATCTTGATGGTGAATGCACCTGTTGCATGATGAGGCAGCTTATCATCGTTGTAAGCGAGAACCAGGGCTTTGTTCACATTGGCCTGGGAGGTGGCAACCATTGTATCCCAGCCATTCATATAGTCATTACTCATGATCTCCTCCTTGAGGGAAAACTACTTGATAGGATATTGCGCGTCTACAAGTCCATTGTCCAGGAACGTGTGCTCTACAAGGTTTCGGCGTCACAATCATGCTTTGTTCTCCTTTTCATCTGCTGTACGACTGTTCATGTAGGAAGTATAGGGATTAGCAGGGTGAGCTGTCTTCACCCTTCGCAGGGTGAATTTTTAGTGAATGGAGACAGAAAAACAGGTTGCCCATGTTCAGCTTTTCACGTAGACTTGTGTTGGGGACTGTCAATAGGATTGTTGGAGACTAAAGATGTCCGACGCTTGTTAGGGGACATAACAAGTCTAGAGCAATGCAATCGGCTCTCATCGAGGAGGTTGAAAGGCGGTCACAAGGACTACGTACGAAAAACCTCTACCCCCCCAATTTCCAATTTGACACTCATAATACTCGTGACCGCGCTCATTTTGATAGTGAAACGGCAGTCAACACCATCAATTTGAAATTCCGCGCATTTCTCCAATGACTTGAGCGTGGCAAAAGGCATCAACAGCCTCACCAGTTCCTGCTCTTTGCGTTTGAGAAAAAAGATCTGGTGGGAGAGATTATCCCTGCGCATATATTCCAGAGCGTGTTCTGTCCCATTTAAAAGAAAAAGAATCATGCCTTTGTTACCTTCTCTAGAAGGTTGGTACGTCGCACGTATCTTCGTTGGCTTGATTGGGGGATGAACAACTCCCGGGTCTGGTCCATGAGCGCCACGAATACCCCGGATCAATTGGTGCAGAGGATCTGGCCTCTCTTGACGAAAATCAACCCACATCATGCCCTTTAAAAAAAGAGGGATCTCCGGTTCTGAAGGGGCGCTGCTCATAATTACGGGGATGACGGGACAGCCACGGCTGACAAATTCACGCAGAAAAGCTTCCGCTTCAAGCCAGTGCCAGTTTCTTATGCCATGAGCGCCAAAGAAGATCGCAGCCGATTTGATGTGCGCTATCTGGTCTTCCAATGCACGCTGCCAGGGGCATCCTGGCAACAATTCCCATTCATCTAACCAGGGTCTGATCTGCTCTTTTTGTAATTGCCGTCCAATTTCTCTGACCTCTTCCTTATCAAGGCTGTTATGGCAAAGAAAAACATCAAATTCCTTTATTTTATTACTCGATAGCATATCATTGTTACTTTCTTTTAATGTGGGAGAAGTCTTGATCCGAAGAGGTACATCCGCGTCGCCAGAAATCGCTACACGATCCGAGTCATCTCGTCGAGGCATCGTTTGTTGTGTGACGTATTCTTGGATAAAGTGCAGCATGTAGACGGCAGAGGCGCGGGCGGCGTAGTCATGATAGTTGTCATTCTTCTGTCCATCCGCGTAGTCACACACGCCTTTGACGACCAGTGCGTGAGACTGTGGCAAGGAACGAAGCGCGAGATAGAAAGTGGCGGCCTCCATGTCAAGCCCAAGCGTTTTGCGGTTCCGATACTCAGTCAACCAGGGAAATAGATTGTCTGCACGGACAGCCATCCCTGACGCCATCGGAGCTATATGGCGCTCTGATTGTGCAAAATCATTCAATAGGCGACATTTCAATGCATCGACCGGTTTTCGCCAGCCGTCAAAGCCTTTCACATATTGAAGCACGCGGGCTGTTGGATGGGCCGTTTTCAGTTCCGGCTGGTGCTGCTGTCCATCTGATCCGCTCACTATCTTCCCTTCTTCATAATGATAGGCATATTCAGCAATGACAAGGTCACCTAGATGGACTTTTTCTTGATAGCCTGCGCAGAAGCCTGTCATGGCAGCGAAACGAGGGCGGAACTCCTCCAGAAAGGGCCTGAGATCTAAACCTGTACGCACAGGGCCGCTCTCAGGCAGCCAACTCACCAACACCGTTAGAGGTTCTCCGCAATTATTCTGAATTGTGGACCATCTGTATTCATATTGATCTAAACGACTAAAGGCTTGAGTAAAAGATACTGCGTAGTGTAGCTGGAACTCATCAATGAGCGCACTGGCCTCTTCATATAGAGCGCAAACAATACAAACATCAAACAGGCGAGGCTGTTTTTCCATCACGAACACTCTTCTTTCCACTCGTACTAGTTGCTGCTGCTAAAGGTTCGTTATCTGGACGGGATCAAAATTTATTGTAGGCCCTATAAAAGGGTTTTCCTGGATCACAACAGTAAGCGTATACGTCGTATCCTGTGTGGGAACAAAGGCAAAGATTGCTTGTATCTTTACTGGATCGCTGTTCGCAAGAGTACCACTCTTCGGAGTAACATTCGCAGGAATCTGATTTTGCGCCCCACTGGCTAACAACTCAAATGTATCTATTCCGTAGTCCATGCTGCTCCCTGATACGTTTTGCAGAGAGATATTCCAGATCATATTCCCGTTTGCAGCATTAACCTGAATAGTTGTGATTGTCACACGAATGGGATCATTACAATTTGTTCCACAGGTTAACAACAAATTCTCAGTAATTGTCCCGCTTGGAACTGTGGCTGCAGGTGTAGGTTGTGTTGCTGCAGACGTAGATGTGGGTAGCGCCGTCTGCGTTGCGACTGGTGTGGATGTGGGCTGCACCGCCTGCGTTGCGACTGCCGGAGACGTTGCTTGTCCTGGTTGTTGAACAGATGGACGGGTGAGGAGCAACGTCGTCGTTGTAGTAGCCAGAACAAGCACCAGGACAGCCAGAATGGTTGCTATGACTTTCCACCCATTGCGTTTCGGTTTTGCTGGTTCGCTAATCTTTTCTTGGAGTTGGGCACGGTGTTGTGTAATCGGTCCTCCCTGCGCAAGCTGCCTATAATATGCTTCTTCTCCTGGCGGATAGCTTTCCAGAGGTGGCGGTGGTGCGACCGGTGTTTCTGTGTGCGGATAGGGCGACAGCGGATACGGTTGATCCGTCGAGCTAAGCGAATCTGGCGACTGAGCCATAGATAGTTTTTCCGATTGGGAAGAAGACGAAAGCTGTCCGGTGGAGTTTGTCGGATCTGGTGATGATGGTTGCATAGTTTTTCTCCTGAACATAGTCATTGATAATACAGCGAGAAGTAGGATCAAAAAGGACTTGTCATTCTGAGCATTCAAAAACTCTACTTTAATAGAAGGAGCATACTCTCCAGGCAGCACTTGAGGAAGTGCAACTTGATGGTGTCTTGATGGTGTTTTTGCTTTTACATGACGGTAATTGTAGCTAATGTTATAAGCTTATCCACAGGAATATTATCAGGATACCAGGTGGTTCCATAGAGAAACATTATGAGCACAAACGATATCTTTATTCTTTTGCAGGCATAGCAGTAATCAGCGACGGAGTTCCCGCGATTGCCGCAAAGGCATCGGCATAGCCCAGCAACGTCGGTCGGAGCGTGATCATTTCCTGACGTAATTTGTCATATTGCTCCCACCGTCGTTCGTGCTCCAGAACCCCTACGGTCATTGGCCGCCGATCCTCATAGTCTTTAAGCAAGGGGTGCCACTTTGAGAGGAAAGGACGCAGGGCCAGATTAAGCATTCTGACGGCCAGAAATGAGACGGACCGCTCTGGCTCGGCGTCAGGAGGAGTCTGGAAAGGGCCAAGCTGACGAAGGATGATTCTGGTAGTCTGAAAGAGGGAATAGAACGAAGTTAATGCCTCGTGCAGTAGTCCTCGGTCGTCCTCAAGAATGGTCATAGGAACACGCGTGACCAGTTCTACATGGATCTCCCAGGCTGCCTGTTTTTCCGCCTCATCTGGCCTCCATGCCTGCGTCGCCATCCGCTGATGAGGATCTTGAAAGAGGCCCAATTCCTGAGGGCTCATGGCAAAAAGGCGGCACAATTTCTGAATCGAGGAGGGATATGGAATCCTTCCGCTTTCCCAGCGCCGCACTGCATCAATACTTACATCTACCTGTTCCGCAACATAAGCCTGGGTCCATCCTCTTTTTTTTCTTGCCAGGGCCAGTGGCGCCTGATCTGAGGATGAAGAGTGGTTTACCATAGCACACCCCCATAAAACAGACCAGCTCAACATTATATGCTAATATATTAAATTGTAACCCAAGACTATTTATTGTCTTCTGCTGATTTAATCATAGCATATTACATTGAATATTGCAATTGCATAAATTTTGTTATTTTACAATATTGCGTCACCCCATCACTCGAAACAATTCTGTACGTCAGCTAACGATTCCCGCCGGGTTGCCCATGTTCAGCTTTTCACGTATACTTGTATTGGGGACTATCAATAGGGATTGTTGGGGACTAAAGGTGTCCGACGATTGTTGGGGGACACAACGAGTCTAAGGAACGATGCTATGCCGAAACCTGCCACACACGCTCTCGTCTGGTCTTCTGAGCACAATATCTATGCTGTCTACGAACGGGGACAACAACGGTTTTCTTCCCTATCAGCAGACGATGAAAGGTGGCGAACCTGGCTGGCCGAGCGCAGTTCATTCTCTTTCCAGGGCAGGCGCGGCCATCTCACCCTGCTTAAAGAGACACGGGCACGCGGCAACGAGGGTTATTGGTACGCATATCGTCGCCAGGGTGAACGCCGGATCAAGCAATACGCTGGACGCACGCTAACTCTGACGATTGCTCGCCTGGAAGAACTGGCCCATACTCCCGACAAGTATCCCTCCATTGATCGGCTCCCGCAGCAGGACCGGCAAGAGTACAGCGAGCATGAAGTCCCTCACCAGATGCAACGAACATCGGCTGTCGTGCTCGAAATCCCCCGGCAATCAGTGCAAGAACGCGCATGGCAGCAAACATCTCAGCCGGTGCAACCGCTATGTGTGACGGACGACGCCGCTCCCACCTCGCAGCTAGCGATATCGCGGGGACCCCTGCTGGCTTCCAGGTTACGTCCGCCGCCTCTACAGGCTGCGCTCATTCCACGCGAACGTCTGCATACGTTATTGGATGCCAGCCTTGCATACAGGCTCACGCTGCTCTCGGCTCCGGCTGGCTGCGGCAAAACCACGCTGTTAGCGCAATGGCTCGCTTGCCGCCGCCTGCCAGTGGCGTGGCTCACCCTGGAGCGTGAGCAAAACGAGCCGCAACGTTTCCTGGCGTATTTGATCGGAGCACTTCAGCGCGTCCATCCTGACCTCAGCGCGAGCATACTGACCGGCGTCCAGGAGGGACAGGTTGCCCTGAGCGAAGGGATCGTTCTCTTGCTCAACGAACTGGCCGCATCACCCACACAGATCATCCTCGTTCTTGATAACTATCACCTGATTGAGCAGCAATGTATTCATCATGCGCTCAAACTCCTCCTCGCTCATCTGCCCACACATGTCCATATGATTATCGCGACCCGCAGTGAACCGCCGGGTCTGCTTGTCCGTTTGCGCGCTTCTGGAGAGTTTACGGAACTGGGAACCGACGCACTTCGTCTGACCCGTGAAGAGTTGGAGGAGTTGCTTACCCGTGTGCTGCATCTCACACCTGAACCGAAAGAGTTGGATGTGCTGGCCGAGCGCGTCGAGGGCTGGATTGCTGGCCTGTACCTGGCGAGAAGCTCCTTGCAGGGCCAGATGGATTTTGCGCATTTGCTCGCCGCCTGTGCTGGCACGAACCGGCACATTCAGACCTATTTTGTTGAAGAGGTGTTGGCGGACCTCCCACGAGAAACGCAAACTTTCCTGCTCCATACTTCGCTGCTTGAGCGCTGCAATAGCGCGCTCTGTGCGGCTGTAACGGATCAAGAGAACACTGCGCATATGCTGGAAGAACTCGCACGCGCCAATCTGTTCTGCTGCCCACTAGCTGAGCAAGAGGGGTGGTATCGCTACCACCCGCTCTTTGCCAGCGCGTTACGCCATTTTTTGTTACGTACCCAGCCGGAGTTGCTTGCCATACTGCACCTGCGAGCCAGCCGCTGGTTCGAGGCCCACTCCTTGCCCACAGAGGCCATCGAGCACGCTCTGGCGGCCCGGGACCATCCGCGCGCAGCCACCTTGATAGAGGGAGTTGCCCAGAGCATGATCAGTGAGGGGAAATTGACTATCCTGCAAACCTGGCTCGACTCCTTGCCTGAGGAGGTTGTGCGCTCCAGCCCTCGCCTCTGCATCTGCCGGATCTGGCAAGAGTTCATTACCTCGCAGCCCAGTACCTTCATCCTGTGGGTTGAGGCGGCGGAACAGGCGCTCCATCGGCTTGAGGAAACGCTGTCTCCGCCGACGGTTGCCGCGCTTCAGAGTGAGATCATTGCGCTCCGCTCGGTCTATACCATTTCGTTCGCTGACTTCTCTTCCGCCATTGCCTCCTGCCAGCAGGCTCTGCAACAACTGCCCGCCGATAGTCACTATCTGCGCGGCCTGATTTTAATGCTCCTGGGTTTGGCTTACACGCGCAGCATCGACGTGGGCACGGCTGCGCGGCTGCTCTCTGAGGCCAAAAGCAACCTCCAGGCGGCAGGACATGCGCTTCTCTTGCCCTATGCGATGATGGCGCAGGCAGAGCTGTATGCTGTACAGGGCTATCCCTTTCAAACTGCGAAGCTCTATCGTCACATTCTTGCTTTGGAGACCGAACCGAGTATCTCCTCGTTTTTTTCGGCAGGCTTCGCCCATCTTGGATTGGGGTGTCTTTTATGGGAGTGGAATAATCTTGCTGAGGCCAGATATCATTTGCTGCAAGCCTGGACGATGGGGCAATACACGCGGACGACTACGATTCTCTTCGATAGCGCACTGCTGCTCGTTCTGATAGCGCAGGCGCAGGGAGACAGCGCGGCCACACAATCCTGGCTGCAACAACTGGATTCACTCAGTCGGCGTGCCAGCTATATCGAGCAGACTGAAATAATCGCACCTCTGCGCGCTCGCTTTGCTCTGAGAGAGGGCCGCCTGGAAGAGGCGTTGTTCTGGATGCACGAACAGAATCAGCGCAGCGCTGCCCCCGGCTATAAACGCAGCCAGCTTCTTGATTTGACGAGTGTGCGTGTGCTGATTGCTGCGGGTCAGGCTGGCATTGAGCCGGACGCTGGCACCCGCGCGCTTGAACTCTTAGAGCACTGGTTCATCACAGCCGAGCAAGCAGGAAGAGTGAGTGTATTGGTAGAGATCCTGATCTTGCAAGCCCTGGCGCTCCAACTTCAGCATGATGGCGCAGGCGCGCTGAAGCGAGTGCAGCGCGCTGTCACCCTGGCAGAGCCGGGCAGATATATCCGTGTGTTTGTGACTGAGGGCGACCCACTGGCCCGGCTTTTGCGCCATCTGCTTGAGCAGCAGCGTGCCCAGAAAGTCAGCGGACAGGCCATCAGCATCGCCTATCTCTCCACGCTGCTCAAAGCCTTTACACAGTCTGGCACTTTTTCTCTATCAACCTCACACGCTGAGTCCCAACCACTCCTTGATCCATTGAGCTTGCGTGAACGCGAAGTCCTCCGCTTGCTCGCAGCCGGGCGCAAGAATCGCGAGATTGCCGACGAACTGGTTGTGGTCACCGGGACGGTCAAAGCGCATATCAATACGATCTATCAGAAACTCGGGGCCACCAACCGCGTTCAAGCTATCACGCGCGCGCGAGCTCTCGGCCTCCTCCCGTAGGGACCCGATTTATCGCGTCCGACTCCCCCTGGAAAAGTTATCCCCACATTTGCCCTTTGGTAGAGGTGCTAATGGGATGTGTTTGGGTACACTCAGAAGTATCAGACGTTTTTTCCGCAGCGAGAGCAAAGAACCATCAGCAGAAAAGGAAGCGTAATGAATCCACACACTGAAACGGCAATCAGCACCGCTCAACTTGCAGGCTTTGAGGACGATGTACGCGCCGCGCTCCAGGATGGCAAGGTGCCAGGCGCTGCTGTTATCATCATCAAAGATGACAGGGTGCTGCTCTCTCAAGGCTTTGGCAAGCGCAACGTGGCCGAGGATCTGGACGTGACGCCACGCACGCTTTTCCCGATTGGTTCGTCCGGCAAGGCATTTACTGCGGCGGCGATTGCGCTGCTGGTAGATGAAGGCAAACTGGAGTGGGATAAGCCGGTCAAACACTACCTGCCCACCTTTAAGCTACAAGATCAATTTGCGACTGAGCGTATGACCCCCCGCGACCTGCTCACCCACCGTTCTGGTTTGCCACGCCACGAGTTTTTGTGGTATGGATCGAACTTCACGCGCAAAGAAGTTGTTGAGCGTTTAGCGCACCTTGAGCCGAGCGCAGATTTTCGTACAACCTATCAGTATAACAATTTGATGTTTGTCACCGCAGGCTATCTGATTGAGCACGTCACGGGCCAGTCGTGGGAAGCGTTTGTGACGGAGCGCATCCTCAAGCCGCTCGGTATGCACAGCACAACGCTCTCCCCGCGCGACTCGCAGCGAACCGACGATTACGCGTTGCCCTACGCTGAAAAGGAGGATGAAGTCAAAGAGATCCCCTTCTATGATAAGTGGCAAATTATTGCCCCGGCGGGAGGCGTCAACACCAACCTCGAAGACATACAGCACTGGTTGCTCTGCCATTTACATGGAGGCAAGCACGGGGAGACACAGCTGCTGGCAAGCGAGCAGCTCGCGCAAAACCACCTGCCGCATACCCCTATCCCACCAGGGGGAACCATCCCAATGGGCCAGCATCCAGAGTTCGCCCACTGGTGCTATGGCATGGGCTGGTTCATTGGCTCGTATCGCGGCCATCGCATAGTGCAGCACGGGGGCTCAATTGATGGTTTTATGGCTGAGGTCGTGCTTTTACCCGACGATAATGCAGCAGTGGCCGTCTTCACCAATCGCGGTGGTACTCTCGCTCCTTACATCATCGCCTTTACTGCCTGTGATCGTCTACTTGGCGCGGAAAAGGCAGATTGGAACGGACGCTTGCAGAAAGAGTTCGCGGATCTCAGAGCCCAGGCGGAAAAGCAGCTTGCGGAGTTACAGAAAGCCGAGCCTGCGATCCCCGATACTCACCCATCGCATCAGCTTCATGCCTATTGCGGGCGCTATGAGCATCCCGGCTATGGTGTTGTGACCATCGGCCAGGAAGGCGACCAGTTGCGGTTCATCTATAATGATATCCCCTCATCCCTGACCCACATCCACTACGACATTTTCGAGTTGCACCTCGAACGCTTTGAATTCAAAGCAAAGGTCTCGTTTGTCACTTCCGAGAAAGGAGAGATTGAGAGCCTGACCGTCAAGTTGGAGCCGACGGTGAAAGCGCAGGTTTTCACGCGCGTGCCAGATGCACCAACAACCTGAAGCTTTTTTGGCTGATAGAGCATGGCTTGCGCTGCCTGGTGTATTTCGTACCTTAGTATTTTTTCAGTATCCTCAAGCGGATCGAGATAACTACGCACTCTCGCCGCCTCCCTTGAGGGCTACTATATATGTCATTTCCGAAGATGTCAAGTGGAAATGCATTAGGGGGTTTTCCTATGCGAGAACACACATATGCTCGTTCAATTTTGTTTTCCACCTTCATGTGTCTACTGCTCCTGTGGATGGTTGCTTGCGGCGGCCCAAACCCTAATCCGCAGAGCAACGCGCCCGCCGCGCCTCCTGACAAACAGGTGTTACGTCTCCCCATTGGCGCCGCAGACTTCTCTTCGCTCGATCCAGCTGTGAGCGATGCAGCGACGGACTTCACGGCTGTCAGTTTGATCTTTCCTGGCCTGGTGCGACTCAACAGCGACAACTCAGTGGCGCTCGATCTGGCTGCTTCTTATAAGGTGTCCCCAGACGGGCTGTCTTATACGTTTACGCTTCATCCCAACCTGACCTTTAGTGATGGTGCCCCCCTGACTGCAACCGATGTCGCCTATAGCATCAACCGGACCTTAGCGCCAGCGACTGCATCTCCTACCGCCTCGTTTCTGTCGGCTATCAAAGATTTTCTTCCCAGGCTCAATGGCAAGATCCCCACGTTGATTGGCGATAGTCTCATTGTGAACGACAGTCAGACCATTACCATCGTTTTGGGTGCTCCTGCTCCCTATTTTCTGCAAGAGCTGGCCGGACTGAATACCCATGTAGTTAAAAAAGCCTTGATTGACAAATATGGTACCTCCTGGACGGAGCATTTAACGGAAGGCGCCGGGGCCGGGATCTTCAAGGTTGCCAGCTATAGCCATAGCCAGGGGATGGTTCTGGTTCCCAACCCTGCCTACTATGGGGCCAAAGCCCGCTTGCAAAAGCTTGAGTTCTTGCCCTCAGGTGATCCGGCTACCGTCTATAAAGAGTATCTGGCCGGTCAGATTGACGATGCAGGCATTCCACTGACCGATCTTGCCAGCGCCAGATCCCGCAAAGACTACCACCATGCCCCCGCTCTCAGTATCGGTTTCCTGGAAATCAACTTCCTGACCAGGCCTTTCGACAACGTCCACATCCGTCAAGCTTTTGCCCTGGCCATCGACAAGAATGTATTAGCCAGCACTGTCTTGCACGGTGCATACACGCCGACCAATCACCTCTTACCGCAGGGCATGCCCGGTTATAACCAGCAACTAACGGGACCCGCAGGAGTCAGCAGTACCGTAGGCGACAAAACAAAAGCGCAACAACTGCTGCAACAAGGTTTGCAGGAGGCTGGATACAGCAGTGTGAGTGCGTTACCCGCCATCACCTTGACGGTTGCAAACGCGGGTCAGGATCTCCAGAATGAGGCAGAGGCGATTGTCCAACAATGGCAGAACGCCCTCGGCATTACGGTGCAATTAAAAACAGAGGACACGCCGACCTTCATCTCGCGCGATCTGCCTGCTACCCTCGGTCACGCTGGCCCTCTGCAAATCTGGCTCTTGGGGTACACGTATCTTGCCGATCCTTTCTTCTGGCTCAATACGTTCTTTGGCGCAGGAGGATCGCTCAACGACACAAACTATGGACAAACTCCTGCACAAAAGGCGGTCCAGCAAGAGTTGGCGGCGGCTGCAACGAATGGCAACCCTCAGCAACGCATGCAGCAATACAACGATGCTGAGCAGAAAATTGTCAACGACGTGGCCTGGATACCTCTGGTCCAGGGAGGAATCGATGTCTTGATCAATCCTAAAGTGCAGAATCTCGCCGCAAATGGCCCCACCAAGACCTGGAGCGATATCTACATCTCGGTGTAGTACAGGAAGATAGCTCAAAAGAGCTTTCCAGAGCCCCGGAGTTTGCTGGTCAGCGCCAGTTCATGAACTGGCGCTGACCAGCAAACTCCGGGTAGATTAGAGGAGAAAAGGGGTATTTTCGTGATCCAGATGCTTCTAAAGCGGCTGGTTGGCCTGATCCTGATTGTGCTGGCAATCACCTTCGTGACCTTCATTCTAGGGTATTTCGCTCCTGGCGATCCTATTCGCATCCTTTTAGGACAGCAATTTAATCCAACAGTGTATGCCTTGCTCAGGCATAAGTATGGTCTCGATCAGCCCTGGTATCAACAGTACGGGGCCTTCCTCATCAATCTCTTGCGCTTCAACCTGGGCATCTCTTTCACTCAGACAAATCGCCCGGTCTGGGATATTCTCAAAGAGGGTGTGCCAATCTCCGTTGAACTGGGCTTCTGGGCGCTTGTGATTGAGTACCTGGTTGGCATTCCGCTGGGTATTTTGTCAGCGACCAGGGCGAACACCTGGGTCGATACGGTCAATACAGGCACACTTCTGGTCGTCTATACCCTCCCTGCTTTCATTATCTGTGTGTTCGCGCAGATTCTCCTGGTCTGGCTCGATCAGCAGACGGGCATCGGCTGGCCGATTGCCGGCTGGGGTGTGCCCTGGCAGTATGACTGGACCGATTTGCAATACAAGATTGTCCCCATTCTGATCTTGTCTTTGGGCGGTATCGCTTACATCGCTCGCTTTACCCGCTCCAATCTGCTAGAAGTGCTCCATCAGGATTACATCCGCACGGCTCGCTCCAAAGGGTTATCAGAACGCGCGACAATTTATAAGCATGCTCTACGCAATGCTTTGATCCCGCTGGTGACGCTACTGGGCCTCTCTCTGGGCTTGCTGATTACAGGCGCCTTCTTTATCGAGTTTATTTTTAACATTCCCGGCATTGCAAACATTACAATTCGCTCAGTCATGGCGTATGACTACCCGGTAATCCAGGCAACGGCTATCCTGCTCGCTTGCGGTGTGGTTCTGGGCAACCTTCTCTCGGATCTCCTCTATTCTCTGGTTGATCCCCGCATCAAATTCGCTTAAGTGAGAGGAGAAGATATTCATGAGTGCAGAAATTACCAGACCAGCAGAGCAGGCTCCAACCGAGCTCATCACTCCGTCAGCACCTTCAGCCACACGGGAGTCACTGCGCCTGTTCCGCCGTGATAAACGCGCCATGGTCAGTCTGTGTCTGCTGCTGTTCTTCGTTCTTGTCGCGCTGTTTGGTCCGCCCATCTATCAACACATTGGAGCTCCTTATCAGAGCGCACTGAATGGCGTTGTCCCAGCGGCACAGTACCACAATCCTTATCACCAGGAGTTGGAGAACCAGGATCAATTTATCTCTGCGCAATACTGGTTGGGAACCGATGATCTGGGCCGAGATTTGCTGGCGCGGTTGATGCAAGGGATGCTGATCTCGCTCACGGTAGCGCTGATGGTCGAGCTAATCGTGCTCGGGTTGGGGGTAACTATCGGGGTGATAGCCGGTTACTATGGAGGCTGGGTGGACTATATTCTGGCGCGCTTCATTGATTTTATCTTTGCCTTCCCAAGCTTTCTGTTTGTGCTCCTCCTTGCCAGTATCTTCGGACCCTGGGCCGATACGCATTTGCAGAATATTCCGCTCATTGGCTCCAACGGGGATGCGCGCCTGGTGATTGTCTCACTGGCATTAGCAGTGACCGGGTGGCCGTTGATGGCGCGTTATGTCCGAGGGCAGGCCCTTCAGATTAAGGAACAGCCATTTGTGGAAGCGGCTCGTGTCTGCGGAACCCGCAATGCACGGATCATCATGCGCCACATCCTTCCCCATCTGTTGCATATCATTGTGCTGACAGCCACGCTCGATCTGGGGGCGATCATCGTGGGAGAAGCTGGTATTAGCCTGCTAGGGCTGGGAGTGCAGCCGCCTGGTTCGAGTCTGGGCTTGATGATTGTGGAGGGATCAAACGTCATCGATACGCACCCCTGGGTGGCGTTGCTCCCTGCACTGACGCTTACGACCATCATCCTGGCTCTCTCCTATGTGGGAGATGGCATACAAAAAGCCTTTGATCCTCGACAGCAAAACACCTGATATACACGTTCGCATTGCCTCTTTCCCGTGACGGAAAAGCATTGCTAGTAGTTGTGCCGTTCTACAGAGAACAGCGCATAGGTAAGGAGCATACGATGTCTGGAGAAAAACGTGCGCTAACGCTAGAGGATTTCTGGCGACTCAAGACGGTTGAGGATCCTCAACCGTCGCCCGATGGCACACGGGTTGCCTATGTCGTGGGCAGCTTTGATGAAACGAAGAACCAGGCTCACTCAGCCATCTGGCTGGCCTCGCTGGAGGACGGTCAATGTCACCAGTTGACCAGTGGCGAGAGCCAGGATATGCAGCCACGCTGGTCGCCTGATAGCTCGCGACTGGCCTTTGTCTCGACGCGTCACGAGGGAAAGCCCCAGCTTTTCCTCATTGAGGTTGCTGGCGGAGAGGCGCGACGCCTGACCAGCGTGGCCGACGGCGCAGCTTCGCCGCTCTGGTCCCCCGGTGGCAAGCAACTCTGCTACACCTCAACGCCAGAAACGGATCGGCAGAAGGTCCCGCAGGAGACCGCCTGGTTCGAGGCCCACGGCGAGGTTGATAAAGGCACGCCGCGCCTGCGTCGCCAGAGCGAACTCCTCACCCGTTTCGACGCGCGTGGCTACATCGAGCACCGCGCCCAGCTCTTTGTCCTCAATCTAGACGATACGCAAGCTGAGCCGCGCCAGCTCACCGAGGGCGATTTCGACGCGGCTCAGGCAACCTGGTCGCCTGATGGTGCCCTGATCGCGTTTGTGTCGAATCGCTCTGCCGACGCCGGCGCCAGCCTGGGCAGCGATATCTGGACGGTCGCAGTTGAGAGCGGTGAGCTGCAATGCCTCACCGATGGCAACCTCAGCGCCCTACTGCCGGCCTGGTCGCCCGATGGACAAAGCCTCGCATTCTTCGCGGAACACCCTTTGAATGCTCGTCGCGGCTATGAAGACCCACACGTCTGGCTAGTTTCGCGTGCTGGCGGCGACCAGCGCGATCTCATGAGCCATCTCGACCGCTCGCTGTCCGCGCTACAGCCCGACTATCACTTCGGCGGGGGTGCTGCTCCCATCTGGGCGCCGGATGGGCAAACACTCCACTTTGTGAGCGCCGAGCATGGAGCAAACGCGATCTTCGCACTCGCAGTCGAAGCTGGTGACTGCTGGCGGGTTTCGTCCACCGCCGCGGATATCGACGCTTTGAAGAGTGTGGAGGCGAGGCAGATGTTCGTGGGCGTAGCGGCAACGTCAGAACAGCCCTACGATCTTTTTACCCTTCCCTGGAGCGGTGGGCAGGGCAACCGCGAGGGATTGCCCCTACAGCCGCTGGTTTCCACCAATCAGGCGTTGCTCGCAGAAGTACGCATCGCGCCGACCGAGCGCATCAGCTTCACGGGACCAGACGAGTGGGAGATCGAGGGCTGGCTTGTCAGGCCATTGCATGCCGAAGGTCCTTATCCACTGATCCTCCATGTTCACGGCGGGCCATACAGCGCGTGGGGGCACAGCTTTTACTTCCAGGCCCAGGCGTTGGCGGGCGCGGGCTATGCCTCGCTCTACATCAATCCGCGCGGCAGCAAAGGCTATCACCTGGCCTTTACGCAGGCGGCTGACTGGGGCGAGAAAGATTTCCTCGACCTGATGGCGGGCGTCGATGCCGTCGTGGCAATGGGTGAGGCTGATCCGCAGAGGCTTGGCATCACAGGCATCTCGTACGGCGGCTTTATGACCAACTGGGCGCTGGGGCACACCGACCGCTTTGCCGCAGGTGTCTCGGTCAACGGTGTCTCGAACATGATCAGCATGTTCGGTACCAGCGATGTCGGGGCGCTCTGGCTTGGCGCGCAGTACGGGCGTTTCTGGGAGAGTGAGGAGACCTGGCAATGGTATCGGGCGCGCTCGCCGATTACCTATGTCGGGAGTATCTCGACGCCCTTGCTCCTGATCCAATCCGAGAACGACTATCGCTGTCCTATTGAACAGGGTGAACAGCTTTTCACCGCGCTCTGCGCCCGCCAGCAAACGGTGGAACTGATCCGCTTTCCCAATGCCAGCCACGCGATTGCTGGCACAGCCAGCCCGCACCACCGCTATTTCCAGTGGAAGCTGACCCTGGATTGGTTTGAGACATACCTCAAACCGCATGGACAGTGATCGAGAAGGCAGAGCGCGCTGGATATTCCATAGTAGGTTATGACATGAGTCATCCTTCATCTTGAAGGGATGAGCATGCAAAAGCAAACCTCTTAGGTGAGACTGAAAAAAACGATCAGCGCTCACCGAGGAGGTTTGTGTTGTATTAGCTGTATGGGATGTCTCACCCCGAGGATCGCTTGAAGCGTAACAATGTATTGATGCTTCAGGCGGTCTTCAGTTGAAACGAGTGCAGCATCGGCTCGAAATAGGTTTGATTGGCTTTTGCAAACATCGGGGAAGCGGTTGCTTGCTGATACGCTCCGTAGATTATTATCGTCTGTTGACCGAGCGGAGCATTTATCCTCATCATCCGCAACTCATAATAGGTGCTCGCCAAAAAGCGCCGGAAATCCATCTGGTATCGGGCGGCATCATTGGCTGTCACCTTTGCTGGTAGCGACGCATCGTCCTGCTTGCAATTCATCTGCGAACTGGTCAGATCGGCAACTGGCGAGCTAGCATCCAAATCGCCCATATGCAATCTCGCATGAAAACGAGTCATGTTATCTGAGTACAGGAAAGAACAGACACCGATGTTGTTATGGCTTGTCCGTTCGGAAAACTAAAAAGCCCTGATCCGTCAATGGATAATGTATCCCTCGCTAAGGGCTGACAATTATACAGAAGAATCCGATAAAAAAAGAAAGGAGGAATTTCCTCGGAAAGGAGCAAGCCCGATGAACCACCAAGACCTGCAAGAGCCCGAAGTATGGGCCAGTAAAACCTTCGGGGCGGCGGAATTGGGAGACCAGCGACGCACCGATCGTTTGGTAAGCATGGCCTCGGCCATCGCCCACGCTCCAGCCGCTTCCTTGCCCAAGGCCATGCGCACTTGGGGCGACACCCTGGCGGCCTATCGCTTGCTGGACAATGAGCAAATCAGCCACGAGCAGATCATGATGCCGCACTGGATAGCAACACGACAAGAGGCAGCGCAACGGCCATGTGTGTTGCTGGTGGCAGACACGACGGAAATCAATCTGTCGAGCCACAAGAGCACCAAAGGCGTTGGCCCAGTAGGGCAGGGGCTGCGCGGACGTGGCTTCTATCTGCACACCGTCCTGGCGCTCGATGCCAGTAACAAGCAGATCCTGGGGTGTGCCTATCAAGAACCCTTTGTGCGAAAACCTGCTCCCAAAAAGGAGACCCGCGCACAGCGTCGTAAGCGTGCACGTGAGTCGCAGATCTGGGAGCACTGTGCGAAGCAGATTGGGGCGGCACCCTCGGGAGTGCGTTGGGTGCATGTGGGGGATCGGGCCGCCGATATCTTCACGTTTTGGCAGACCTGTCAGCAATTGGGATGTGAGTTTGTGGTCCGCGTGATGGAGGATCGTGGCGTTTTTGCCCAGGAAGATGAAGAGCCAGCCGCTTGCAAGCTGGACCACCTGCGCCAACTGGCGCGCCGTCTGCCCGCGCAGGCTGGACGGGTGCTGCACGTGCGAGCAGAGCATGACCGGCAGGCCCGCGATGCCTGGTTGCAGATGGGCTATCAACTGGTCCGCATCCAACCACCCATCAACGGAGCGTCTTTGCAGAAAACGGAGATCCAGGCCTGGGTGATCCGGGTCTGGGAGCCATCGCCTCCCGAAGGGGTCGAGCCGTTGGAATGGATCTTGGTGAGCAGTGTGCCGATTGAGAGCGTGGAGCAAGCTTGGGAACGCGTGCAGTGGTACAGCTGGCGCTGGCTGTTGGAGGATTTCCACCACGCGCTCAAGACGGGCTGTCAAGTCGAGAACCGGCAGTTGCGCAGCGTGGCAGCGCAATGGCGACTGTTGGGGATCTTGACCCCGACCGCCTTGCGCTTGCTGCACTTGCGCCAGATCGCTCAGAACGCCCCAGAGACCCCTGCCACCGAGGTGGTTTCCGCTGAGGTGGTCCAAGTCGTTGCCCATCTGAGCAAACGGGTTCCTGAAGCGATGAGTGCCCAGCTCTTGTGGCGCACCATTGCCCGCTTTGGTGGTTACCTCAACCGCACCTGCGATGGTCCCCCTGGATGGAAGACCTTGTGGCAGGGTTGGTTGTATATTCAGACGGTCTTGGAAGGCGTGCATCTCGCTGGTTCCTTTGCTCCTTCATAATTTCTGTATAATTGTCAGACCGATGAAGGGGGTGGATGCTGTCCCCCCAGCCCCTACCGCTTTATGTTCCTGATACAAAAAGCGCAGGAGCTTGCTAGCCAGGTGAAAGAGCTTGGCTCAGCCTTGCTTGTAGCGTTCGAGAAAGGTGATGCCGAGTATCTCGCTTCTCTACGCCAGATCCACGAACGCCAACTCCTGGAACTGACACTGGGGATTCGCTAGAACCAGTGGCGAGAAGCCGACTGGCAGGTGCAGGCCCTTCAGAAGACGCAGGAGGCTAATCAGTCCCGCAGGCAGTATAACGCCCTGCTGATACAGAATAGTCTGATCAGCGGCGAACTGGAACACGAGTCGCTCACCGACGTTGCCCTCAGCGGCCAGGAAACAGGTAGAACTCTGGAAGGGATCGGGACAGTTCTGGGCATCATACCAGACCTAAATGTTGGGACATTGTCTTTCACTACGATTCCTATCGGCTCAAAGCTGTAGGGAGTCTTCTCCGGCATGTCCCAGATCGTCAACTCGCAGGCAGGCAGCGCAAGCACTACTGGCGGCCTTCGCTTGACACAGGCCGGATGGGACCGGCGAGAAGCGGACTGGCGCCAGCAAGTGCAGGTGCTCGATATCGAGAATGACCAGATCGAGCGCCAGATTCTTGCTGCCGAACGAAGACGCGACATCGCGCTGCGCGAACTGAATAATCACCAGCAGCAAATGGAACACGCTGTTGAGGTACAGGACTTCCTGCGCGATAAATTCACCAATCACGCGCTCTACCTCTACCTGCAGCAGGATACCGCTATGCTGTATAGCCGCATGTACGAACTGGCGCTCTGTGCTGCTCAGCAAGCCCAGCGAGCCTTCAACTACGAGCGCGGCCATACAGCGCGCCACTTCCTGTCTGATGAGGGATGGGATAGCCTGCACGAAGGGCTGCTCGTGGGTGAACAACTGCAACTCGCGCTGCGCCATATGGAGAAGGCATACCTCGACGAAAACGTGCGCGAGTATGAGTTGACGAAGCATTTCTCTCTGCGCCTGCATTTCCCACATGAGTTCCTGCTTCTCAAAGCGACTGGCTGTTGCGAGATTGAAATCCCTGAGTGGATGTTCGATCTCGACTATCCCGGCCACTACATGCGTCGGATCAGAAATGTGTCGCTGACCATCCCTTGCGTCGTTGGCCCCTACACCGGCGTGCATTGCCGCCTGATCCTGTTGCGCAGCATGACACGGGTTCACCCACGCCTGCGCGATCCGCTCATCGAGTGCTGCGACGACGATGAAGAGGATAATGGCTACCGACCAGTGTACGATGACCCGCGCATTGTTACTCAGTATTCCGCCATAGAGGCCATTGCGACGTCGGGTGGTCAGAACGACTCTGGCCTGTTCGAACTCAACTTCCGCGACGAACGTTACCTGCCCTTCGAGTTCATGGGGGCCGTCTGCCGGGTGCGCATCGAGCTGCCGCAGGAGAATAACCAGTTCGACATCGACAGCGTGACCGATCTGGTTCTACACCTGAACTACACGGCGCGTGAGGGCGGAGAAGTCCTGCGCCGGACCGCTAACGAGGTTGCGCAACGCCATCTTCCGGGCGGGGGTGTGCGCTACTTTGACGTCAGGCACGAGTTCCCGGATGCCTGGCACCGCTTCCAGGGCAGCTTTAACCGCGAGGAAGGGCCAAAGTATCTCGGCATACGGCTCAGTCGCGACATGTTCCCCTTCATTCCCGGCCACAAAGAGTTGTGGGTCAACCGTCTCCACATCTTCTTCGAGTTGCCAGGGGCGGAACCAGGGCAGCACAAAGTGGTGAAATTCCTGGTCGGTCAACGAAACGGGCAAAGACACGAGGAGAGGGATGACCGCGAAGTACATGAGATAACCTGTGTTGCCAGTGACGAATGGCCGGACTTGTTTCATGGAGTCCTTGATATTCGCCTGGGGCCATTAGCCCAGAGGGCAGATCACGACCCCGGCACCTTCAAATTCCCACCCGATTTGGACATGGTCTCACGAGCTTTTCTGCTCTGTGGCTATGATGTCAAACGGAGGCATTCTGATGAGAGGATCATTAAGCCTGAATGGAACAGATAAATCCTGGATTAGGCATTGGCGCAGGTTAGCACTAAACTATCTAAGTGAGGCCTGGTCATAAATCGTCAGGCCGCCTTGAGAAAGGCTTTGAGTCCGACACAGAGTTCGAGGCCGTGCTCAAGGCGGTAGCATAAAGCCAATTGATACACGAAAATGGCTCCCAACGCGAACCGTTGGGTAGCAAGGAGTCCTTTGGGAGGCACCTGTCCGTGCCCATCAAAGATGCCCTTAAAGTGTTCATTAAAATTCTCAATAGCGGTCGAGCGAAGTTTATGAAAGATACGCCGGACCTCGACTCCGTCATCAGTATGAGGATATTTCCCATAGTGGGTAGCAACCAGCAAGCGGTCATGAGACTCACAGCTGAACAGCATATCCCTGCGAAAAACCACGCGTTCGACGTCGAACCGCATTGCGTCATCAAAAATCTTCGTCGGGATGAGTCCTCTCCGCCTCGACTGTGTCGTCGGTTCGTGGCTGAGAAAGCAGGCCCCACCGGCTTTCTTGCCCCTTGTCAGATCGTTAAAAATAGAGAGAAATGGCTGCAGATGAGGAAGATCTGACGTGACGCCACCTCGTGGAACTTTGTCGTCTCGTCTCTCCTGTTCCCATACGCAGCCGGAGGAATTGGAGGGGGTTGAGATGGAAAAGCCATTGACGCTGCAGGCACGACGAGCGATTATCCACCACAAACGCCAGGACTATCAGGCTGCCGATTCACAGACGAAACAAACGCTGTTGGATGAGTTAACGGCTCTCACAGGCTACCATCGCGCATACGCACGATGGCTGCTCAACCACCCAGAAGCGGCTCAACCCAAAGGAAAGCGCTCACGCTCGCATCAGTATGGACCCCAGGTTCACCACCTGTTGTTTCTGGCGTGGCACGCGGCCAATCGCATCTGTCCCAAGCGGCTGATGCCCTATTTGCCTCTCTGGTTGGAGGTGTTAGAGCGACATGAGCATGTACAGATCTCTGCCGAGGCGCGGGCACAACTCCTGGCGATGAACGCATCGACAGCGGAGCGCCTGTTACGTTCCCAGCGCATGCGTGGGCTGCGAGGTCTTTCAACGACCCGAGCAGGAACCCTGCTGCGCCAACACATTCCCATTCGTACCGCTCAGCAGTGGAATGACACCCAGCCTGGGTTCCTGGAAGCGGATCTGGTGGCGCACGCGGGGCCGAACGACAAGGGAGTCTATCTGTTTACCTTGACGCTCACCGATGTAGCGACCGGCTGGACGGAGTGTGTGCCGGTGTGCTCCAAAAGCCAGGAGGTGGTGCTGGAAGCCTTCTGTCAGGCACGCCGCCTGTTTCCGTTCCCAATCCTGGGAGTCAATGTCGATTGCGGCGGTGAGTTTCTCAATGAGGAGATGGTAGCTTATTGCACGCACGAGCAGATCATGCTGACCCGAGGGCGACCTCGGATGAAAAATGACCAGTGTTTCGTGGAGGCGAAGAATCGGCATATCGTACGCCAGGTCGTGGGACATGATCGCTACTGTGGAGAGTATGCTCGTCGGCAGATGTGGGAGTTGTATCGCGCGCTTCGCCTCTATGCCAATTGTTTTCAACCTTCCATGAAGCGATTGCCTCATGAGGGAGAGACCCGGAAAGGACCTGGGCGCTATGATCCGGCCAAGACGCCCTTGCAGCGGCTCTTGCTCTCGGGAGTGCTCTCGCCTGCCAAAGAACGAGAACTGCTCTCAGTGGTGCAAGCCCTCGATCCGGTGCGGCTCTTGCGACAGATCGAACACTTGCAGCAGGCATTATTTCGTTGCGCGGCCACGGCCTCTCCGTTTTGGCATCATGAGATCGTGACGCCTGTCGAGATCTTCACCTGGCAAGACTGTACCGATGGCTCACTTCCCCTGGCGTTGCAGTCCACTGCCGCTAGCACCTCTTCCAGCGGGAACGAGGTATCCGTGGAGGACCTGTTGGGATGGAAGCGGTATCGGAACAACCCGTTCGAGGGAGAATGGGTCTCTATTGTCTCGTGTATGCAGACCCAACCAGATCTCACGGCAGCGGGCTTGTTCCGGCACTTACAGAGCCGTACGCCTGGGCGTTATCACCCTGGGCAACTGCGGTGTCTGCAACGGGGCATGCGCCAGATTCGGAGCCGACTGCTGGCGATGGGGGCCGGGCCAAGACCTACAGAACTCATCCATGGAGACGTGCCTCTCTCCGAGCCAGTCTCGCTGTCTCTGCTATCCCCTCTCATCCTCGAATGCTCTATGGAAGCGGGGATGGGAACCGTTGCCCGTGATGCAGAGCGAGCGAGGAGGGCATCGGTTGCTCGTCGTCCAAAAGGCAAGTGCCCGAAAACTCAGGCGTCAAGACGGGCTGATGACATGCAGGGACCAGCAGCCATAGTGCCAGGTGAGTTGCCTGCTCCTCCAGACGTCGTCCCTGAAGCCCAGGAGCCATCACCTTCTCTCACCAGTCCCCTGGATCAGGCAATAGCCGCCTACCTGCAGGAACAAGTTGATGCCAAGCGTGGCCCCAAAACGCTGCAGTGGCATCAAACGGCGCTGGGCCAGTTGCGCACCTATCTGTACACCCAGCAGCAGAGCCAGGAGCTGGACGGGCTCACCGAAACCATGGTGCAGCAGTGGCTGGACGCTTTGCGAACGACGCCGACTGCATTAGGAACACTGCGTTCCAGCACGACGATCTCTACCTACGCGCGGTCAGTGCGCGCCTTTGGCAACTGGTTGGTACGCACCAGCAGGCGGAGCCATCCGCTTTTCTCGTCACAGCGGTGTCCCAGTTCGTGTCCAAAACAGGTGAAACTCGTCGAGTCGGAGACGTTTAGGCGATTGCTACAGGTGGGCGAACTGGCGACCGAGGCGGAGGTGTCTGCGGAGGAGGCAGAGGCGAGCAATCGAGCGCTGCTCTGGCTCATCTGGGACGGCGGACTACGGGTGGCAGAACTGTGTGCGTTGCAGAGAAGCGATGTCGTTATCCAGCAGGGGATCGTGCAGGTTAGAGGCGCTGGGGCCAGAGCGCGTCGGATTGCAGTAGGTACGGAAGGGCAACAGGCACTGCACGTTTACCTGGAACTCATTGGGAGAGACTGTGAGGAACTCTCCGACGGGGAGGCTCTCTTTCGGACGGAGATGGGAACGCCACTGACCGTTCCAGCTGTAGAGAGCCTGTTCACCCGGCTCAACCAGCGCCTGAACCTGCCTGGCATTCGCGTGAGCCCCTCCACACTGCGCGACACGTTTGCGGTGCGCTTTCTGCAAGCGGGAGGCTCTGAAGAGGGGCTACAACGGGTCCTTGGGCTGGCAGAGCAAAGCGTGATCAAGCGATACCAGGAGGCAGCCCGCTTGCAAGCTCAAGGGGCTCTGACACCAGACTCGCTCATAACACCGCCGATGTGAACGAACTGGGGTGTGGGTATCCCAGCCATCTACTTCAAGGGAGGTTCAGGAAGTGAAACTGGGTGAGCCAGGAGCTATGAACTTGATGGATGGTTGGCTGTGCCCAGATCCAGTTTCGGTTCTTCAAATGCTTCGCTAAGGGCAACAAAAGTGGAAACGGTCACTGCGCTGACGACGAACGTGGGTCGATCCTTTCGAGGGAGCCTGGAGACAGGTAACCACTTGGCTCAAAACCAGCCCAGAACGAACCGGAGGCAGCAGCTTCCAAGCGTTACAGCTTCTCTTTCCAGGTCGCTTTCAGTCCGTGCAAATCCGTACTCTTCAGCGCAGAATGCGCATGATCTGGGCCTGACTGCTGTAAAGATTTGACGAGCAATGGCCAAAACAGTTCAAAGAACTCCTCTCCATTCGCTGCCCTGACGCATTGAAGACGTGGTATCGGTCGCCGTCAAAGTTTATCGAGGAGTTAAAGAAGATCACCTCAGCGCTCCAGGAAGGGAGAATAAATCAGTAGCTGCCTTGTTATCGGCTAAAGCTATGGTCAACCCTCACGTCTATTTAAGCCCTCATCGAGCTCGAGCATTTTTTGAAAATGTTGAGTTTCTTTTTGGGCGAAACGCCGAACTCGGAAATTGCTATCCTGAAGCCATGGAGAAAGCTCTTCTATTCGAGCGGTATGAAAATGGGAAGGAGCGGTAGAACCCTACTAAACGATGGTTAAGCATAAAACCCCCTTTCGTAGGCGGACCCTGGGACGCTTCCTGGGAGTTTCGAGCGACTCAGTTCGCTGGCTTGGCCGTCCTTTTCCCTTGGGTTCAATCCAAGGTCGTGGCTTGATGCGATAGCTCAAGAGTTCAAAGACGCTCCAGACGTGAGCCGTTAGCCCGGCGGCCATGGCTGGGGTACAGGGAGAGCCCAGATGCCCAGGTTTACTCAACTCATGATGCGCAAAACAGAAATTGTAGCTACATCCGATCAGATACATCCCCGTCTCAAGCGCTCGAAGGCGACGGGCAGCATGACGAGATTTGCGCGTCAAGCTGGCCAGCCGTTCGCGAAAGGTGCCATTCAAGCGCTCGATAAAAGCGGTGTTGAGGACGCTCCCCCCTCGCGAACGCTGCAACAACTGCTCGGCTTGCGAGAGCAGACCAGAAGCCATCCGTCGCGTGATCTCGACGACCCGTTTTTTCTCCGTTCGTTTGATCACGGTGCCAATGTGCAACTCCGGCCAGATCTGCACACAGGCTCGCCCAACCCCACTGGTCAGCTTGACCTTCTCCCGAAACGCTCGGCGAATACTGTTGGGGTAAGCGCTCCAGCCGTCCGTCAAGACGAGCAGAGGTCGCAAGCAGACTGCGCAGCGGCGAACCTGCTGAAGCAGTCGGTCAGCCAGACTGCGATCCCGCGCGGACTGGACCACGCCTCCCAACCACAAACGCGTCGAAACCATCATGGCCAAACCCATCCAGGCGATGATCTTACATCCTTTCACTCGTATCTCATCAGCTTGCACATGCATCAGGTCCAGTTGCCTTTGTTCAACCATCTCCTGATGCACCTTTTGACAATGGGCTCCCGCTCGATCACGCCAGTCTGCCACCGTCCGTTCATCCAAGGCGTAAGCATGCACGATGGCTTGGATCGGGCATCCATAGGCAAGTAAGGTCACCACGATGACGATGAGGTCCCTCGGTTTGCGCAAGCCCTCAAACATCGTGCCTCGTCGGGCGCTGAACGTCTTTTTGCACGCTTTGCACCGATATCTTTGCCTCTTGCAATCATGGATCACGATATTGCCCCCATCTCTTTGGCCTCTTGCACAACACATGGTAGAGCCACACTAATGAGCCTCCCCCGATTTGATGGAGTCCCCGAAGCTGAGATATACTCGATCAGATCAGAAAGGGGATCAGCATATGGGAAAGATCCAAAAGGTCTACACCAAAGAATTCAAAGAGGAAGCCGTACGAC
>Ga0209062_1001654_pt1 | contig 36518 bp, 57 predicted proteins | sample Coa_R2_2_FD_187158 | JGI IMG/M metagenome (GOLD analysis project Ga0209062, IMG submission 187158) | Surface soil microbial communities from Centralia Pennsylvania, which are recovering from an underground coalmine fire - Coalmine... | ecosystem: Environmental > Terrestrial > Soil > Unclassified...
TGCTCCGCGCCGCTTCCGACCGCGCCGCTACCGAGGTGGCGCGGTACGTCGCGGAGGAGGCGATCCCGCGCGACCTCCTGCGCGCCAGCCCACCCCGTCCCGACGGCCGGCCGCGGGCGGGCAGGACGAGCTTCACGCTGGATCGGATACAGGAGTGAACCTATGACCGGCCAACCCCGCTGCCCCCATTGCCGTGGCAATCAGCTCTACTACGACCGCCTGGAGCGCGAATGGGCGTGCCTGGCCTGCGGCTGGTGCGAGCCCCCGCGCGTGCTGCTGGGCCTCGTCGTCGAGCCCGCCCTCGTGCAGCCCCTCCGCAAGCGCGGCCAGCGCCGGCCCTCCCATCACGGTCGCTATCTCTGACGCCATTTGGAGCCGTGCACGGAATCTGCTAGAGAGCAGCCAGCGAAACAGCGGTAGAACAGGTGAGCAGGCCGGGAACGTTTCAGCCAGGACAGAGCGGGAACCCGAAGGGGCGGCCGAAAAAGCCGCTCTCCGAGGATCTGCGCCTGTACCTGCAGCAGCGCATCGCCCCGCATGACGTGACGCGCCGGCAGAAACTGATCGAGGCGCTGTACGAGGCGGCGCTCAAAGGCGAGGTGCCGGCGCTCAAACTGATTTTCGAGCGGCTTGACGGCGCGGTGCCGCAGCCAGTCGTCGGCGCCGACGGCGGCCCGATCCGCCTGGTCTGGGAGCGGGACGATGCCGGCGCGGACTAGGGCGCGCCCGGTGCGCCTGCCGGCGCTGCTGCCGGGGCAGCAGGCCGTCTTCGACCACCCGGCCCGCTTCCAGGTCGCGGCCTGCGGCCGGCGCTGGGGCAAAACCCGGCTCGGCGTCGCGGCCTGCGTCGCCGTCGCCCTCCAGGGTGGCGACGCCTGGTGGGTCGGCCCCACCTACCCGGTGGCGTCGATTGGCTGGCGGATGCTGCGGACGCTGTGCCTGCAGCTCCCCGGCGTCGAGCTGCGCGAGGGCGACCGCCGCGCGCTGTTGCCCACCGGCGGCAGCATCGAGGTACGCTCGGCCTCCGACCCTGACAGCCTGCGCGGCGAGGGGCTCGACCTGGCCGTGCTCGACGAGGCCGCCTACCAGCCCGAGGCGGCGTGGACGCAAGCGCTGCGGCCGGCGCTGGCCGACCGGCGCGGGCGGGCGCTGTTCCTCTCGACGCCACGGGGGCGTAACTGGTTCTACCGCCTGTACCTGCGCGGCCAGGACCCGGCTGAGCCCGCCTATGCGAGCTGGAACCTGCCCACGGCGAGCAACCCCACCATTCCCGCCGACGAGCTGGTCGAGGCGCGGCGCAGCATGCCCGATCGCTGGTTCCGCCAGGAGTTCCTGGCCGAGTTCCTCGACGATGCCGCCGGCGTGTTCCGCGGCGTCCGCGCCGCAATCAGGAATGGCGCTGTAGCGCGCGCAGATGCCCAAAATCCCGCCCCGGCGTTCGTGGGCGTCGATTGGGGCCAGGCGATCGATTACACCGTGCTGACGGCCATTCAGGACGGTCACGTGGTCGCGCTCGATCGCTTCAACGGCCTCGGCTGGGAGCTGCAGTTCGGCCGCCTGCGCGCCTTCTGTGACCGGCTACGGCCGGCGCTGGTGCTGCTGGAGCAGAACAGCATGGGTGGGCCGCTGGTCGAGCGGGCACAGCGCGAGCTGGGGTGGCCGTGCGCAGGCTTCACCACCACGGCGCAGAGCAAACGCGCGCTGATCGACGATCTGGCGCTCGGTATCGAGACCGGCGAGATCACCTACCCCGAGCTACCCGAGCTGGTCAACGAGCTGGAAGCGTTCGAGTACACGACGCTCCCCACCGGCGCCCAGCGCCTCGCCGCCGGCGCCGGCGCCCACGACGACTGCGTGATGAGCCTGGCGCTGGCGCTGCGGGCGAGCCGGGTATGGCGGCGGCACGGCAGCTTCGCCGACGCCGGCGGCTACGACACGCGGCCAGTCGGACCGAGCGTGACGTTTCGGAGGTTCGGCTAGATGGATCACTCCCTCGCCCTGTGTATCGCGATCAGCCTGGCAGTGATCGCCGGCGTCCACCTGCTGGAGTTTCTGCGGAGCGTGCTGCGATGACGTTCCGGCCGCTGCGCACCCCCGAGGATGAGCGCGCCGAGCTGGCGCGGTTTGACGAGCAGATGCACGCGCGCATGGCGCTGGAGCGCGAGGTGCTGGCGCTCGCCGCCGCGCAGCGCTGGCCGCGTCTGGTGGTGTCCATGCCGAGCTACGACCTGCGCACGCCAGGCGACCGCCGCGCCTGGCAGCAGGACGCCGGCTGCTGGGGCGTGCACACGCTGGAGGCCGTGCGGCGCGTGCTGCTCGGCCGGCAGGGAGGCCGCTGATGGCCACGCCGCCCGAGTACGTCCCCGGTCTGGTCCGCGCGGGCGGCGTCCTGCGTCTGACCGACTACAGCCCGACGCAGGCCATCACCTACGGCGCCAGCGCCGGCGGCAGCGCCCCGGGCCGGCCCTGGAACCAGCCCAGCCGGCCGCTCACGGCGCAGGAGCTGCGGCAGACGTTCGGCGGCGTCGGCACCGTGATCATGGCCGGTATCATCCGCCCGGACGGCGCCGGCCCGCCTGAGCTGGAGGGCGAACGCGCCATCGCGACCTACGAGCGCATGTACGACTCCGATGGCCAATGCGCCGCCCTGATGCATGTGTACCTGCTGCCGCTGCTGCAGGCGACGTACAGCATCCAGGCGGCGAGCGACGACCCGGAGGACGTGACGATTGCCCAGGAGACCAGCGACAACCTGCTGCACGGCATGACCGGGCAGACCTGGCACCGCTTCCTGCGGCAGCTCTACCTGTTCCGTGGCGTCTACGGGCACGCCGTGTTCGAGAAGTGCTGGACGGTCCAGGGCGGCGCTATCCGCCTGCGCAAGCTCGCGCCACGGCTGCCGAAAACGATCTGGCGCTGGTACCCCAACGCCGACGACGAGCTGGACCGCATCCAGCAGCGGGTCTGGGTGATCGCCGACGACGGCCTCACCGGCGCCTACGAGTACCCGTTCATCCCGGCCGCGAAGCTGCTGCTCAGCGTCCGCAACCAGGTCGGCAACAATTTCCTCGGCACCAGTCTGTACCGGGCCTGTTACAAACACTGGTATTACAAAGACCAGCTCTACGCGATCGACGGCATCGCCGCGGCCAAAAACGCGATGGGCGTGCCGACGATCAGCGAGACGGAGCCGAACCCGGACGTGGTGCGGCAGCAGAGCGACCGCCAGCTCGCGACGAACGCGCTGGCCGCCTACCAGGCCAACGAGCGCGCGTACTTCTACCTGCCCCACGGCTACCAGTTCGACCTGAAAGCGGTCTCCGGGCAGGTCCGGCAGATCATGCCGAGCATCGAGCACCACGACCTGCTGATCGCCCGCTCGTTCCTGGCGCAGTTCATCAACGTTGACTCGGGCGGCACGCTGATCGCCGCCCGCGACGCCAGCTCGTTTTTCCTGGAAGCGCTGATGGGGGAGGCGGTGGAGGTCGCCGACGACATGAACCCGCTCATCAGGGAGCTGGAGGAGTACAACCACGGCGGCCGCGACCGCTACAGCACGCTGCAGATGCAGGACCTGGAGCAGCGCGACCTCGACGAGTACCTGAAGGGCATCGCCGGCCTCATCACCGCCGGCGGCATCGACCCCGACGACGAGTTCAAAGCGTGGATCCGCGACTACATCGACGCCCCGGCCCCGGCCGCGGCGCGCGGCGACGGCACGGGCGGCGTGGACCCGGACAGCCAGGGCCAGGCCGTCGAGGGCGCGGGCGACGCCCAGAAGCGCCGGGCCGCCGCGGGCATGGACGATGGCGACGTGGCGGACGCCGGCGGCGACACGGACGAGCCGACGGAGCTGCGGCGCCAGAGCCCCGCGCGGCTCGCCACCGCCGAGCGCGGCGCCCAGGCGCGGGCGTTGGTGCAGCGCGCCGCGACGCACTCCCTGCGCCGGCGCCAGGGCCGCGAGGGCCTCGTGACCGTGCCCCGCGTCCACGGTGAGCCGCTCGTGCTGACCAGACGCGGCGGGCGCTGGGAGTCCTACACCCGCGAGCCGAGCGTCTGGAGCGGCTGGAGCCCGGAGGCTGAGCGCGTCGATCTCGGCGTCCGCGACGTCATCCGCCGCATCGGCGGCGCGGTCGGCGGGGCCATCGGCGCCTACCGCCGCGCGGTCGTGGGCGAGACGCCGAAAACGCTGATCCACCGGGAGCTGGGCGACGGCGGCGCCTCCGGGAAACACTGCCCGCAGTGTGTCGCCCTGGCCGAGGGCGGGCCGTACACGGCGCAGACGCCCCCCACCCATCCGGGCGATGGGGACACCTACTGCGGATCCGCCTGCACCTGCTCGCTGCGCTACGAGGAGCCGTAGGTGGCCGGGGACTGGTGGGAGAGAGAGCCGGACAGCCGGGCCCAGGACGCCGACGCGCCCAGCGTCGCACCGCCCTGGAACGTCCAGACCCGCCGCGGCGCATCGCCGCCGCCGGGCACGACCCAGGAGCCGGGCGAGGGCGCGACCCCGGAGGCGCTGGCGCTCGCCGACCTCGCCGACGCGACCGAGGACGTCGCCGACGATCTGTGAGGCAGTGCGATGGTTGCCCCGCCGCTCGTGTTCGAGCCCTCCGGCCCCTATGACGGCCACAACCGCAGGCCCGGCAGCGCCGCGGCCAAGAAGGCCCGGCGCAACCGCCGCCTGCGCCGCTTCTGGAACCGCCTGCTGAGCGAGCGCGTTGCCGCGCTGGCGCGCTGGGGGCTGCCCCAGGAGGCGCGGTGAGCGCGCCGGAGAATCCGCTCCGTCCCTCGGTGCTGCGTGTGCTCGTGCTCGCGCTGGAGGCCCGCAGCAACGCGCAGATCGCTGCCACGCTGGGCATCAGCCCGAACACGGTGAAAGTGCACCTCGCCGAGGCGAAACAGCAGCTCGCGCCGGAGGCCGACGGCTCGACGCTGCGCTGGCTGGTGCCGGTCGCCCGCCGGCTCGGCCGCATCGAGGGCGCCCGCCAGGGCTGCTGCCACACCCATGCCCGCTCGGGTAGCTGACCCCGACGCCGCGTTGCAGCGACGCTGCAACCACGATGCCGACGCTCGCCGACGTCCCTGCCCTGCCAACGGTCGACATCCCCAACGTCGAGCTGTGCTCCGTTGGCGAATGGAACGGCCGCCTCTACACGGCCGCGGAGTTCGCTGAGGCGGCCCGCACGGCCACCGAGCTGCGGGGCGTGTACCACATCCCGCTCAAGCTCGGCCACGACGACGGCCAGACCCTCACCGGCCAGACCGACGGCGACCCCGCGCTCGGCTGGGTCGAGAACGTCCGCGCCGCCGGCAACAAGCTCGTCGGCGACCTCAAAAACGTCCCCGCCCGGCTGGCGCAGCTGATCAAAAGCGGCGCCTACCGCGGGCGCTCAGCCGAGTTCTGGCTCAACACGACCTACGCCGGCAAAGCGCGGCCGTTCATGCTCAAAGCCGTCGCGCTGCTCGGCGTCGACGCGCCGGCGGTCGAGGGGCTGGCGGACATCACCACGCTCTACAACCGCCGCCAGCCGGCAGCCGTCGAGCTGGCCCGCAACGCCGCGCACACGGTCACGCTGGCGAGCGAGCGGCCGTCGAAAACCGAGGGCGGGACCGTCTTCCACATCGGCGACTACGCCTACACCCCCGACGACACCGACCCGAGCACCTGGAAGCTGCGCATCACCAAAAGCCCCGGTGGCAAGCCCGACGCCGGCCTCGTCGGCGCCGCCATCGCCGCGTTCGGCAGGGGGTTCCGGGGCCAGAAGGCGAGCATCCCGACGGCCGACCGTGGCGCGGTGAAGAGCCGGCTGCGCGGCGCCTGGCGCGCCGCCAATCCAGAGAAGAGCGACGACGAGATGCCCGACGCCATCAAAAACAGTCGCGCCGCCCAGCTCCTCCGGCTGCCCGAGGCGGCCGTCGACGCCTACCTGGCCTGGCGCCTGGAGCGGCCCGAGCGCCGCGACCTCGTGTCCGGTCCCAGCGTCGACGAGGAGCAGGCCGCGGTCATGGCGGCCCTCGCCGCCGCCGGCTACCCGCCCGCGAAGGGCGACGAGGACGACGACGACGGCACGCCCGGCGCCGATGGTCCCAGCCAGAACGTCCTGGACTGGTACATGAGCGGCGATCAGCACAGCGTGATCGTCTCCGACCAGGACGTGGACAACCTGTTCGAGATCCCCTACGCGTACGACGCCGACAGCGGCAGCGTGCAGCTCGCCGCGCCGATCCCGGTGCGCGGCACCTACACCCCGAACCAGAGCGGCGTCGAGTCCGGCACGAACCCCGCCGACGTGGGGGACGGAACCGGCGCCGGCGACGGCAGCGACGCAACCCCGCCCGCTGCCGGCGACGGGACCGATGGCGACAGCGTGGCGCAGAACCGGCGCACGCTGTTCGAGGTATCCAGCACCCTGTGGACGCTCGCTCGCAGCGAGCCGGAGCTGACGGCGTTGCGGGCGCTCTCCCGTGTCGCCGACGACCGCCCGGCCGTGCACCAGCTCGCCCAGGAGGACGTGCAACAGGCCGTCCAGAAGATCTTGGCCCAGCTCGACCAGACGCTCGCCGACCTCGGCGCCACCGCCGCCGGCAAACCCGGCATGGGGTTCATCCGCACGACGCTCTCCGAGGTCCAACGCAAGCTCAAGGCCATGAAATTCCCCAAGCCGGCGTCGACCCCGCCGGCCGCTGCCCAGAACACCCGGCTCACCCGTGCAGGAGGCACCGCCGTGGAACTACCCGCCCTGGCTCGCAGGCTCGGCCTGCCGGAGACGGCGACCGAGGCGCAGATCGACGTCGCCCTCGCCGCCCGCGCTCCCGCGCCGGCAGCACCGACCGAGACCATCACGACGCTGGCCCGCCAGGTCGCGCAGCTCGCCGCCGACAAGGCCGAGCGCGACCTCGCCGAGACGCTCGATCGGGCCGCCCAGGAAGGCCGGCTGACGAAGCCGGTGCGTGAGGAGCTGGTCAAGCTCGCCCGCACTGCCGGCGTCGAGACGGTGCGCGGCATCGTGCAGGCGCTGCCGGTCGTGGTGGATCTGCGTGAGCGCGGCCGCGACGGCGACGCGCCCCGCACCGCCGGCCAGCTCCGCCCCGGCGTCGTCGCCATCCTCAGCCGCGAGGACCCGCACGCGCTGGAGGCGGCCAAGGACGCCCGTAGCCTGCGCGAGAAGCGCGACGCGGTGTTGCGGGAGAACGAGCAGGCCCGCCTTGCCCGGCTGAGCCGGCGGGCGAGCTAGGAGGCGTCCCATGGCTGTCCTCACCGCCGACACCGAGCTGCTACACCAGACCGACGACCAGCTCAAAGGCTACCCGGTCGCCGACAACGTGCTGATCTACAAATACTCCTGGGTCTGCATCGACCCGACCGGCCACGCCGTGCCGGCCGCGGACGTCGCCGGCTACACGGCCGTGGGCGCCGCCGAGCGGCACTACGACAACACCGTGGCGGGCCACAGCGCCGGCGCGTTCCAGGTCAACTGCTGGGCCGACCAGGTGTTCAAGGGCGTGCCGATCGCGAGCGTCAACCAGGCAGACGTCGGCCAGTCGCTCGCCTACATCCAGGACTCCGGCACCCTCACCAAAACCCCGAATAACTACGTTGCCGTGGGGCTCATCGTCGGCTACGTCGACGCCACCCACTGCGACGTGTACGTGCCGCCGCCCTCGTTCCCGGTCATCGCCGCCTCCGGCGTGCCGTTGAAGATGGCCCGCGTGCCACTCCAGGGCGGCGTCGACACCCCGGGCGGCGTCGGCTCCTGGCAGAACCCCGAGGGCGTCGGCGTCTGGGTCGAGCGGCTGATCGTCACCAGCCAGGAGACGGGCGGGCACGTCGCCACGGCGGCGTTCAACCTCGACGCCGGCGCAACCGCGACCAGCGCGACGACGCTCGCCGACAACCTGATCGACGGTCAGGATTTCCACACCGCCCTGGTCACGGTCGACAACCTGACCGCGCCGGGCACGAACGGCAAACAGGGCCAGTACGTCGCCAACGGCAAATGGGTGACGTTCAGCACCGGCGACGCCACGGCCTCGGCCGGGTTCGCCGGGGTCGCGTTCATCATCTACCGGCCGTTGCATTAGCAGCGGCCGCCATCGCGGCGGGGGACCGGGCAGACCGGCCCCTGACCGCATCGGCAGGAGTACACCGCAACCCCCAGACCCGCAGAGGACCGGCGCAGCCGGCAGCTGACGAGGAGCCCCGCAGATGGCCACCGTATCCAGCGATTTCCTGGCCGCCCTGTTCACCCGTTTCGACGTGCAGTTCGAGGACCAGTTCCTCGCCGCCACGCGGGTGAACGATTACAAACGCCTCTGCACGGTGATGGAGTCCAAAACCCTCACCGAGTCGATCAACTGGCTCGGCACCGTGCCGGTGATGCGGGAGTGGGTCGACACCCGCGTCCACCAGTCGATCGCGCCGTCGTTCACCTACAGCATCACCAACAAGCACTACGAGGCCACGATCGACGTCGACCGCGACAGCGTCGAGGACGACACCTACAACCTGATCATGCCGCGCGTGGCGCAGCTCGGCCTGGAGGCCGGCCGCTACCCCTGGGTGCTCGCGGTCAACGCGCTGCTCAACAACGGCACCTGCTACGATGGCCAGCCCTTTTTCAGCGCCGCCCACCAGGAGCAGAACAGCGGCGTCCAGTCGAACCTGGTCAGCGGCACCGGCACAACCATCACCGCGCTCCAGGCCGATATCGGCACCGCGCTTGCGCAGGGCCGGCGGCTCAGGGACAACCAGGGCCGGCCCATGTACCTCTACCAGGTCGGCCAGCCGGGCTCGGATCTGGTGGTGTTCGCGCCACCGGAGCTGGAAGAGCAATTCCGGCAAATCCTCAACAACCAGTTCCTCGTCGTGAGCGTCAGCGGCGCCGGCGCCGCGGGCAACGTGTTCGGCACGCAGGAGAACCCGCTGAAAGGGTTCGCGGACCTCGTCATCGACCCCTATTTGACGGACACCGACGACTGGTATCTGCTCGACCTCGGCTCGATTGCGGTCAAGCCGCTGATCTACCTCGACCGCAAACCGCCGGAGACCGTCGCCCGCACCAAAGTCGACGACCCGCGGGTGTTCGACGAGCGCATGTTCAGCTGGGGCGTCGATTTCCGCGGCAACGTCGGCTACGGCTGGTGGCAGACCGCGATCCGCATCGCCCAGGACTAACGGGGTTGGAGGTGGGGCCGTGGTTTACGCCGGCGAGAGCGACGCGCTGCCGTACCTGCGCAGGCTGAACCTGAGCAGCAGCAGCATCGTCACGCTCGCCGACCTCGACACGTTCCTCGCCCAGCGCGGCAACCAGATCGACGCCGCGCTCAAAAGCCGCGGCCTGCAAACGCCGCTCACGAGCCCGCCGGCGCCGCCCGAGTTCCTCGCCGAGCTGGTCGCGCTCAACGCCAAGGGCGCGGCGGCGGACGTGATGCTGGCGCTCTATGTGACGAACGACGGCAACGACCGCGGCACCGGCGCCGCGCTGCTCAAGGAGTTCACGGACCGGATCAACCAGCTGCGCCAGGGCGTGGGCGTGCCGGTGAGCGTGCCCGTGGCCGAGGCCGACCTCGCCGTGCACAGCCTGTGGACGGACGCCAATGCCATCGGCACGGACGGCGTGAACCAGTTCGGCGAGCGGGTGCCGGCCGCGCCCGTGTTCAGCATGGGCAGGCGGTTCTGAGATGGCGCGCTTCTCGTTGCTCGGCAAGGACGAGCTGATCGCCGCCATCGACGCCTGGGGGCGCGACTGCGCCGATCTCCGCGGCCCACTGACCGGGCTGATGCTCGACGTGGTCACGCCCATGCTCAAAGCCCGCTTCGCGGCCGAGGGGCCGGGCTGGGCGCCGCTCAGCGAGAGCTACGCGGCCTGGAAGCACGTCGCCTATCCGGGAGCCCCCATCCTCGTGCGCACCGGCGCCATGCGCGGCGCCTTCGCCGGTGGGGTGGGGAGCGAGTTCACGGTCACGACGGATCGGCTCAGCATCAACCCGAGCCGCTACCCGTACTGGAAGTACCACCAGACGGGCACCGACCGGATGCCGGCGCGGCCCATCCTCCAGTTCGACGGCACGCAGCGCCAGCAGATGCAGGACTACGTGAGCAAGAAGCTACAGGGCCTTGCCACGCAGCGCGGCTTCCGGGTGACGCCGTGAGCATCCTGCTCGCGAAAGCGGCGAGCGATGCACTCCTGACGTGGCTGAAAACCGCGCTGCCGGCGCAGATCACCGCACTCAACGGTCAGAGCCCGGTCGCCTACGGCGGCGCCGACGGCAGCGCCCAGGTGCCGATCACGCTCGACGCCATCCGCGCCTGGACGGACCACGCGCTCGTGGCCCAGGCGCCGACGCCGGTGGTGTACGTGCTGCCCCAGAGCACCGCGCTCAGGACGCCGAACCAGACCGCCGAGCTGGACCAGGCGCACGAGTTCCTGGTGTGTTTCGAGGTCGGCGACCCCGACCAGGGCATCGCTCACGCCAAATGCCTCTATTACGTCGCCGCGTTCGTGCGCGCCGTCGTGAGCTACCTCGCCGGCCAGTCCGCCGGCCCCGCCGGCTGCACGCTGCTGCTCGGCCACGAGGGCAACGAGCAGCTCGTCCAGTGGGGCGTGACCCCCGATACGACGACCCCGGCCGGTCTGTACGAGTTCGCGAAGGTCGCCGTCACCGCGTTCAGCTCGGAGCTGCCATGACCCGGTTCCACTATCTCCCTGACGCAGACCCGGCCGAGACCGGCGCCTGGCTGCCGGGCGTACCGGCGCAGGACATCGAGACGGACGACCCGGGGATCATCGCGGCCTGCCGCGCGGCCCCCGGGTTGTACGCCGAGGCGGGCGAGAGCGCGTCGCCAGCCGCGGAGGTAGGGGACGGCGTGCCTCCCGCCCCCGAGCCCACAGCGCCTCAGACCGCGGCGACGGGACCGGCGGAGAGCGCACCGCCGGTCCCGCCGACCGAGGAGGGATAGGCCATGCCCAACCCTGCCATCTACCCAATCCGCAAATTCCAGGTCGGCAAAGAGGCCGTCGCCGGCACGGCCGTGCCGGCGACGTGGCAGCTCGTCGGCGACGCCGTCGCCATGCCCGAGATCGACCGCTATTTCTCCGACTACCCGCGCGGCGTGCGGGCGCCGTACACGGACGGCGGCGTGCCGATTCGCCAGGGGTTCAAGGTCCAGCGCAAAACGGACTGCACGTTCGAGGAGCTGCTGTACACCCTGAACACCAGCATGGCGACGACAGTCCCCAGCGGCACGACGCCGAAGATCCACACGGCCACGCCGATCCTCACCGCCGCGCCCGCGACCGGCACGGCCACGGCCGAGTGGGAGATGGGCGACGGCACGAACCATTTCATCCAGGCGCAGGCCGCGTACGGCTGGGTGCACGACTGGACGCTGGAGTGGGCGGCCAACCAGATCGCCACGCTGACCGAGAATTGGGTGTTCCGCGCCCCGACCTACGGCCACACGCTGACGCCGAGCCTCACCGTGCTGACCGGGCGGGAGCGCGTGCCGTCGAACCTGTTCACGCTGTCGTTCGATTCCGCCTGGGCGAACCTCGGCAACACGCCGCTGTCGGGCACCGTAATCAGCGGCAAACTGGCCTTCTTCAGCGGCATCGAGCCGGACTACACCACCGACGCCCGCGCTGCCCTCGATTTCACGCAGCAGGCCTGGGGCGCTGACTCGTACTACACGCTCGATCTGGTGTTGGAAGTGAACGCCACCACCAACACCGAGTTCACCGACTGGGTGAACCAGAACGCCGGCGGCGCGAGCAAAGTGCAGCGGTTCATCCGGCTGAAGGCGACGAGCCCGAACGCGGTGGCGAAATACGTCCAGTTCGACGGCGCGTTCTACCACGTGAAAGCGCCGGCGTTCAGCCAGCAGAACAAGATCGAGCGCATCACCCTCAGCCTCAAAACCGACTACGACCCGGTGAGCAGCAACGCGCACGACGCCGTCATCGCCAACACGCTGGCGAGCTGGACCTAGAGGAGATCGCATGCCCGGCTACGGCGCGAGCAGCCGCCCCCACCGCATCAGCCTCGCCGGCTACGACGGCTCCGACAACTGGGTCGATATCCGCGAGGGCCGTTCCAGCGCCGCCGCCGCGCGCGTCAACGCTGCCGCCGTGCGCATGACCGGCGTCTCGGCGGACGGCACGCCCAGCATCGGCGCCGAGCTGAACCTCGCCGCCATGCGCTTGCAACTGTTCCGCGAGAGCATCCTCGCCTGGTCGCTCACGCGTGACGAGGCGGACACGGAGCCGATGCCGCTCAACGACACGAGTTTCGAGCAGCTCGACGGCGACGTCGCGACCTGGCTGGACGGCGAGATCACCGCCTACTACGCCCGCCGGCGGCGCACGCCCGAGCAGCTGGGAAACTCCGCCGGGCCCTCGAAGGGGCCCTGAACGTGCAGGGAGACGCGCCGGCGGAGTTCACGCGGCTGCTGCTGGCGGAGCACTGGCACTGCACCCCCAGCCAGGTCGACGCCGAGGACGAGAACGACGTCGCGCTCGCCGTCGTGCTGCTGCAGGCTCGCGCCGCGCACGCCGCGTATCAGCGGTTCCTCGCCGAGCAGGCACAGTAGGAGCCGTGCGTGCCGGATCTGACGTTCGCCATCAAAACGGAAAACCAGACGAGCACCGGGCTCAGCGCGGCCAAAGCCGAGGTCGACGAGGCCGGGGCGGCGGCCGACGACGCCTCCGGCCGGTTCGGCGGACTGGGCAACGCGCTCGGCGCGCTGACCGGCGTCGCCGTTGGTGTAGGCAGCGCCTTCGCCGCGTTCTCGACGCTCAAAGGCGCGGTCGACGACGTCGACAACCTGGCCGAATCGGTCAAAAAGCTTGCAGATATCACCGGCGCCACGCCGGAGGCCGCGTCGCAGCTGACGTTCGCCTTCCAGCAGTTCGGCATCAACGACCCGACACCGGTCCTCGACCGCTTCTCGAAGGGGCTGAACGGTCTGATCGAGAACGAGGACGGGACCACCTCGCACAGCTCGGCGCTGACCGACCAGCTCAAGGCGATGGGGATCACGACCCAGGACGCGGCCGGGAACACGCTGCCGATGCAGCAGATCCTCGGCCAGCTCGCCGACCAGTTCGCCACGATGCCGGACGGACCGCAGAAGACTGCGCTGGCGATCCAGCTGTTCGGGCGCAGCGGGGCCGACCTGATCCCGCTGCTCGATCAGGGCAGCGCCGGGCTGCAGCAGCTGTACCAGCGCAGCAACGAGCTGGGCCTGACGCTCTCCGGCTCGACGCTCGACGCGGTGCACAAAAACGAGCTGGCCCAGCGCGAGTTCTCGGCGGCGCTGGAGGGCGTGAAAGTGCAGATCGGCGTCGCGCTCCTGCCCGTGCTGACGCTGCTGATGCAGGGCGCGGTGCAGCTCGCCGAGTGGTTCACGACGCGGGCGATCCCGGCGATCCAGCAGTTCGCCGACTGGATCGGGCCGCGGGCGACGCCGTACATCCAGCAGGCCCAGCAGGCCGTGGCACAGATCATCCCGCAGGTTGTTGCGTTCGCGGAACAACTGGGAACGAAGCTGCTACCGATCGTGCAGCAGGTCGTCGCCTGGCTCGACCAGCACCACCAGGTCGCGCTGGCGCTGGCCGGCGTGCTGGCGACGCTGGTGGCCGGCCCGATCGCGGCGCTGATCGCGGCCGGCGTGCTCATCTACCAGCACTGGCAGGACCTCGTGAGCCTGTGGAACACGGTCAAACCGGTGGTCGACACCGTGACCGCCGCGATCGCCGGCTTCGCCCAGGCGGCGCAACGCGAGCTGCAGCCGCTGCTCGATTGGGTGACAGGCACGTTCGGGCCCAATCTGCAACAGGATTTTCAGGCGCTGGTCGATTTCTGGAACGACGTGCTGCTGCCCGCAATCACGGCCACGGTCGAGTTCGTGCGGGACCACTGGTCGCGGATCGAGGAGCTGCTGCAGGGGCCGATGGAGGCGGCGGAGGCCGTGCTGCGGGCGATCTGGCTGACCATCAAAAACGACGTCGAGCTGGCGATCCGGCTCATCCGCGACGTGCTCAACGCCGTCATGGATCTGATACACGGCGACTGGCAGGGGGCCTGGAATTCGATCAAGGACATCCCCGCGGCGATCTGGGACGCGATCAACACCCAGATCGGCATCGCCGTCGGCCTGCTCGAAGGGCTGCTCAAAGCGGCCTGGGACACGATCAAGGGCGACGTGCAGGTCGGCTGGGACGCGATCTCCAGCGTGCTGTCATCCGCCTGGACGGGCATCCAGTCGGCGGCGACCAGTGCGTGGAACGGGGTGCTGCATGCCATCACCGGCGCGCTGAACAGCGGCATCGACGCGATCAACGGGTTCATCAAAGCGCTCGACGCCATCCAGATCCACATTCCCGCGATCGGCGTTGGGCCGCTGCACACGCCGGCGTTTGACTGGAACGGGCCCGGCATCGCGCAGATTCCACACCTCGCCGCGGGGGGCATCGTCACGATGCCGACGCTGGCGCTCATCGGCGAGACCGGTCCCGAGGCGGTGCTGCCGCTCAGCGGCGGTGCAGCGCCGCCGCCGGCACTGCACCTGCACGTGCACGCGCTCGACGCGGCAGGGGTCATGCGGGCCATCCCGCAGCTCGCGCGGCAGCTCGATTTGCACCTCAAGCGCGGTGGCGGCCTCGGCCTGACGGGCGTCGGCGCGGCCAGGGGGGTCTGATGGCGGGCGGCAAAAGCACCTATCTGGCGAACGCGATCGTCGCGCACGAGCTGGGCGTACAGGCGTTTACCATGCCCGCCGCGATCTATCTCGCGCTCGTCACCGTGCTGCCGACGCCGAGCAGCACCGGCAGCACCATCACCGAGGTGAATTACACCGGCTACGCGCGCGTGCACGTCACCGCGGGCATGCTGTCCAGCGCCTCCGGCGGGACCATCTCGAACGTCAGCACGATCACGTTTCCGCAGTGCGCTGGCGGCAGCAGCACCGCGGTCGGCTGGGCGCTGTGCGACGCGCCGACGGGCGGCAACCTGCTGCTGTTCAACAGCTTCCCGCAGCCGACGCCGACCGTGACGATCAGCGGCAGCGCGATTCCGACGCTCTATCCCGGCCAGCTCGTGGTGCAGGAGACGTAGGACGATGCCGAGCGTGTCGGTGTTCTACCTGCACCTGGCGGCCTGGAACGGCCTCGGCACCGTCCCCAACGGCAACACGCTCAGCGCGACCACGCCCGCGGCCTACGGGGTCTGGTACACCACCGTGTCGGGCAAAATCCCCGGCACGATGGACGGCAACCTCGGCAACGAGACCGTCGCCAACGACGCCACGATCCCGTCCGGAAGCATGACCGGCGGTACAGCGTACTATTTCCTCTGCCGTTTCGTCTCGGTCCCGCTCATCGCCCAGACGATCCCCGGCGGCACGTGGTCCCTGCGCGGCGCCTACACCGGTAGCTGGTCGTCAACGAGCCTCGCCAGCTACGCCGCCGGCGCCGTGCTCTCCGTCTGGCGGCCGTCCACCAACGCCCTGGTCGGCACGATCTTCGACCACGCCACGCAGAACTCGACCCAGGTCGGCCAGAGCTTCAGCGCCTGGACGGATACGACCGAGAACCACAGTGGCGCCTCGGTGGCCTGTCAGACCGGCGACGTGCTCGTGCTTGAGCTGTGGATGGAGTGTGTCAACCCGAACAGCACGGCCGAGCCGCAGGCGGTGTTTCTGGACGGCGACGGCAGTGGCGCGCACACCCACGGCGTGTACGACGCCACCAACCTCAGCCCGCCGAGCGCGCTCGCGGTCGTCGACCCGAACACGCTGCAGCTGCCGGTTTGCAGCGTCAGCGGCAGCACGGTGTGCGGCGCACAGACCGAGGCCGAGACCAGCACGAACCCCGTCAGCGTGACGGTGCAGGTCGACTGGACCCGTACCGGCACGTGGGTCGACGAGTCCCACGCCTGCCGCAGCGCGCAGATCACCCGCGGCCGGGCACAGATCAACGATCAGGTGCAGGCCGGGCAGTGCACGCTCACGCTGCGCAACCCCGACGGGCGCTACTCGCCGTTCAACCCCCTCAGCCCGCTCTACCCGGAGATCGTGCCGACCGTGCCGGTCAGGGTGATGGTGAGCTACCACGGCGTGACCTACGCCGCGTTCGTCGGCATTCTCACGGAAGCGCAGCAGCAGACGCTCTGGAGCCAGGCCGAGGTGACGCTGCAGTGCTACGACGCCTTCGAGCTGCTGCGGCAGGCGAACCAGCCCGGCATGATCGGCTACGGCGCCGGCAACGAGCGCGTGGACCAGGCCATCCAGAGCATCCTGGCCGCCTACGGCTGGACGGGCGGGACGCTGCTCGACCAGGGGCGCACCCTGTCGGCGTTCGTCCCCTCCGGCGACGTGCTCAGCGCGCTGCAGCTCGCCGCGCAGCAGGAGCTGGGCGGGCTGCTCTACCTGGATAAATCCGGCAACGTCCGCTTCGAGAGCCGCACGTACCGCCCGACCGCGCCGCTGCTCGTGTGCCTCTCGTCGACCCGCCTGGCCGTCGCCCCCGAGGGCATTCAGATCGACCTGCGTGCCACCGACCTCGTCTCCGAGGTGGACCTGACCTACGAGGACGCGCTCTACACCAACACCAGCCCGCCGGTGCAGCTCTACACGCTCGGCAGCGCGGTGTTCCTGTTCACCGGCGATAACGTGATCACCGGCTCGTACAGCTCGGGCAGCACCCTCGGCGCCGTCTCGGCGATCACGCCGGTGCAGAACGGCAACGCGAGCACGACCTCGGCCTGGACCGGCACGAACGGGATCGTCCTCAGCTCGTTCGCCAGCGACGCCCAGGGGTTCAAGGCCGTGTTCACCAACCCCGGCGTGAGCGGCGCCACCCTGAACACGCTCGTCATCCGCGGGCAGAGCGTCAACGGCGGGGCGGGGAATCCGATCAAAACCGTGCCGCGCAGCGGCGTCATCGTGCGCAACCAGCCGCTCGCCCTGAGCCGGCCGTTCGCGCCGGGGCCGCTCAGCGGCGGCGTCTACGACGTCTCGACGGTGCAGAGCTACGCGCAGCAGCAGGCGGACGCGATGGCGCGCCCGCACGCGCGGCCGGTCGTGCAGCTCGTCGGCCGCTCGCCGGGGCTCATCCACACCATGCTGGCGGCCGAGCTGTCGAGCCGCGTCATTCTGCAGGACACGGGGAGCTAGCATGGCCGACATCTCGAACTACGCCATTGCCCAGGTTCTGCAGGAGTTCGCCCAGCTCTCCGGCGTGACGCTGCCGAGCCAGTTCTACCTGGCGCTGTGCTCCAGCACGCCCACCGCGTCGCAGACCGGCAGCACCATCCCCGAGCTGGGCTCCGCCGGCGGCTACGTGCGTGAGCCGATCACCCTGGGCGCGCCCTCCGGCGGCGTGAGCAGCACCACCACCACGGTGCAGTTTCCCGTGAGCAGCGGCGCGTACTCGGCGGCCGCGACGGCCATCGCCATCTGCGACGCCCCCACGGGCGGCAACCTCTGGTATTGGGCCACGCTCACGAGCAGCATCACGGTCAACGCCGCCAACATGGTGGTGGTGTTTGCCGCCGGCACGGTCACGGTGAGTGTGAGCTGATGGCGACGCAGACCGCCGTGTTGTGCAGCTTCCCCGGCGTGCTGGTCACGTACACCTACGACGACGTGGCGCACACGGTCACGGCCATCAGCATCACCAACACCAGCACGTGGCCCGTGGCGCTGACCCCCGGCCAGGGTGTGGCCGGACTCTCCCTGGCAGCAGGGCAGACGCGCACGCTGACGCTGCCCACACCGCTGCCACTGGTCACGTATCCGTTGCCCGTGCCGAGCCTCGGGCACCCGTTCCCGCTCTCCGCGAGGTGGCCGGCATGAGCGCCGCACCTGTTTCCATTGCCACGGGCGCGACCTACGGCTCTGCCGGCGCCGCCACGTTCGCCGTCACCACGACGGCCGCGGTGACGGCGGGCGACGCGATCATCGTCTGCGGCATGTTTTACGTGAATACCGGCACGTTGATCTCGGTTATCGACTCTGCCGGCGACACGTTCACCATTATCAGCATTATCAATACAACCGCGTATTTCATCGCCTACTGCCTCGCGTCGGTGGGGATGGCGTCCGGCGGTTCCGTAACGGCGAATATCTCGGCTGCAACAACAAGCACGTGGGCGGGACTATCGGTGCTGAAAGTGCCGGCCGGGCTGGCGGGATTCGACAAGAGCGCGACGCAGTACATCACGACGGCGACGACGACGCCGAGCGTGGGGCCGACCGCCGCCACGTCGCAGGCGGTTGAGCTGGTGGTCGCCTTCTTCGGCGACTACCTCTCGGCCGCGCAGAGCTACACAGCCGGGACGGGCTACACGGCCATCGGCGGTGTCGGCGCGAACAGCGGCGGCGTCTATCTGAACCTCGACCCCGAGTACGCCATCACCGCGTCCTCTGGCACGCAGACGGGCACGATCACGTATTCCACGTCGGCATCGACCATCGGCGGCGTGATTGCGACGTTCACCTATCCGGTGGTGGATCCGTACCCCATCGGCAACTGGCAGGAGTTCCCGCACAGCCGCGCCGGCCACGCCGCGGCGCTCAGAATGCATCACCGCGAGGCCCGGACCTGGAAGCGCCGGCTCTCCGGTCTCTACGTCCCGTAGGAGGAGTCAGACATGGCACAGGGCCAGGAGTTCCGGGCTACCGCGAATTTCACGTACTCGGCGACGACGAAACTGGACATCGCGCAGATCGCCGCCGGCAACGCCGCCGGGAAACCGGGGGTGACGCTGCGCGGCCTGATCGTCACCAGCAACCTCACGACGGCCACGCCCCAGCGCGTGCAGCTCGGGTACTGCGCCAACGCCAACAAAGCCACGTCCATGACGGCGAACACGCCGGTGGCGACGCGGCAGAACGCGGCCTCGGTGATTGCGCCGCAGAGCACGGTCACAACCTGGGCGAGCGGGCAGACCGACGCCACCTCGGTGAGCTGGTGGCGCGACGAGTACGCGGACCTGCGCGCCGGCGCCGGCTGGTACGTGCTCGACATCCCCGAGTCGCGCCCGGACGTGCCCGAGACCGGCTGTCTGGTGGTCGCGTTCGGCGACGGGGCCGGACCGGGCGGCAGCCCGAAAATCAGCGTCACGCTGATCTTCACCGAGGAGTAAGGCGTGTCCGGTCCCGGCTGGATCTTCCGCTCGCCGATCCGTCCCTGGCCCCAGCGGCGCACGCCGGCGGTGGAGCTGCCGCCGGCGGTCGCGCTGAACGCCTCCGCCAACCCGGTCGGGATCGTGTTCAACGTCACGGCGACGGGTGCGTTGGGGACCACGGTGCAGGCCGCCGCGACCCCGGCCACGCCGGTGTTCAACGTCACGGCCGGCGGGGTGATCCAGGCGGTTCCCGGCGCCTGGCTCAGCGGGCTGAACGGCGTGTTCTACGTCGAGCAGATCACGCTCACGATCGTGCCCGGCCAGGTCGTCACCGCGACCTGGACCCTGTTCGACAACCAGCAGGGCGTGCTATGAGCGTCAGCGACCAGCTCCACAACTGGCTCGCCGTCGCCGGCTACCCGCTCTCCGCGGCCATCGGGGCGCTGGCCGGCCTGCTCACCAGCCGTGGTCAGCAGCGCAGCCAGCGGCTCAACGCCGAAGCCTCCTCCGAGGCGGCGCACGCGGCCAGCCTGCAGGCCGTGATTGCCGAGGCGCGCCTGTTGATGGATCAGCTTCGGGTCGAGCGCGGCGACGCCGGCCGGCGCGAGGGCCGGATCCGCGAGCTGGAGACGCATATGCGGGAGCACGAGCACGAGATGCAGCGGATGCTCGCCCAGCTCAGCAGCCTCCGCACCCAGAACTCCGAGCAGGCGCAGCAGCTCGACGACGCGCACGCCGAGATCCTGCGCCTGCGCCAGGAAAACATGCTCCTGCGCGACCAGATGGACCAGCTCGGCCCCCACGTGGCCGAGCTGCTGCGCCGCACCGAAGAGGGCGGCAAGAGGTTGGAGGGAAAATCTCCGTGAACGAGTTCCGCAACGTCGGTCCCCGCCCCATCTGCCAGGGCACCCCGCCGGCCGAGCACGAGCTGCTGACCGATCCGAGCGCCGGCGCCACGTCGGGGCAGTACCCCATGACCAACCACGGCGCCGGCGCCGTCACCGCGCCACGCCTCGTGCTCGTCTGGTTCGGCGACGACCCGAGCCGCCCCCAGGTCGAGCAGTTCGCCCAGGATCTGGCGAACGCCGGCATCGTGCTCTCGGTGCTCAGCGGTTTCGGCGTTCAGCAGGTGACCTACCTCGCCAGCATCGTCGTGCCGGCGCTGCCCGCGGGCACCTACCAGCTCGCGGACCTGGCCGCGCGGGTGCAGCAGCTCGTCACGGCCGGCACGCTGCCGGCAAACGACGGCAGCACGCTCTACGCCGCGTTCACCCCGGACGGCGTGACCATCGACGCCGGCGGGAACGTCACGAGCTGCCAGAACTGGTGCGGCATCCACGACAGTTTCAATGGACTGTACGTCTCCGCCGAGCCCGCGACGGACTGCGACCCCTGCCACGGCGCCGGCTACACGCCGCTGCAGGCGCGGCAGGCCGTGCTGTTCCACGAGTTTTGCGAGTTCGCCACCGACGCCGCCGGCGCCGGCTGGTACAACGACCAGAGCGGGATGGAGGTCGGCGACGTGTTCGCCTGGCAGCCGATCACGAGCGGCCCCTACCTGCTGCAGCCCATCTGCGGCGTCCATGGCGAGCGGCTGGTGCCCCTGTACACGCAACCGGCGCCGCGGCCGCAGTTCACGCCCGACCCGCGCGAGGTCGCCGACCTGGGCTGGTTCGGCCAGGCGAGCGCCGGCCTGCTCCAGAGCTACCAGAACGGCGATTTCGGCACGGTGGTGCACCTGCTGCAGCAGATGGCGACCTACGCCGACCAGCAGGTCGCGTACCTGACCGCCATCCAGGCGCACCCGGCGCCGCCGGTGGTGCGGGGATGAGCCTGCACGGCCTCGATATCGCCTCGTACCAGGGCGTGCCGGATTTCGGCGCCGTCGCCGCGGCCGGGTACACGTTCGTGCTCGATAAAGCGACCGAGGGGACGAGCTACCTCAGCCAGCGCTTTGCGCAGACCTGGCCAGCCATCCTGCAGGCCGGGTTGGCGCGGGCCGCGTTCCATTTCGCCCGGCCCACCCAGAACGACCCGGTGAGCGAGGACCGCTGGTTCCTGCAGCAGGTGGGGGCGCAGCTCGCCCCCGGCGACGTCGTCGCGCTCGACCTGGAGGATGATCCCACCCCGACGGACACCACTGATTTTCTGGCCTGGACGCTGACGTGGCTGCAGGACGTGACCGCCGCCGTCGGCTGCCGGCCGCTTGTGTACAGCCGGCTCGACTACCTGCAGCGCCACAACCTCCTGGATGCGCGGCTCGCGCAGTACGGCCTCTGGCTCGCGGCCTACCAGCCGGCGGAGCCGAGCCCGCCGGCGCCCTGGCCGTTCATCGCGGTCTGGCAGAGCGGGCAGGGCACGGTGAGCGGTGTCGCGGGGCCGGTGGACCTGGACACGTTCTACGGGACCGTCGACCAGTTCCGCGCCTACGGCGTGCCGCGGCCGCAGCCGGCGCCGAAGCCGCCGCTCGGCGACGCCGACCGCTACCAGCTCGTGAAATACGTCTGCGGGGGGAGCGGCGTCGCCGATCTCACCGCCTGGCTCAGTCAGTTCAGCGATTAGGAGGTCTGCTGTGACCTGGACCATCCCCGCCCGCTATGCCGCCCGGCTGCTCGCGCTCGTGCTCGGCTGGGCGCTGGGCATCCTCGGCGCCACCGGCGCCAGTTTCACCGCGCTCGTCCGCCCCGGCGCCCTGCTCGCGCTGGCCGTGCTGCTCGGCGGCTGGTTCTACCACGTGGTGCAGACGTACGCCGACACCGGCACGCTGCCGGCGGAGCCGCTGGCCGCGAGCCCGGCCGTCGCGGCGACGCTGACGCTGACGCCGCGTCTGGACCCGCAGGCCATCGCGGCGGAGATCGTGCGGCAGACCGGGGCGCTCATTGAGCAGTGCGCCCGGCAGCACGCGGCCCTGGAGCCGCCGGCGCCGCCGAGCCCGCCGACCGGCTAGGGCCGGCCGCGTCGGGGCAGGCGGCGTCACGCCTCCTGCTCGGGGCCGCCGCTCTCCCGGTGCAGCCGGGAGGCGATGCGCGCCTCGTCCGCGGCGATGCTGGCGAGCGCCCGCGCCCGCCACGCCGCATCGTCGGCACGCCGGGACCAGTCGAGGATGGCCGCGACCGACCGCTCGCTGTAGCCGGCCCGCGGCAGCGCCTCGCGCCGCAACGCGACGGCCCGTCTCGCCGCGCGCGCGTCCCCCTCGTCGTCGTCGCCGTAGGACGCCGCCCACGCCGCCAGGTCGGCGCGGCAGGAACGGCAGAGCGAGACCAGGCCGCGCCAGAGGTGGTACTCACCCACGTCGCCGCGGCGGGCGCAGCGGTCGTCGGCGAACGTCTCCAGCAGGCGCGGCATTAGCGGGCCTCGTCGAGCAGCCAGCCCAGCCGCTCGCGGCCCTGTGCGTCTCCGGCAGCGGGCACCGTGCTGAGCGCGATGCAGACGCCCAGCCGGCGGCGCGGGCTCACCAGATCGAGCACGCGCGGTAGGGTGAGCCATTGGGCCGCCCGCCGCCGAGGCTGAGCAGAAACTCGGGGCACGCCTCGTCGCCGCGACGGGCGGAGACACTCGCCGTTTTGCCGGTGCGGGTGCGAATCATCGTAATCATGACGCCCCTACGCTGCTGGATACAGGTCGCTGATCTGGGCCGCGGGCCGCGCCGGCCGTCGGGCGGCTTCGCGGGCGAGGCGATTGCGGAGCGCCTCGACGTGCTTGCAGGAGCGGCGGTACTCGAAACCGCGGCACGAGCACGCCTGCACGCCGCCCTTGTTGACCAGGATGTAGCGCTCGCGCGGGTTGCTCTTACTGACCGTGCTGTACACCCCGTCGCGGGCCGTGCGGCGGATGTACACGTGCTGCTCATGGGCGCGGGCGATGCCGCGGGCTTCGAGTTCCTGCTGCGTCATGGTGGCTACCTCACCCCGTTCTCTATAGTTAGTATCCGCCGTGGCGGAAAGTAGTACAAGGGGTTTTAGGTGAAGAGTTCGTTACAGTTCTCGCCGTGGCGGAAAGTGTGGTAGACTGCCGTCATGGTGGAGAACAAGCGCATGGGCAGGCCAACACTGGCCGCGCGTCGAGAAGCCCGAATCGACGTGCGGCTCGACCCCGAGCTGCGTCGCGCAATCCGCGTCGCCGCCGCCGAGGACGATATGGCGTTGGGGGAATGGCTGGCTGAAGCGGCGCGTGAGAAGCTGGCCCGCCGCGCCCGCCAACGTATGGCGCGGTCAGGCGAGTCCTCCTGATGCCCCGCCCTCGCAAAGCGCCGCGCCGTGCCGGCTACCAGCCCGGCCGGCACTTCTCGCCGGGTGAAGGGGCGATCGTGCCCATCAAGGGCGGCACGCGCTGGCGTGGGGCGTTCCGCTGGCAGGATCCGACCACCGGCGAGCGCCGCCGCGTCTGGATCACCGGCGTGGACGAGGCCGACGTCAAGCGCCGCTGGGAGGCGCGGCGAACCGAGCTGGAAGCGCCGCCCGCCGCTCAGGCCGCTGACCGGACACTCCGCGAGTACCTGGCGACCTGGCTCCAGAGCGTCGTGCGCGTGCAGCGGCGCACCGGCACCCTGGAGCGCTACGCGGACCTGGCCGCCACGATCAGCGCCGAGCTGGGCAGCACGCTGCTCGCGGCGCTCGACAGCCGCCAGATCCAGCGCTTCTACGCGGATCTCGGCCGGCGCGGGCTCTCGGCGACGACCGTGCGGCTCACGCACACGGTCCTGCACAGCGCGCTGGAGCACGCGCGCCGCACGGGGCTGCTCGCGGCAAACCCGGCGAGCGGTTTGGTGCTGCCACGCCGGCAGCGGCGCGAGTATCCCACGATCACGCCCGATCAGCTCCGTGCCGCGCTGGCCTACGCCGACGCCTCGAACGACCGCCTCGCCGCCCTGTGGACGCTCATCGCCACGACCGGCCTGCGTCGCTCCGAGGCGCTGGGCCTGCGCTGGCAGGATGTCGATCTCGATCGCGGCGTGCTGACCGTACGGCAGCAGCTCGTCAAAACGCGCACCCAGGGATTGCAGACGACGGCGCCGAAGAGCGACCGGGGCCGCCGCCCCATCCGCTTGATGGCCCGCGCCCTGACCGCCCTGCGGGCGCACCGCGAGCGCATGGACGTCGAGCGCGCCGCGGCCGCGCCGCCGTGGCCGGCGAGCGAGCTGGTGTTTGTCACGCGGCAGGGCGCCGGCTACAACGGCAAAACGATCGATACCCACTGGCGGCGCCTGCTCGCCCGCGCGGGCCTGCCGCATCTGCGCCTGCACGACCTGCGGCACACGCTGGCGACGCTGTTGCTCGCGCAGGGCGAGCACCCGCGGCTCGTGCAGGAGCTGCTCGGCCACTCCCAGGTGAGCATGACCCTGGACGTGTACAGCCACGTGTTGCCGAGCCTGCACGGCGCGGCGATGGAGCGCCTGGAGCGGTTTTTGTGGCCGGAATCGGCCGCGGAGGTTGCTCAGGAGGTTGCTCAGGACGGACTCGCCGGCTGAGCCAGGCGTGAAACCGGCGTGCGGAGCCGAAGAAGGGACTCGACTTCACCATGCTGCTAGGCGTGCGTGAAACCGGCCCAGGCGCGTGCGCCACGCCTACACAGCGGCCCATTGCAGCCCAAAGCGCCCCATTGTAGCCCGCAAGAGGTTGCTCGGGAGGTTGCTCGCTCAGCGTCTCCCGCGAGCGTCTGGGGTACCGTTTTGTCGCGCCGCTCATCGGTACCTCATTCCACGGCCGCCTGTTCCACGATGGCGGCGCGGTCCGCGTCAGTGAGCCGGGTCATGGTGGGCGCGCTCGGCCGCCAGGTCGCGCAGCGCCCGCTCGGCGAGCGCTGGGATCCGGCGCTGCTCGGCCTCCCAGCGATAGATCGTGCTCAGGCTCACGCCGAGGGCGGCCGCCGCCCGGCGGTAGGACAGGCCGAGCGCCACGCGGCGCGCCCGAAACTCGGGGCCCGTCATGCAAACGCCTCGCGGAGCCACGGGTTTTCCGCCTGTAGCGCCGCCAGGGACTCGTACAGGGCGTGGTGCACGTCGGCATCCTCGCCCACGTCCGCCTCGGTGAGCAGGTACAGGTCGCGCTCGCTGCCGTCCGTGTACCGGGCGCGGATTTTCGTGACGTGGACACCCCGGAACATGCCGGAGTGCACGTACGCACGGCCCGTACCGCGCAGCACGATGCGTTCGTCCGGCTCCGTGCGGTCCAGCGCCCCCGCGATGAGCCGTTGGTAGCGCGGCGCGAGCGCTCCGCTGATGCTGCAGAGCATCTGGTGCAGCTCACGCTCCAGCGGCGGCAGGGGCTCCACCGGCGCGGGCGGCCGGTAGTCCGGCGAGCAGGCGCCCCAGCGCACGCACGCGGGGGAGTGCTCGATGGCGAGCAGCGTCCACGTCTCGCGGCCATCGGCGCTCCGGTACTGCTGGCCGACGACGTACGGCTGTCCACTGATCGGGTTGCGCACCTGGTCCACGCTCGGGCCGCGCTTCCCCCGCGCGTTGAACCGTGGATCGTCAGTGATGAGGTTCCACCAGTGCATGACCGATTCCTCCCCTGGTGTTATGCCCGGGCCTCGACCCGGTCGTAGCAGGCGGCGCAGGCGTTGCCGCGAAACGAGGTGCCGGCCAGGGAGTCGGCGCAGTCGCCGCAGATGTCGCACCGGCCGTGGTGCATCGCTCGGTCGTAGCGCATGCGCTCCCCGCAGGCCGCGCAGCGTGCCCAGTGCTCCGTGTCCGAGACCACCTCGCACTGCCAGCCGCGCTCGCCGAGGTACGCGCCCTGCGCCGCTCTCCAGGCCGCGAACTGCGCCCGCAGCTCCGGCAGCAGCGCCGCGAACTCCGGCGTCTCGTTGGTGGGGCGCTCACCCCGGTCGCGGATCGCCTGCACCACGCGGCGCGACTCGATGTAGAGCGTTTTGTACTGGTCGCCGATTGCCTGGACCGCTGCGAACGTCGTTGCCATCGTCCTGTTCTCCTCGCTGCTCTGCTGTGCTGCTACTCGGCCGCCGGCTCGACCGGGCGGGTTTTCCACTCGTGGGCGCGCTTCGGGTCGGTGCAGGGGATTTTGTAGTACTCGGCCGGGCGCTTCGTCGTGGCCAGTTTGTGCACGTAGGCCGCGTCGTACTCCGCTTTCGTCAGCCCGCACACCCGGCAGGCCCGCACCGTCTGCTGCACGTCCAGGGGGATGGCCACGGCGCCGGTCGGGTTGGTGCAGTCCACGTGCTGGGCGCTGTGCCAGAGCGCGTTCCACGCGATGCGGTCGCCGACCCGGATGCCGCGCTCGCACCGGCTGCAGGGCCCCGCGCGCTTGGCGTCCATCACGATGACGTCGCCGACCGTCCGGCGGAACTGCTGGCGCTTGTACCATGCGTGCTGGGCGTGGGCCTGGGCCGCGCTGCGTGCCATCGGATCTGCCTCCCTCATGTCCTCTGCACCTAATGTATGCCCCTGGCATACAGAGTGCAAGCGGTTGCGGGGGGCAAATCACGGAGATTTACGAAATTGCAAGGTCCGGCGCGGCGCCCATCACGCGGGTGGCGTTCCGCCGGTCGGGCCGGCCAGCCAGGAGCGCGCGCGGCTCAGGACGGGCGGGTGTAGGTCACGACCAGGACGCGCTTGCGCCAGAACAAGAGCGCCAGCACGCCCGGCACGATCAGCAGCACCAGCAATAGCAGGCTGGCCAGGAGGTGCGGGCCGCCCCGCTTCTCGGCGACGTTGGCAACCGTCCAGCCCTCCGCCGCGAGCCGCCGCGCGTCCCGCTCGTAGGCGCGGCGGCTTTTGTACTCTCGGACCAGGACCGCGGGACTCGTCGCCATACGCCCTCCTCGTGCGCAGCATCGGTTGCACGGACTAGCACGAACGTTCTACACTCCGCGACGGTTTGTACCTGTATCGTTGTTGTTTCGATGGGGGGGGGCGTCTATAGTGGCCTACACCCTTCGTGTGGTGTTCACTCACAGGAGCCGCCGCGTGTCTGCCCCGATCCGCCTACCGCTCGCGCGTCCTGACGTCCTCGACATCCGCCTCCGGCTCTGGCCGATCATCGTGACCATCGGCCTGACGTTCGGCCTGGGGTTCGCCCTGGGGCACGCGACGCAGGTCGAGGAACATCAGCGCCAACGCCTGCTCAAACCGCGTTAGCTCCTCGGGCGTGTAGCGCTCGATCAGCCGGCGCACCACGCCCGCGAAGCGGTGGGGCACGGCGAGCAGCTCCTCGCCGGCCAGCGGCGAGCGGTAGCCGGCGAGCGCCGCCAGCTCGTCGTAGTCGAGGTTGAGCACGCGCGCCAGGCTGCGCAGCACCAACGGGTCCGGACGGTTCCGCCCCGTCTCGATGCGCGGCAGGTACCCCGGCGAGATGCGCGCCTCCTGGGCGATGTCACGCTGCGAGCGCCCGAGCGCCCGGCGCGCCTCGGCCAGCCGGCGCCCGAGCGCGTGGTAGGGGCGCTCGCCCGCTCCCGGATTCGCCCGTCGCGCCATCACCAGAACCATGAGATCATGCTATACGCATAGTCTCATGACCTGAGCAAAAAAATCAGGCGTGAAACGGCCAAAACGCTTGACGAGACTATGCACGGCGCATAGCATGGACGCATGGGATACGCGCGCACGACGGTACAACTGGACCCCGAGCAGGCCGAGGTGCTGACCGAGCTAGCGCGGCGGCATGACCGCAGCGTGAGCTACCTGGTCCGCCAGGCGGTCGCCGGCTACCTGGCCGAGCAGGGTTTTTTTGTGCCCGCGACGCTTGGCCGGAACACGCGCCGTGCATTGCGCGATACAGCACCGATCGGAGGGGAATGATGAGCCCGGCACAGAACAGCCCGTACCTGCGCGCCCAGCGCTGCGCCGCCTGCGGCGCTTCCGGCGAGACCACGCCACTGGATCGCTGGGAGACCTGGCGCGGCGGTCACGGCCCGGTGCTGCTGACGGTCTGCGCCGACGTGGACGCCTGCGAGGCCCGCCGCGCGGTGCCCGCCCCGGTCGCCGCCGCGCACGCACGGGCGCTGGCCGCGGGGCAGATCACGGGCACGCTCGGCGAGCTGGCCGGCCTGACCGGCGCCGAGGACTGACGCCGTGGGCGACGAGCTGCTCGACGCTACCGCGGCCGCCCGTGCGCTCGGGCTGAGCCCGACGCTGGTGCGCCGCTGGATCCGCGCCGGCGAGCTGCCGGCCCTCGGCGACCGGCGCCGCTACGTCTCGCTGGCGGCGGTGCAGGAGCGGGCGCGGCAGGGCACGACGAGGCCCGCTCCGCGGCCGCGGCCCGTGCCGGCACGGCGGCCAGTGGCGCCCCGAATCTCACCACCACGCGACGAGACGGACGCCTGGATTCAGCGCCGGCTCGGCGTTGCGGGATGACGGCCCCGTTGCTCGGGGCAGAGAAAGGCGAGGCCATGACGGTTGTGCAGTTCCCGGCGGTCCGCGCTCGCGGGCGCAGGCTGCGGCCCCGCGACGCGGCGGTGCACGACGGCTGCGAGGCGTACGCGCTCGTCGACGAGGCGATCCGGCTGCTTGAGCTGGCGCTCAATCACCAGCGCGCGGTGAACCGCTACCTCGACGAGAACGACAAGACCGCCGTGTAGTGTCCGCTACGCGGCGGCCAAACGAGGGAGAGCATTGCTGATGTCCAGTGTAGCACAGCTTCGAGGAGACCCCGCCATGTCCGACGAGGGATCGGTTCCCCTCGCCACCGCGCGCGCGTTGCTCCAGGCGGCGTTCGCGCCGCCCCGCATCCAGAGCCGTGCCGAGCGTCGTGCCGGCCGGCTGCGGCGCAACGCCGCGCGGATGCGCGCCGCCTACGCCCGCGTCCACGCCGGCCAGACGCCGGGACAGCAGGCCGCCCGCGCCGAGCACGCCACGCTGGCTGCACGCTCGGGGCGGCGGCCGCGGGGCCGGCCGCGGCGGTACCGAGAGGAGGCAGCGTAACCATGCAGGAGCCACTCGATTTCCAGGTCCACATCGTGCCCCCGGAGGGGATGCCCGCCTACCAGGCGCTGCCGCCGGCGGTGCCGCGCGAGATCCTGGCCGTCCTGGGCGGCGAGGATGCGCTCGTGCTCGTCGAGGCCGACGACCACCGGCTGTACGACGTACTCGCGACGCGCTGCGTCCGCTGCCATGAGGCCGCCTGCACAGTCGCGGGCTGTCCCCACCGCGTCATCTGTCGCGCGTGCGGCGAGGCCGGGGCGAGGACGTTCCTCGGCCGGTTTGACACCGAGACGTACCACGAAAGCTGCTCGCCGTTTGGCATGTGCGAGCTGTGCCACGTGTACGTGCCGGCGGAGACGCTCCGTACCGACCCGCGGCACCCCGACGAGCCGTCGTTACGGCTCTGCCCGCGCTGCGCGGTGAAACGGGGCTACGTGCCCGGCTGCGACGTGGAGGCGGAGACAGAGCGCTACGGCGTCAGCTTCCACGAGCGCTGCTCGCTGCCGGGCGAGTGGGTGGACGAGATCGCGGAGTACCGCTGCGCCGCGCACCAGTGCCAGCCGGCCGAGACGGTGACGCCATGAGCTGGTGGCAATGGGCCCTGGCCGGTGCCGGCGCCTACGCGGCCCTGGTGCTGCTCGCCCTGGCCCTGTGCGCCGCGGCGGCAGGCCCCGAGCACCCCGAGCATCCGGCCGTCGCCGAGGCCGAGCGCATCCTGCGCACGGCGCGTCAGGCGGTGCGCCGGTGACGCTCGTGATCATGCTCAGCGTCTGGACCACCCTCGCCGTACTGGCGCTCCTGGCGGAGCAGTGGCAGTACGCCAAACACCCGGAGATTTGGAGAGAACAGCATGACCTCGATCACGACGATTGACGACCCTCGCGACCTCGAGTTCGGCGGGCGCGTACAGGAACGCCTCACGGCCCTGCGCGAGCAGATGACCGCGGCCGACATGGACCGCCAGGCGGCCCGCCGGGCGCTGTCCCAGCAGCAGCGACAGCTCGCCGACCTGACCGCCGACCTGCAGATGGCGGTTCTCAGCGAGACCAACGGTGACGGCAGACCCCGCTACGGCAACGAGGCGCTGCGCGGCGCCGCCATCAAACACGCCCTGAGCAGCGACGGACAGGCCCGCGCCCTGCAGGCGGCCATCGAGCGTTCCGAGCTGGACGTGATTGCCCACGAGCAGACGTTCGAGGCCGCCCGACGCGAGCGGGCGGACCTGCTGGCGCTGCTCGCCTACCGGAGCGCCTGGCTCGGCTACTGGGCACAGGCGGAGGAAGGCCGGCCATGACTGCAGAGATTGCCCCCTACGTCATCCCCGGCGCGTTGACGCCGGACCAGCGCGCGGCCATCGAGGACGATTACGGCATCCCCGACAGCGAGCTGCGGGCGCCGTTTCTGGCCTACAACGCCAAAGAGGGGACGTTCACCGACCCGATCAGTGGCGAGGTCACGGACGCCGTGCGGTTGGTGCTGCTGCGCCGGCTGCCCCAGTCGCGCATTAAATGGAACCCAGATCTGAAAGCGCCGCCGCGTGAGCGCATCCAGTGCCGCTCGCTGGACATGGCGATGCCGGTCGACGCCGAGCAGGCCGCGGCCATCGGCGCCGGGCCGACCTGTGCACAGTGTCCATTCCGGCAGTTCACGCTCGACAACCAGGGCCATCCCCAGAAAGCGGCCTGCAGCGAGTACGAGAACCTGGCCGTGGCGTTCGCCGACGACGAGGAGCCGATCCCATACCACGTCGGCGTGAAATCGACCGGTCTGAAACCGATCCGGGCGTTCCTCCAGCAGTGGAAAGCGGTGGCCGTCGCCAAGCGGGCGCGGGGCGTGCCCCCGTTCGCCATCGTGTTCGAGCTGCGGCGCGGTCCCCAGGCGGGCGAGGGCGCGCTGACCTACTACCCCATCGCCGCACGGCTCGCCGGCGAGCTGGTGCCCCAGGAGCGCTGGCCAGCCCTGGCCGTGTTCCAGCGGATCATCGCCGGGATCCCGTTCGACACGACCGCCCAGGTCGTCGACGAGGAGCCGGTGCCGCCCGACGGTGACGGCGGGATCCAGATCCTGGGCGACGACGAGCTGGAATGGCGACGCGACGCGGAGTCCACGCCGCCCGCCCCGGCACCCGTGCCGCCCATCGGCGGCGCCGAGGCCGCGGCCGCCGCGAAAGCGCGCTTCAAAATGCTCTGCGAGCGGCAGGGGCTCAGCACGCAGCGCATGGTCTGCGAGGTGCTGGGCCTGGATCCGGCGCCGGGGATGCTGGACCGCTACGCGACCGCGACCTCGTGGGACCACCTCGGCCGGCTGCTGGAGCGCGGTGAGCGGGTCGAGTCCGCCTGGCAGGGCGCGGTAGGCGAGCCGGAGCCGCTGCCGGCGGAGCCGAGCCCAAAAGCCGCGGCGGCGCAATGACGCCGCTGGACGATTACGAGACCTGGGCGGCGTCGCTGGTCGGCGCCGCCCCTCCCGTGCAGCACCCCGTCGACCTGGACGAGCTGGTACGGCGGGCCGACGCGCTGACGGCGCCGGCGTTCAGCCAGTATCGCCGTGCGCGGACACGGAGGCGCTGATGCCCCGCCGCGAGGCCCTGCCGGCGGAGAGCGAGGCGAGCCTGCAGCGGAAGGTGCAGCAGCTCGCCGGCTTGTTCGGCTGGGAGGCGTACCACACCCGTTTCAGCGTCGCCTCGCAGCCCGGCTGGCCGGACCTCGCGCTGGTGCGGCCGCCGCGGCTGGTGCTGGCGGAGCTGAAACGCCAGGACGGGCGCGTGACGCCGGCGCAGCAGCGCTGGCTCGCGCTGCTCGGCGCCTGCACCAGCGTCGAGACGTATCTGTGGCGGCCGGCCGACCTGGAGCTGGTCGCCGCCGTGTTGCGAGGAGAGGGACCATGAGCTTCGCCGAGCGGGTTGCAGAGATCGAGGCGGTGATCGGGAATGCGCCGCCGGTCGGGGTGTACTGCGCGGACTGCCGGCGCCTGCTGTCCCGTGCCGCGGTGGGATCAACGAACTGCGGGGTCGACGCCCGCCATACGACCGTGACCGTGGCCCGTGCGCGTGAGGAGCTGGAGCGGATGCGGCGGTGGCTGCCGTGAAGCTGACGATCGCGCAACCGGCGCTGGCCGCCGGGCTCGCCGCCGTGCGTCCGGCGGTGGCGCTGCGACCGCCGTACGGCGCGACAGACTGCTGCCTGCTCACCGCCGGCGAGGGCGAGCTGCGCCTCGAAGCGACCGATCTCACGCTCGGGCTCGCCCGCACGGTCGCGGCGGACGTGCGCGAGCCCGGTCAGGCGCTGGTAGTGGGCCGCGTGCTGGACCAGATCGTCCGCGGGCTCACGGGCACCCTGGAGCTGGCTGCGACGGCGCGGCGGCTGGATCTGGCCGGCGAGGGGCGCACGGCGGCGCTGGTGCTGACCAGTCCGGAACGGTTCCCGCCCCTGCCGCGCCCGGAGGAGACGCTGACCACGCTGCTCGCCGCGGAGCTGCGGGCCGGGATCACACGGGTGATCCACGCCGTCGCCGACGAGAAAGCCGGTCGGCCGGCGCTCACCGGGGTCTGCCTGGACCTGGACGGTGCTACCGCGACGCTCGCCGCGGCGGACGGGGTTCGCCTGGCGGTTGCCGCGTGTGCGCTGGTCACGCCGGTCGCGGAGCCGGTGCGGCTGGTGATCCCCGCACCAGCGCCGCGGGCGCTGGGGCCACTGCTCGGCGCCGGCGAGGTCGTCCTGAGCCGGACGCCGAACGGGACGACGGTCGGGGCGCGCTTTCAGAGCGACGCCGGCGCGGCGCTGCTCTGTGCCCAGCTCCTGCAGAGCCAGTTTCCCGACTATCAACGGCTCGTCCCGACGCGGCACACGACACGCGTCAGCGTCGGCCGCGAGGACCTGGCCGGCGCGCTGCGCTTCCTCGCCGTGCTCGGACGCGAGAACGCCGGCTGTGTGCGCCTGCAGGCGCTCCCCGCGAACGGGCAGCTCGTGCTGACGGTGCAGGCCGATGAGGTCGGCGAGCAGCGCGTGATGCTGCCCGCGGCCGTTGACGGTGAGCCGGTGAAGCTCGCCCTCAACCACGGCCTGTTGCGCCAGGCGGTCGCGGCGATCCCGCACGGTCCGGCCGCGGCCGCGGAGCCGAACGGGCCCGTGTGGCTCGACGTAAACGGCCCTCAGCAGCCGGCGGTGCTGCACGGGGCGGATGAGACCGGGCGCGAGGTGATCATGCCCCTGTTCGTAGCGTGGTGACAGGAGGTTCACATGGTCCGTGACCCGCGCGTTGAGCGCTTTTTGGATCAGCGGCATGTTCCCTGGCGGTACGAGCCGGCCATCCCCCTCGACGAATTTGACATCGAGGGCGGTCTACGCAATCAGGCACGCCTGGACACGCCGCTCGATACCGATCTCGCGGTCGAATACGGGCAGGCGATGGAGCTGGGGGGCGAGTTCCCGGCGGTCGTGGGGGTGCGGCGTCCGCACGGGCTCATCCTGCCGGTCGGCGGCAACCATCGGTTGGCAGCGGCACGCCTCATCGGCCGGGCCGCGTTTGACTGTTACCTCCTAGAAACAACGAACGAGCTGGTGATCGCGCGCCTCACCCGCTCGCTGAACAGCATCGAGGGCAAACGGCCGAACCGGGCCGAGGCGTTGGCGCAGGCCGAGTATTTCGTGCGCCATCTCGGGCAGACGCGGGCCGATGCTGCGGCGGCCCTCGGCATTCCCGTGACCTGGATCGAGCGGCACCTCGCGGTGTCGGAGACGATTGAGCGTCTCGGGGATTACGGGGGGACGGCGGCCGCGAGGGCGGCCAAATGGAGCCTGGCACGGCTCGGCGCGATTCCCAACGACACGGTTTTGAAGGCGGCCGCGACCCTCGTCGTGGAGAGCCGGCTCACCAGCGGCGAGGTGGAGGACCTCGTGAAACGCGTCCGCGCGGAGCGCACGGAGGCGGCGCAGCTCGCGGCGGTGCAGCAGCTCGCGCAGCGCCCGGACCTCGTCGAGCGGCGGGTGCTCACCCGCGGTGGGGCCACACGCCCGCCGCGATTGCCGAAATCGGAGCTGTTTCGCGCGCTGCAGATGGTCGTCGGTCTGTGCACGCGCTTTGCAACGCCGGACGCGCTGGGGCTGAGCGGATCCGAGGACACGACGCGGCTGCGACAGCTCTGGGCCGAGGCGGCAGGACGAATGGAGGTGCTGCTTGGCATCCGCGGCATCCGCGATCCGAACGGTGGTGCTCCCGCTGCTCAGCACGACGGAGTGGCGCGGCCTCGATGACCTGGTGCCGCCAGTCATGCGCGCGCTCCCGCCTGAAATACTCTGGCGACATGGGACCGCGCGCATCGCCGCGACCATACGCAACAGGCCCTACCGCCGGCGGCACGAGCTGGACCGGGAGGATCCCTACCGCGTACTGCGCGTCGGCGCACGGCAGCTGATAGACGTCGCGCTCGCCGGCCCGCGGTTCGAGCGCCGCCGGCACGAGGGGCGGCGGCAGTACCGGCTGAACCCGGCGTTCCGTCAGTGCGAGGCGCTGGTGCCGGGTAGGGAGGGCGGCGCGCCGCCCTCCCGCTGTCGCTTCCCGGGGCGGCCGCGAGACGGCGGCGGCTGGTACTGCGGCCACCATTGCCACGCTGGCACGCGGCGCCGGAAGGCTGGCTGAGCGTGGTGCTGGAACGGCTGCCGCCCTACGACCTGGCCGCCGAGGAATCGGTCATCGGCGCGGTGCTCGCCGACATCGGGGCGCTCGACGCCGTGCGCGCGATCGTGCGCCCCGGGGATTTCTTCTTGGAGCGGCACGCGCAGGTATTCGCCGCCGCGCTGGCGGTCGCCGAGCGCGGTGAGCCCACGACCCCGGTGCTGGTGCTGCACGAGCTGCGCAACCGCGGCCTCGACGAGGCGGTGGGCGGGCTCGACGCCCTGCTGCGGCTCACGAACGAGCTGCCCACGGCGGTCGGCGTCGAATGGCACGCCCAGCAGGTCGCCGAGGACGCCTACAAACGGCGGCTGATCTCGACCGCCGGCCAGCTCGCGGCGATCGCCTGGCGCAACGGGCAAAGCGCGGCCGACATCGCCGCCGAATGGCTGCGCACGATGGACGCCGTCGCCGCGACGGCGCCGGTGCGGCTGCGGCGCGCCGAGGACGAGGAGCGGTTCATGTCTGCCCAGGAGCTGGCGAACAAGGAGCTGCCGCCGATCCGCGCCATCGTCGAGCGGCTGCTGACGGAGGGCGCGATGATCCTGGCTGGTAAACCGAAACTGGGGAAGTCGCTCCTCGCCCTCAACCTCGCGCTGGCCGTCGCCGCCGGCGGGCGGGCGCTAGGCAGCCTGCGCGTCGAGCAGGGCGACGTGCTGGCGCTCGTGCTGGAGGACGGGATGCGCCGCGCCCGCGAGCGGCTGCTCGCCATGCTCGACGGGGAGCCGCCGCCCGCGCGGCTCGCGCTCGCCTTCGACTGGCCGGCGCTGGACCAGGGCGGCGTCGAGCAGCTGCGACGCTGGCTGCTGTGGCACCCCCAGGCGCGGCTGGTCGTGATCGACACCCTCAAACGGGTGCGCCCGCCCGAGAGGGGCAACCGCCGCCTCTACGACCTCGATTACGAGGCCGTCGCCCCGCTCGCCGACCTGGGGAAACAGCACCGCGTCAGCATCCTGATCGTCCACCACACCAACAAAAGTGAGCCGGACGACCCGATGGACATGATCAGCGGCTCGACCGGCCTCACCGGTGCCGCCGATGGCGCGATGGTTATGAAACGGTTACGAGGCGAGGCGACCGCCGAGCTGCACGTCGCCCACCGGGACCAGGGGGAAGAAGCGTTCGGCCTGCGGTTCAGCACCACTCCATTTGGCTGGATGCTGACCGGAAGTGCGGAGGATGCGAAACGCTCGGCGGAGCAACTATCAGTGTTGAGGGTGATCGCCCTGGCAGCGACGGATAGCGATCACCCCACGATCACCTCCGGGGAAATCGCGTCGGAATTGGACAGACCGGCGGCCTCGATCCGCCGGTTGGCGCGGATGCTCAAGCGTGACGGGCTGATCGCGGGCACCGATCGCGGCTACCTGATCACCGATCACGGCCGGCGCTCTCTCGATCAGAGCGATCACGCGATCACCCCCGATCACCCACGATCACCCGCACCCACCTCGCCTCCCGGTGATCGCCCTGATCGCTCTGATCGCTCTGATCGTATCGATCACCCTGATCGCGGTGATCGCGCTCAGAACACCGTGCTCTGTCCCTCCGGCTGCGGGGTCGCTCTCCGGGACGACTGGTGCCCGATCTGCGGCAAAACGTTCGTTTGATGGTTTGGAAAGGGTGCAACCGTGCCCCGCTACCGCCTGCTGCTTGGCGTCACGTTCGAGGGCGAAACGTTTCACCGCCGCCTCGTGCTCCGCGCCGCTTCCGGCCGCGCCGCTACCGAGGTGGCGCGGTACGTCGCGGAGGAGGCGATCCCGCGCGACCTCCTGCGCGCCAGCCCACCCCGTCCCGACGGCCGGCCGCGGGCGGGCAGGACGAGCTTCACGCTGGATCG